>Ga0078972_1011691_pt1 | contig 15560 bp, 11 predicted proteins | sample YelNatPaOPGAMG01_FD_67568 | JGI IMG/M metagenome (GOLD analysis project Ga0078972, IMG submission 67568) | Hot spring thermophilic microbial communities from Obsidian Pool, Yellowstone National Park, USA - OP-RAMG-01 (SPADES assembly) (version 2) | ecosystem: Environmental > Aquatic > Thermal... | reverse complement strand
AGGATGTTGGCCTGACCGCGTTTGATCGTGGTCATGCCCAGGAATACTGCTGCAAGCGCATCCATCGTATACGGATCTGCACCTTGAGGTTGAGCGGAACCCAGATAAGAGGTCAACATCACGCCAGCCAGAGCCGCAAAGAAGCCGCTACATACCAATCCCAAGAAGCGGTATCGTTCTGTATTGATGCCGCTTAGTTTGGCCGCTTTGGGATTAGCACCCGTGGCAATCACATAACGCCCAGCACGCGTTTTATTAAGGAAGAGGTACTGGACAAGCAACACTGCCAGGGCAAGGATGACAGCAAAGGGGATACCTCCTACGAATCCCTGACCGATGAACTTGAAGGCGGCCGGCATCTGCCCGTAGATGGAGTCACCACCTGCATATGCAAAGTTTACTCCCAATGCAATGGAGGAACCGCCGATAGTAGCGATCAAAGAGGGCACGCGAAAGACAGTGACAATAAAGCCAAATAGTATCCCGAAAGCAGCTCCGGATAATAACGCAATGACAAGTGCCATCTCGAAGGATTGCTCCTGGCGTACCATCAGCCCGGCCACCAGAATACCTGCCAAGCTGGCGACTGTCCCTACAGAGAGGTCGAACTCGCCTGCTGCCACGCAGATAGTAAGGCCACCTGCTACCACGGCCAACGTGGAAACCTGGCGCAGGATATTGAGCAGGTTACGGCCGCTCACAAAACGACCTTCCAGAATCCAGAAAGCCACAAAGACCGCCACAAGTGCCAAAACAGTTCCATAGCGAGCAACGAAATCCTCCCAATCGATCGCAGGTGATTTTAGCTCACCTGCCGTTGGAGCATGCTCCACCTTCATAACAGTTTCCTCCTACACCATGCATTCGGAAATCCAAGACTGTGATTATTTTAGGCAGCAACAGATTCTGTTGCACCCAGCATATGTTGCAAGACAGTTTCCTGAGTAAAGTCTGGTCGTCTGCCCGAACAAACCACCCTACCGGCGCGCATAATATAAATGCGATCCGCCAACACCATCAACTCCTCCAGGTCAGATGTTGCCACCACGACACCGGCACCTTGGGCGGCAAGGCGACGAATGATGTTCCACATCTCAGCACGAGCACCGACATCTATCCCCTCCGTTGGTTCGTCGAGCAAGAAAATCTTGCCTTGGACGTCCGCGCTGGCAGCCAACCACTTGCCAAATACCACTTTCTGTTTGTTGCCTCCACTCAAATTCCCTATATTGGTGCGCAAGCTCGGGGTCACGATGCCCAACCGTTTGACGATATCGCTGGCCGTTTGTCGGAGGCCACGCTCTGAGACAATCCCGCCCGGAGAATGGTGAGGCAAGCAAGCCACCGTCAGATTTTCCAGCACGTCCAGACGCATCAAAAGTCCCTTCTCCATACGCTTTTCTGGCACCAAAATAAGCCCATTGCGAATAGCTTGCTGGGGTGTCCGGATACGCTTGGGTTCTCCTTTGATTAGGATTGTACCGCTCCGCACATCCCGATAACCCACCAAGCTTTCCAATAATTCGGTGCGACCCGCACCAACAACGCCGGCTAAGCCCACCACTTCCCCCGCATGAACTTTTAGGGATACATCGTAGAATCCCTCACCCCATAGATGTTGCACTTCTAGCAGAACCGATTTCCCTGTGGCGTCCACATAGTCGGAAGTTGTCTCAGCAATCTCATGACCCACAATCAATCGAGGAACATCCTCTGGTTTATAAGCGGTGATGGCGCCCGTGCTGACCACCTTGCCATCACGCAAAATGGTGATATGGTCTGCTATCTCGAAGACTTCATCCAGGTGATGCGAGACAAAGATAATTCCCACATCTCGTTCCTTAAACCGGCGCAATGTGTCAAACAGATGCTCTGTCTCCCCTGCTGAGAGGGAAGCCGTGGGTTCGTCCAAAACGATCACCTTAGGGGAGGTGCGCAGAGCGCGTGCAATGTCCACCAATTGCTGTTTGCCTGCGCCGAGCTTCTCAACATCGGCATCGATATCCAGATCACTAATGCCCAAGCTCTCCAGTAATTCACGGGCACGCTGACGCAACAATTGATTATTGATGATCCCCAGCTGTGATGGCTCGATACCTAGCAAGATGTTCTCGGCAACCGACAAATGGCGAATGAGGGTGCGTTCCTGATGAACGACCACAATGCCATACTGAGAAGCATCGCGCGCATGGCTCAAGTGAAGTGGTTGGCCCTCCAAAAAGATAGAACCGTGATCGGGTTTTTCCACGCCAGCGATGATCTTGACCAAAGTGGACTTGCCGGCACCGTTCATACCCACCAAAGCGTGGATTTGGGCCCGTTCAATGGTGAAATCGACATGATCGAGTGCTCGCACACCTGGATAGGTTTTGACGATATCACGTGCTTCTAAAAGTGCCATTTTTGGGTTGGCCTCCCAAGCGTGAGAAACGGCCGCCGCCAACAAGTAAGTTGGCAGGCGACCGTTTGCCGATCAGTGACTGAACATGTCCACCTGTTGAGTAAATATCTCGTGCTGATTTTACTCTTTGACCATCGCCTGCTCGAAGAAGAGTTGATAAAAGTCAACCGTCTCCCACGGCATCTTACCCTCAGGCGGCATATTGACACCTTTCACGATGAAGGGTGCCGGGAAGTCCACCTGGGGCACCGGCACCACCTCCTTCGCAGGCCGCCCCTTGCCCACGATCTCATCAACGAAGGAACCGGCGAGAGCGCCCCACAGCTCAAAGGCCTGTGCTGGTGTAGCTACCAACGGATAATCTGGATTGCGCATCTCCTCTACCGCAGGAGGATGCCCATCCGCACCGACCACAAATGCATCCTTGACGGTCATGCCTTGGCTGACCAGCGCCTGCGCCGCAGCTTGAGCCGGCTCGTCCCACGGACACCAGATGGCATCGATGTCCTTGCCATAACGATTGATCCAGTCATTCACCGTATTGAGCGTGGTCTCAAAAAAGCCTTCATACTGGATCACTTGGTCGGCCAACACTTTGATGTTTTCGTTCTCCGAGAGAACAGCATCTCTTACCTTGCCACGCTTGCGCGTTCCGTGATGGAAGTTGGCCGTGATAGTACAGATATTTGCTTCGGTCTTACCCTCGCCCAACAGGCGTTGTACGAGGTAGGAGGTCATATGAGAACCCATCACGTAGTTGTTGGAGGCAATGTCGCAGATAGCGGGTGGGTAATAACCCGAGTCAACCGACAGCATAGGAATCCCTGCCTTGGCAACCGCTTGCAAAGCGCCTTGGGCAGCTGTCAGCGTGCCGAAAGTGACGATGATGGCGTCAACACCACGCGAGACGGCATCCTCAATTGTGGCCGAGAGCTGACCAGGATCACCCTTTGCATCGGTCACAGTGACATCCCATGGGAGACCGGAGGCCTTCAACCAATTCTCAAAACCTGCCTTGACGCGCTGATTGCTCTGAGCGGAGAGCTGCTGACACAGATAGGCGATTTTCAGCTCTTTCTTCTGACGTGGCACATCAGGCCGCACATGGGCGAAGGGATTCCTAGCAAATACCGTTGTCACTGAGTTAGAAAATGCCAAGCCGGCAGCACCCAGTGCGCTAGCTACCAGAAACTCACGACGTGTTACCTTTGACATAAAGTATGCCCCCCTTTCTGTTGACCATAGAGAAACGGTGAAGTTGGTCACCATAGTCCCATTGTACTCGTAAAAGATATATATTGCCACCGAGCTCTATAGACTGCTAAAATGGATGTATCATCTGCACTTATCCACCACCTCCCTTCTCAGTCCACCAGAAGCACACTGGTAAACAATGCTTTGCAGCGCTAATCTCGTGACTAATTGCTTATAGAAGCAGCACATCATAAAACAGTATAGCGCCAGCTTGCACATATGTCAATAGTATGCACAATTGTGCAAATACCATGGGAGATGGATATCCAGCATGAAACTACCAAGATCACCTACGGAAACATCCCGGATTGCGGAATCGTTGCCTTTCGGAAAGAAGGATTTGGAGACGCTACCGTGCGCGAGTGAAGAGATTCGCCCTACTATGGCGTGGCAGGAGCAGTTGGCGTAGGGGTGAGAAGCAAGGGTGAACCTTCGTCAACTTTTTCCCATATTTGGTCCACTACTTGTCCGCGCTGCCCCATGCGCCCTTTCGATTCTCCGTTGACGATGGCTTCTACACCACCGGCATTGCCTACGCGCACGGCTACCTGCTTCTCACCGTTCCAGTGCTTCTCGTCGCCCGGTCGCAGGATGCCTTCGAACTCCTTAACTCCGTCCACAAACACTTGTACCCAGGACTCCTCGGTGATGCGCAGCTCCACTGTGACACCGGTGTAGTAGATGGGAGTAGGGGTATTAGTAGGGGTCGGTGTGTAAGTGGGCAGGGGAGTGGGAGTTGGCAGGATGAATACAGCGTCCTCGGTTGGAAGCACCGATTCCCTGGCCCCTTCCAGGAAGGGTAGCAGCTGCCCCTGAAAAACGTAGAAGGCTCCCACCAGGCCACCGATCACAACCAGAACTACCAAAATGCCAACTAGAAAGTCACTGGGTGTGCGAACAGAGTTGCCCATGGGGATATCTTTATAGAAGATGCCCCTCTCTGACAACATAGCGCCGTCGTCCGGTACTTCCGTAGGGCGTGTGAGACCTTCAAATATGCCCACTAGAACTTCCGGATCCAATTTGAGCACAGAAGCATAGCTGCGCAGGAAACCACGCCCAACCACGTGATCAGGCAGCTCCTCGAAATGTTCCTGCTCCAGAGCTTCCAAATAGCGACGTTGAATGCACGTGATAGCCTGGACATCCTCCAAGGTTAGGCCCAGTTCCTCACGTGAACGGCGCAACAGGTCACCCAGCTCTTTCACTCACTACCCCTATCTCGTAATATGAAAGGAGTTTTAGCACAAAATGTCCGGAAATAAAAGTTGCGATAGCGTGACGAGAGCGTCGAAGAGAGTTCTTCAGCCACTCGGATCTTCGCAGGAAGATAAGGCAATAAGGTGGGTAACTCTGCAATCTTGCAAAAACCTTCCGTTGATGAAGAATATCCAGGTTGCCCTTCTTGAATCAGAACATTTCTTGCGGGAATTACCGGTGATTGCTGGACAACGGGAAGCTTTTTCAACAGCTCTGATCACCGTTGACACCATTACGTGGCGGTAGTAGAATGTTTGCATATCTACCTATAGGAGCCGCATGATTTCTCACTGTGCCATTCCCCTGCTGGAGGTACAATCGTGAGAGGACGTATGATCCGCCTCGGCCTACCCACTAAAGGCCGAATGGAAGAGGAAACACTCACGTTTTTGGAGCGCTGTGGATTGCGTGTGGTCAAACCCAATCCACGCCAGTACGTCGCAGCCATTCCCGCCATCCCTGAGCTGGAGGTTTGGCTTCAACGTTCGGCAGACATCGTACGCAAGGTACATTACGGTGATATCGACCTGGGTATAACCGGTTACGACAGCGTTGCTGAGCATGGGGGAAATGGGCGTGATATCCTTGTCTTGCACGATCAGCTAGGGTTTGGCATGTGCCGATTAGTATTGGCAGTGCCGGATGAATGGGGCGAGATCAACCGCATAGAGGATCTGGCTCAGCTGGCACGGCGCCGTGCCGAGGAAGGACGCCCTCTGCGCATTGGCACTAAGTATGAGCGCTTGGTGGGTGCCTTTCTTACCAAGCACGCGATCGTGCCCTACCAGCTGATCTGGGCCGAAGGAGCGCTGGAAGCTGGGCCACACATGGGCTATGTCGACATAATCGCTGATCTGACAGCTAGCGGTGTTACCTTGCGCGAAAATCATCTGAAAGAAGTGCAAGGCGGTACTTTGTTGAGCTCACAAGCGTGTTTGATTGGCAACCGACAGGCGCTGAAGCAGCGCCCGGAAGTGTTGGCAGTAGCTAAACAATTGCTTGAGTTCTTCGAGGCCCATCTGCGTGCCACTGGTTATCACGCCATTATCGCGAACATCAGGGGTGAATCGCCCGAGGCAGTCGCTCAGAAGGTGTTCTCTCAACCCGATCTGGGTGGATTGAAGGGACCTACCATTTCCCCAGTTTATCTGCGTGATGTGCATGACCGCAGCTGGTACGCCATCAGCATCATCGTGCGTCAGGAGCGGTTGGTACAGGCAGTACAGCAGCTGCGCGCCATCGGCGGTAGTGGGGTGGTGGTCACACCCGCTACGTATATCTTTGAAGATGAACCGGCCACCTATCGACGTCTGATGGCCGCTTTGGAGGAAGATCCTGTATGAGTCGTGGTCAAGCGCGTGAGCTGACACCTGAAGAGTTGACCTACGTGTGCGACGCCAGCCAGTACGCTTTCGAAACCACTGATGAGATACCTGATCTGCCCACTATTATTGGGCAGGAACGCGCCCTCCGTGCGCTGGAATTTGGCATTCATATCCCCAGCTATGGGTTCAATGTCTATGTGACCGGACCAGCCGGTTCTGGTCGTAGCACTACGGTGATGGGTTTCCTGCGGCGTAAGGCAGAGCAGGAGGCGGTGCCAGATGATTGGTGTTATGTGAATAACTTTCGCGATGCACGCCGGCCGCGTGCTATCCGTTTGCCAGCTGGCCATGGGGTGCAGCTGCGAGACGACATGGCAGCTTTCATTCGCGATCTCCAGAGTGCTATACCGGTCGCTTTTGATAGCGAGGACTATCAGCAGCGCGTTCAGTCCATTACGCAGGAGCGAGACCAGGCGCGTGATCAGATTCTGACTGGGTTGAGCAAGACCGCGGAGGCCCAAGGTTTCGGCTTGGTGCAGACGGCTACCGGTCTGGCCCTCGTGCCTATGCTGGACGGCGAGATGGTGACCCCTGAAAAGTATGCCGCGGCGAGCGAGGAGCAGCGTAAGCAGTGGGAGTCCGCTCACGTCGGGTTGCAACAGGAGCTGGAACGCGCCCTGCGCGAGATACGTGCGCTGAACAAAACGGCGCGTGAGCGTCTGCGCGCCCTGACACGCGAGGTCGCCGATTTTGTGGTGCGCGATCACATCGAGGAATTGCTGGAACGTTACCATCCTTTCGAGGAAGTGGTCACCTACTTAGAGGAAGTGCGCCAGGACATCGTGGAACACATCGCGGATTTCTATCCCGAGCTGGCGGTCTCTCCTGAGCCTCTGGAGGGGGAAGAGGAGGCGACGTCCTCCAGCCCAGGTGACCCGCCACCCGAAGAGACGCTCCCCGATCTGAGCCGTTATCAGGTCAATGTGGTCGTGGACAACAGCCAAACCTCGGGAGCGCCAGTTGTGTATGAAACCAGCCCTTTGTACACGAATCTGGTGGGCCGCATCGAGCAAGAAGTGCGCTATGGCGTGTTGACCACCGATTTCACCCTGATCCGTGCGGGCAGTCTCCATCGTGCCAACGGAGGTTATCTGGTGCTTAATGCGCGTGACCTGCTCGAATACCCGCTGGCCTGGGAAGCTCTCAAGCGCACCATCCGCAATCAGGAGATTCGCACCGAGATGCCAAGCGATCTCGTGTCAGCGCCGATGACCACTTCATTGGAGCCGGAGTGCATCCCGTTCAAAGCGAAGGTTATCCTCATCGGTGACTGGTCGACGTACGAGATGTTGTACGAGTTGGACGATGATTTTCGCAAAATCTTCAAGGTGCGTGCTGATTTCGCCATCTCGATGGAGCGTACACCTGAGGCGATGCAGCAATATGCTCAGTTCATCGCGCGTCGTGTGCGCGTGGACGGTCTGTTGCCGTTCCATCGCTCAGCTGTGGCGCGCGTCGTAGAGATAGGGGCGCGCCTGGTGGAAGACAAGCACAAGCTCTCAACCCGTTTTTCTGGGATCCTAGAAGTAATCCACGAAGCCAGCTACTGGGCCGGTGTCAATGGCCATCATGTGGTCACTGCTGAAGATGTGGATCAAGCTATGCGTGAGGGACGTTACCGCGCCAGCTACCTGCCGGAGCAAATACGGCGTCAAATCCTGGAGGATACCCTCCATATTGAGACAGAAGGATGGGCAGTCGGCCAGGTTAACGGAATGACTGTGATGGAAGTGGCCGATTACGAGTTTGCCGTCCCCTCGCGCATTTCCGCGCAGACCTATATGGGGCGTGGTAATGTGGTGGCGATCGATCGTGAGGCAAACCTGGCGGGTAACATCCATAATAAAGGTGTGTTGATCCTGCAGGGTTTTCTGGGGGCCCGTTATGCGCAACGTAAGCCGCTCAACCTTTCTGCCAGCTTAACCTTTGAACAGAACTACGACCGTATTGAGGGCGACAGCGCCAGTTCGGCGGAGCTGTATGCCATTCTGTCCAGTCTTTCTGGTCTGCCTGTGCGTCAAGATCTGGCTGTTACTGGCGCTGTAGACCAACAAGGGCGCATCCTGGCAGTCGGCTCAGTAACTGCCAAGATCGAGGGCTTCTTCGATCTGTGTCAGGCGCGAGGGTTGACTGGTACGCAGGGAGTGGTAGTCCCCGAAGCGAACGTGCGCCACTTGGTGCTCCGTCCCGATGTGGTGCAGGCAGTGCGTGAGGGCAAGTTCCATGTGTATGCTGTCTCCACGGTGGACGAGGGTATTGCCTTGCTAACCGGCGTGTCGGCGGGCGAACCAGATGCGGAGGGGAACTATCCAGAAGGCACAGTCAATTATCGGGTGCACAGGCGCATTCTTGAGATGGCAGAGGAGAAGAGCGAGCGTGATGAGGAAGAGGAAGACTGCGGGATGGGCGGAGATGCCTCGGATGGGTCAGATGAGGAATATGCGTCCATCGGACGGCGGCGCAGATCCGGACGTACATACATGCACCGGAGGCGTTGCAAAGCGCACAGAGTGTGACAGGAAGATTTGCTAGGTACACGAGGAAGGACGGCAGGCGCTTGACCACTCAACCCGGGCTACGCGTGGCAGCACGTGGTAGGAGTTTTCGCTATAGGGAGCGCAGTGAGTACAAGAGGAAAATAATGATGAGGGACTTTGCGATGAGATCCCTCAAGGATCCAAGATAACGGTAGGGGCAGGCGCAAAGTTTGCCCCTTCTTTGCCGTTACTTTCAGTCAAGAATTGCTGCTAGTTCAGACAACTATAGGAGCAACCAAAGGGTTGCTCCTTATTTCGTTCATGTTCCTGGATCAGGTCTCATACCTGTCGGCCCAGCCGTCAGGTTCCAATTGCAGCACGCGCGGTGGCAGCTAAGCTAGAAAATGCCTGTGCATCGCGCACCGCTAGGTCGGCCAATATCTTGCGATCCAGAACGATACCGGCGCGTTTAAGCCCATTCATTAGCTGACTGTAATTCAACCCATGTTGCCGCGCTGCTGCATTGATCCGCGTGATCCACAGGCGTCGGAAATCGCGCTTACGGTTGCGTCGATCACGATAAGCGTACCACAGGGACTTCATCAGCGCCTCGTTAGCACGCCGGAAAAGGCGATGCTTGGTACCGCGCTGCCCTTCGGTTTGCTTCAGAATATCCTTATGTCGTCTGCGAGTACGTGGACCTCCCTTTACACGTGTCACGCTCCATCACCTTTCCTAATCTATAAGCACAAGATGGTTACTCAAGTAAGCATTACAGATGGTTAGCACACCCTTGACGCGACTATCTTCTGCCGCAGGATTTATTTTCCCCACTTAGGCGTTTCATAAATATGGCGCCAGCCGCTTGACACGCCGCTTCGTGCCCGGGTTCTCTACCTCAAGCATTGAGTCGAACATGGCGCGTATGCGACGTGGCTTCTTGCGTCTCAGGTGGCTCTTGCCTACCTTAGTACGCATCAGCTTGCCGCTTGCGGTATAATGAAAACGTTTTGAAGTTGCTTTGTGTGTCTTCAGCTTAGGCATCTTGTCCTCACCATCCTTGTTATGGGGGATTTAACACGCAGGAGCTAGTACCATTAACATTGTGGGACCTTCCAGATGTCCCTCTTGCTCAACTACAGCGACATCCCCCAGTCTTTCGGCCACGAGGTCCAACATCTCTTTAGCTAGCTCCGGATGGGTCACCTCACGGCCGCGAAAGCGCACTCTGACCTTTACCTTAAAGCCCTTTGCCAGGAAGCGACGCGCATCACGCAGCTTATATTCTATATCATGCTCCCCTGTTCGGGGACGTAGCCGGATCTCCTTGACCTCGATCTGTCTCTGAGCCTTGCGCGCTTCCCGTTCCTTTTTCGCCCGTTCGTAAAGAAATTTGCCGTAGTTCAACAGACGACACACAGGTGGTTCTGCCTGTGGAGCCACTTCCACCAAGTCAGTCTGTCGCTCACGGGCGATGCGCAGTGCTTCTTCAATTGGTACAATACCGATCTGAGCGCCTTTCTCGTCGATCAGACGGACCTGTGGCGCCAGAATCTCCTCGTTGACGCGATGCTGATCTTTACTGCCGATCGCAGTCCCTCCTGGCTCTAGCTATGTTTACGGATATCAAGATCACTTGCTCAAAAAAATTATAAGGATATGCTCGACTGATCCCCAACCCACCTGTGGGAAGTTGCTTCGCTTCAGGTTGTGCGTGATGCACAAACTCATACTATACCATGCTTACAGTATTTCGTCAAAATTGACGTCGAGGGTGTCGGAAAACGGTCGAATGGGGCTTGCCCACTAAGCTGAGCGCGTGCGGTGAAGGTCGTCGTCGAGGTGAGATATTACTTTCAAGCCGATCCTTACCTTCCTCCTCTGACGGTTGCTTCAACTCCAAACGTTGGATATAATCGGTGCCGATATGTCTGAGCGATACGACCCGACTATGCAACCACCTAAGGTTCTCCAGATCTATCTGGAGATCAGCTGCTATCCCATCCTGGCCAAGACCATCCGCGCCAAGATGCGCGAGAAGCTCTTCGCGCATCACGTCATCGCGCCGGAGGTGTTCGAACAGGAGGTGCTGGAAAAGGCGATCCAGTCGCAGGAGCTGGAGGGCATCCAGTACCCCTACGAACAGGAGCCGCCCGAGGTGTGGCAGGAGCGGCTGCAGATCATCCGGGACTATCTGACCGACTTCTACTTTGCCTATCACTTCCCCCATTCTGATTTTGTCGAGCTGGTGCAGCCGCTGTTGCGCCAGCGCGCGCCCCAGCGCGATGTGGTGCTCACCTTCAACCCCGAGCTGGCACCATGGGACCTGCTCTTCGCCAAGGGTGAGGAGTACGAAAGCTATCCGCCCCACGAGAGAGCCAAGGTGCAGCACCATCTCGAGGAGATTATCGTCGTCCTGATCAAGGGGATGATCAGCGACCAGCTGCACTTTGTGGGCATTGCCAAGCGCTTCTTCACCATCGGCGATCTCAAGGAGATCCGTCGGCGGCGCATCGGACGGGGACGCATCGGCGGCAAGGCGGCGGGCCTGCTGCTCGCTTACAAGATCCTCCAACACGCCCAGGCCATGGGCGAGCTGGAATTGCAGGCACCGTTGGTCATCCCCGATTCCTATTTCATCGGCGCCGATGTCTTCTATGAGCTGCACGAGTTGAACCAGCTGCACGATTTCCACAACCAGAAGTACAAGAGCGACGAGCAGATCATCGCCGAGTATCCCAAGGTGGTGGAGGCGATGGTCAACACGCGTTTCCCCGAGCATGTGACCGCGCGGCTGCGCGAGATGCTGCAGGAAATCGGGCGCCATCCCATCATCGTGCGCTCCTCGAGCTTGCTCGAGGACAACCTGGGCAGCGCCTTCGCGGGCAAGTACGACAGCTACTTCTGCCCGAATCAGGGCAGCCCGGAGGAGAACCTGGCCGCTTTGGAACTGGCGATCAAGCGCGTCTACGCCAGCGTTTACAATCCCAACGCGCTGCTCTATCGCCGCCAGAAGGGGTTGGTGGACTACGACGAACGCATGGCCATCCTCATCCAGAAGGTGGCGGGATATGCGCACGGGCGCTATTTCTTCCCCGACGTGGCCGGGGTGGGGTTCAGCCGCAACCCCTTCCGCTGGAACCGCATCATCCGGCGCGAGGACGGCTTCCTGCGCCTGGTGTGGGGGATGGGCACCCGCGCCGTTGACCGCGTGGCGGACGATTATCCGCGCATGGTGGCGCTCAGCCACCCGCAGCTGCGCCCGGAACGCAATGTGGCCGAGATTCGGCGCTATTCGCAACACTACATTGACGCGGTGGATCTGCAGGAGAACGCTTTCCATCCCTTCCCCGTCGAGGAGGTGCTGAGCGCGGATTATCCCGCCCTGCGCCTGCTGGCCGCGCTCGACCAGGGGGACTATGTGCAGCCGATCATCGCGTTGGGGATGGATTTGGATGTGCGCAACCTGGTGCTCACCTTCGACGGCCTGGTGGGCAACAAGGTCTTCACCGGCACGATGAAGGCGATTATGAAAACGCTGGAGCGCTACTACCAGTATCCGGTGGACATCGAATTCGCCGCGGACATCACCGGCGAGCGGGGCAAGGCGCAGTTCAAGATCACCTTGCTGCAATGTCGGCCGCTCACGGATCAGGCCTGGGCGGGTGGAAGACGCGTCCCCCGCGACGTGCCCGAGGAGGACAAGATCTTCTCGGCAAACCGCATGGTGCCGCAAGGGGTGGTGTCCAACATCCGCTACATCGTCTATGTGGACCCGGAGGTCTACAGCCGCATCCCCAGCTATGCCGAGAAGTTCGAGGTAGCGCGCATCATCGGCCGCCTGAACAAGGAGCTGCAAGGCGAGCGCTTCATCCTGATGGGCCCCGGGCGCTGGGGGAGCTCCAACATTGACCTGGGCGTGAAGGTGAGCTATGCCGACATTTACAACACGCGCATGCTGGTGGAGATCGCCATGGCCAAGGGGGGCGAGGCGCCCGAAGCCTCCTATGGCACCCATTTCTTCCAGGACCTGGTCGAATCGCAGATCTATCCCCTGGCACTCTATCCCGACGAGTCCGGGACGATCTTCAACCGCGCTTTTCTGGACGCAGCCCCCAATGTGCTGGTGGAGCTGCTCCCCGACGCGGCGCCCTATGCTGCCTATGTCAAGGTGATTGACGTGCCAAGCGCCTCGGGCGGGCGCTATCTGGAAGTGGTGATGGACGGCGAGCAGGAAGAAGCGCTGGCCTATCTGACCGCCTCGCCACGGGCCACGGCGGAAGGCGCGTGTTCCTGAGCGCCCACGGCGCGAGGGCGAGGAAACCGAGGGATTTGTGAGCGGCGACGCACCCCCTCCGGGCACACCCCTTCTCGACAGGTACACCTTCTTCGCGCTCAAGCAGGTCAATCGTGCCATCCGCGAATTCGCCATGATCGCCGACGGCGACCGCGTGGCGGTGGCGGTGTCGGGGGGTGCCGACAGCTGTGCCCTGCTCCACCTGCTGCACGCACGCCAGGCCACGGTGCCGGAGCGCTATCAGCTGGTGGCACTGCACGTGCAAATGCATCCGGCCGGCCTGCCCGATATGCGCCCCGCCCTGGAGCCGTGGTTCATCCGGCTGGGCGTGGAATATGCCTTTGTGCCTATCGCGTTGGGCGCGCGCGATACCCTGCCGCTCAACTGTCAACGCTGTGCGTGGAACCGGCGCAAGGCGCTCTTCTTGAAGGCGCACGCGCTGGGCTGCCACAAGCTGGCGTTCGCCCATCACGCCGATGATGCCGCGGAGACCGCCCTGCTCAACCTGCTCTTCACGGGCAGGTTGCAGACCCTCGCGCCGCGCCTGGACTTCTTCGGCCACACGATCACGCTCATCCGTCCCCTGATTTATCTGGAGAAGAGCCGCCTGACGCAATTGGCGCGTGCGCTCGCGCTCCCCTACGGCGCAACCCCATGCCCCCATGCAGAGACATCGCGGCGTGCCTGGATTCGGCGTTGGCTGGCCGAAGCCGGCCGCGAACGGCGACAGATACGCGCCAACCTGTGGCGCGCCTGCATGGGCTCCTTGCCCCCATCCTCAGAAGAAGGCTGCCCGCCCCCGACGGAATAGCGCCTCAGGGCGCCGGCGCGGTCAAAGCATCCTGTTCGGGTGCGGGTTTGGATTTTTCCTGGGGCAATGTCAACAGCATCACGCCAGCCACGATGCTCGCCGCCCCGACCACCTGCCAACCGTCGAGGCGCTCACCCAATGTGAGGAATGAGAGGAAGGCGGCAAACGGCACCTCGGTCATTGCCACAATCGAAGCGACACTCACCGGCAGGCGCCTCATCCCCGCCGTGTAGAGCAGGAAGCCGGCGATCGTGGGCAGCAACACCAGCGCACCGAAGTAACCGAGCGTCGGCCATGCCGGCGCGACGAACAAAGCCCCGTCGGGCAGCGTGAAGAGCAACACCAGGGCGGCGAAGCCGAAGGTGTAGGTCAGGACCGTCACCGGGTGATAGCAGCCCACCAGCTTCTTGGCCAGCAGTGCCAGGACCCCATAGGTCAAGGCGGCAGCCAGGCCCAGCGCCAACCCCATGGAGGTGATGTGCACGCCGTTCCAGTTGTCCAGCCGTGCGATGAGCACGGTGCCCACCATCGAGAGGGCGATGGCAAGCCCTTTGCGCCTGGTGAGCGGCTCGCGCCAAAACAGCCGCGCCATCACGGCGACGAATATCGGCGCGTTTGCCTGCAACGTGACCGAGACGGCCACTCCGTTGACGACAATCGAGGTGGTCCACGCGATGTGCATCAGCCCGATGCCCACCGAACCCATAATGGCCAGCCATGGGAGATCGCGCCGCTCCACGCGGAGCAGGGCGGGCCGCGCGACGGCCAGGCCGACGACGAGGCAGAGAAAGGTTGTCAGGTCGCGCCAGAATGCCAGCCCCCATGGTGTCACGTCGGCATAGCGCAGGATAAAATGGATGAGCATGCCCGAAGTGCTCCAACATGCCGTAGCCAGCACGATCAGAAGCACACCCAGCATCAGCGTAAGTGCCATACGCGCTCCAATACCTCAATCTCAGCGCAGGCCATATGTGCCCTACAGCGCCTCCTGGACATGCGCGACGATTTGTGCGATCGCCACCTGCGCCACCGTGCCCTCGCGCCGTCGTTTGACCTCGACGACTCCCTCGGCCACGCCGCGCTCGCCCACGACGATGCGCAACGGCAACCCGATCAGGTCAGCATCGTAGAACTTCACCCCCGCCCTTTCGTCGCGGTCGTCGTACAACACGCGCACCCCCGCCGCGGTGAGCGCGGTGTACAGCGCATCGGCCGCCGCGTCCACCTGCGGGTTGTGCCGGACCAGCGTCATCAGATGGACGTCGTAGGGCGCGAGGGAGACAGGCCACACGAGGCCCATTTCGTCGCGGTGTGTCTCGGCCACTGCCGCGATGAAACGATCTACATCGAAGCGGTAACGGCCCAACAAAACCGCCTGGGGGCTGCCGGACGGATCGAGATAGGCCACATTGTATGCCTGCGCGATTGCGCGCTTCAGACCGCCCACGAACCCCAGCTCAACCCCATGTTCCAGCTTCAACGGCGCGGCACAGGATGGGCAAAGGTCGCCCTCCTGCGCCAGGGCGATGGCGAGCTCGGCCTCGGTGACGGTGTCCATCGGCGAGGAGAGGATCGGGATGTTCAGGTCGATCCGGCCGGTCAGATGCGACCGCGTATCGGCCTCGTGCGGGAGGATCTCGGAGTATCCCGGCTCGAGGAGGACGTCGTCGAAGGT
>Ga0078972_1011690_pt1 | contig 15561 bp, 15 predicted proteins | sample YelNatPaOPGAMG01_FD_67568 | JGI IMG/M metagenome (GOLD analysis project Ga0078972, IMG submission 67568) | Hot spring thermophilic microbial communities from Obsidian Pool, Yellowstone National Park, USA - OP-RAMG-01 (SPADES assembly) (version 2) | ecosystem: Environmental > Aquatic > Thermal... | reverse complement strand
GATCAATCCCTGCATCTTGTATCGGCACAGTTCATCCATCAGATGCTCCTTGCCCACTATTCTGGACATGCAGTGATAGACTGTGCTTTTACCCTGAAGCTTAATTCGGGGCAGTCTCATTACAACCTCCTTGATTGTTGTGTTTCTCCTTGTAACAGGGCGACAGACCCGAGGCCGACCTCCTCTGGCCGGCAGGTGCCTGGGCATGTCCGGGTCAGAGCCCCGGGCGCCCAAATACCGTGCCTGTCACCGTATTTGGGCGTAAGATGCCACAAGTCGGGTCGGGAATCAAGGGGGGGACCGGAGTGTCAGCGAGGTTCCGCACCAATACACATCGTGTCTGTCCCCATATTCGGCCCAGCATGCGCCCTTTCGGTCACCCTGTTGAAAGTTGAGAGTTGAACGTTGGACGTTGAACGTTCCTGATCGGTATACTAGACATCGTGCCTGTCCCCATATTTGGGCGCCGCAGCCGGCTTGGACCGCCCGACCGGCGCTTGGACAGGTCCAGCGGGTCAAGTGTCAAGTCGTCCAAATTGCGTGTCTGTCCCCATATTCGGCCCAGCATTCGCCCTTTCAGTCACCCCGTTGAAAGTTGAGAGTTGAACGTTTCACGTTGAGCGTTCCTAATCGGTATACCCGACACCGTGTCTGTCCCCATATCTGGGCGCCCCGCCAGCCTCCACCGCCCGAGCAGCGCTTGGTCAGGTGCAGCGGGTCAAGTGTCAAGTCGTCCAAATTGCGTGTCTGTCCCCATATTCGGCCCAGCATTCGCCCTTTCAGTCACCCCTTTGAAAGTTGAGAGTTGAACGTTGAACGTTGGTGCGCTCGGAGAAGTTGTGTGAATCCGGGGGTGAAAGTCCCCCCAGGCCGGCGGTGAACCCGTCGGCGTTCGGAACGAAAGAACTGAATGGCAAAGTCTAGCCAACAGCCCAAGACCGAGGGTTGCTCGACCCAAGGAGGACCTGTGGACCTGTGGTTCTACCGGTCCGAACAAAGGCCGAGAAGCGTACCCAGGAACAAGCGTGAGCCGCAGGCCGGACCCGCATCTGGCCAAAGCAATTCAGCCTCGAAAGGACGTAACGCAAGCGGGGACGAAGTCAACGTATCGGAACCCAACATGGTGGCTCCCGGTTTAGGCGAGGGCGACACCGGCTTGCCAAGGTCTAAGAGCGTGGCGCGCGCGGAAAGGCAAATAGTGTGCCAGGCACGATGTCCAGGATTCCATCCCAACGACCAGTCTCTCTTTGAACGTTGCAGGTTGAGCGTTGCATGTTGAGCGTTATCAACGGGATTACTTGACCGGGATACCAACTCGGAACGTTCAACGTGCAACGTTCAACTCTCAACTCTCAACGGGGTGACGGAAAAGGCGCATTGTGGGCTGAAAGGCAAATAGTGTGCCAGGCACGATGTCCAGAGCTATCGGGCGGGCGTGGACTCCGAACTTGGCGCGCTGGGTGGAAGCGCGCTTTTTTGGTGTTCGGTCCATGAAACAACCGCAGCACCAAACACGATCAGCAGCACGCCGCACCATCGCATCGCGGAAACCTGTTCGTGCAAAATAAACCTCGCGGCCAAGGTTGTCAGGACGAACCCCAACGACGTGAGCGGCCAGATGAAACTCACGTCGCTGCGCGACATCAGGTACAAAAGCCCGGCAAAAAAAAGCGCCTCGAAAAACACGCCCAACAGGAAATTACTGTTCGTCAAGCCCTGTCGGGCAATCCTCATTATCTCGGCGCTCGAGACTCTTTCGACGTTTCCGATTTGGTGAAGCCCTTTGCTCAACAGGACGACCCCTGTGGCTTCGAGCACGAGGGCAACGAGCAATATGACGAGGAGTTTGGCCATCTCAGAGTTCTGAATAACGGATTAACCTGATGTTCAACTGCTGCGCCAGCTCGAGAACACGATCGCTCACCAGCGCTTCGAATTCGACACGAGACTGATCGAGGGATGGATGCGAGTAAAGTTCGTAGTCGCCCGCCGGCAGCCGCGGCATGAGTCGCAGGAGGTAGTCTTCATCAACGCGCCCGTTCTCTAGCAGCCCGAACACTGCATCCGTGTGCCGGATACCTGCTTTTCGAAGGCGCGGACGTGCCCACGCAGACAGACAGGCAAAGATGATCGCATGACTGCTTCGGTAAAAGTATCGACCGCGCGCGATTTGGCAATTGAGCCGGAAGAGGTCCCTTGTCAGGCGAATCGGCACCGGGCGCGGCGTGGTGATGAAAGGGAACAGAAGGTCTGTCACCGTCGGGTGGAGGTGGATGTTGAGGTGGCCGTTTACATGATCCAATGTGAGGCCTGTTTCTTTGAAGCGATTGAACTGGGCGGCGATCTCGCGGGCCAACTGGCTGCGCAGTGATCGGTTGAAAAAGTATCGCAGCCCTGTGCGTACCGGGTTGTCGCTGAATCTGCCACGGTCGTCCACAAGGTCGGGTATCTGGTGCTGCGGCGAGCAGGCGCGCCCGCAGAGAAGCGTCAGGTGAAGTCCAACGCCCAGACCCGGATTTGCTCTGGCGATTGCGACTGCTTCGTCGAACGCGTCGCCTGTGACCATCAGACTTGCGGTTGTCAGAATGCCCTTCTGGTGGGCCATTGCCACCGCATGGTTTGTCGCCGACGACTTGCCGAAGTCATCAGCGTTGACCACAAGGCGGATGGTTCGGTCACGGGAGACCATAGTTCGGCAGGGAAGAACGTGTTCGAATCCGCCACCACGTCCGAAATACCAGGTACAGCTTCTCGAGCTTGGGAAGCCGGGGGCACTCGGGACCAAAGCAATCAAAGCCTGTGCGTTCCATCTTCAGCAAGAGACGCCAATAGACGGCTCCCATGAGCTCGGCTGCGATCATTGAAGGACGGTCTGTTGTTGGAAGGCAATCGTTTGCCTTGCGGTAGAACTCGCGGGCGCGCCGCGCTGTTTCAGCGGCAAGGGCGCGAAAACGGTCTGTGTACTTGTGTTCGAGAATCTCCTCGGGCGCGACGTCGAACCGGCGCAGAGATTCAGTGGGGAAATAAATGCGACCCCGGTCGGCGTCGATTCTGACGTCTCTGAGTATGTTTGTTAGCTGGAGAGCCTTGCCCAGAAACACGGCGTATTCTTTGCAGACCGAATTGCGGTAGCCGAAAATCTCGATGCTCAGCAGTCCCACGACCGACGCAACTCTGTAACAATACAATTCGAGGTCCTGCTGTGTTTGGTACCGCTGCTGATCAAGGTCCATGCCGACACCGTTGAGCAGTTCATCGAAAAGCTCCTTCGGGAGGGCGAACTGGTGGACGACGCGTTGAAGCTCGCGATTGACCGCGAAACGCGGTTTGCCGCCGGAGTAAATCGTTGCGATGTCATTCCGCCACTCGGCCAGGGCTTTCTTTCTTTCCTCAACGGACTGGTTTGTCTCGTCGGCGATGTCGTCCACCTGGCGGCAGAACGCGTACAAGGCAGCCATCGCTGCTCGTTTGGCCGGAGGCAACAAAATGAAACCCAGAGCGAGATTGGATTCGCTCCGGCGCGTAATGGTTTGGCTGACGGACCGGCTCAAAGTGACGGAGGCAGTTCGTCCGTTTGCCGGGGCGGAGGCAATCCGCCCGTTTCAGCAAGAGTAGGGTTGCGCGGTCGGTGTTCTCGCCGATGGCGCCGCCGATGATGATGGTGCTTGTGCTCGGAGGACTCGGCCATGCCGGTCTCGACAAGAACATGTGAGGCAACTCTGAGGTCAGCACGCCTGCGGGAACGGCGCCGGAAAAACCGCGCCCACAGCAGCAAAACCAAAAGCAGCACCAACGCGATCCCGATCAATACCGGCACATCCTGCAAAAACGCCGGCAGACGGAATCCTCCGCCCCCGCCTGATGGTGGGACGGGTAGCTGGTCAAGCGACGATTGCGCCAAGAGCTTCATGACGATGACCTGCGGGTTGCCGGACCGGGCTCGTCCTCGGACAAATCCTTCATGCTGATACCGAGACTGACCATGCGGTACCGGAGTTGGTTGCGACTGATATTGAGGTACTCAGAAGTTCTGGCAAGATTGTTGTTGTTTTCGCGAAGCGCAGCAAGGATCAGCTCACGCTGGTAGCGATCCACCATTTCATCCAATGAAAGCCGTCCGGGGCCGGGTATGGAGGGCTCTTTATGGAGCCGGTTTTCAACAATGAAATCCGGGAGGTTTTCGGGCTGGATGGTGTTGGAGGTCTCGAGAATCACAGCGCGTTCGATGACGTTCCGCAATTCGCGTACGTTGCCCGGCCAGTGATGGGCGAGCAATTTGCGTTGGGCGGCGGGACTGATTCCGGTGATGTGCTTGTTCATCGAGCTCGCGTAGAGCGAAAGGAAATGTTCTGCCAGCAACAGAACGTCGTTGCCGCGCTCCCGCAATGGCGGGGGTTGAAACTGCACAACATTCAACCGGTGGAAAAGGTCCTCTCGGAACTGGTCGTTTCGAATTGCCTGCACGATATCCCGGTTTGTGGCTGCTATGAGCCGCACGTCAACGCGCAGTTCCTGGTTTCCGCCCACCCGGGTAAACGTGCCGTCCTCCAGAAACCGCAGCAGCTTGGCCTGCAACGGCCGGCTCATGTCGCCGATCTCGTCAAGAAATATCGTTCCGCCGTCGGCTTCTTCGACGCGCCCGATTTTCTGACGCAGTGCGCCTGTGAACGCGCCCTTTTCGTGGCCGAACAACTCGCTCTCGAGCAATGTGTCTGGGATCGCAGCGCAATTGATCCGCACGTACGGCCGGTCACGTCGATGGCTGAGCGTGTGCAGAGCACCTGCAATCAGCTCTTTGCCTGTCCCGCTTTCACCCAAAATAAGAACAGTCGCGTTCGTTGGCGCCACGGTCTGGATCAATTGCCTCAAAGACCGCATTTTGGGTGATTCGCCGATTATCTGTTCGAGGCCGTAGTTTTCTCCTGCCTTGGCTCTGAGGGTGGCGATTTCCTGTCTTTGCTGGTACTCACGGGCGCAGCGCTGGACTGCGTGAACGAGCTCTTCCGGAGCGAACGGTTTGGCCAGATAATCCTCGGCACCGGCTTTGATGGCTTCGACGGCGAGTTTCGGGGTGGCATAAGCGGTGATGACCAGAACCGGGAGGTTTTGGCGCCGGCTTTTGATTTCCTTCAGCAGATCGTATCCGCTCATTCCGCCGAGCCGCGCATCTGTTATCACAAGAAAGAACTCTTCCTGGGTCAGAAGCTGGAGTGCTTGTTCCGCGGACTCGGCGGCTTCGACCTCGAATCCCTCGCCTTCCATGATCGTGCGCAGCGACGCGCGCATATTGCGCTCGTCGTCAACGATCAACAACGGTGGCAAAGGCATTTTCATTTTCGGATCGTCAACAGTGTCCTGGCGGGAAAGATTATGGTGAATCGCGCTCCTTTTCCAAGCTCGGATTCAACATTAATTGTTCCGCCATAGGTCTCGACGTTGTGTTTGACTATTGGCAGGCCCAGCCCGGTCCCCTTTTCCCGCGTCGTAAAATAGGGCTGGAATATCTTTTCCATGTTCTCCGGGGGAATGCCGGGGCCGTCATCCGCGATGCTGACTTCCACAGACCGGTTGGGTCCGTGAGCAATCTTAACCCAGACATTGCCGCGACCGTTCATTGCTTCTCGCGCGTTTTGAAGAACGTTCGCGAAAGCTTCCTGGATGTTGTTCCGATGCGCCAACAGCGGCGGAATGCCGGGAGCATAGTCGCGGTGAATTTGGACCTCGTATTTGACCGCAGGCGGGAAAATGTTTCTGATTGCTCTCTCAAGTTCTTCCTGGAGATCGACTGCCTCGACGAGCCCCTCGTTGAGTTTTGCGTAACCCATCAGATCGGTTATGAGCCGGTCCGATTTTTCGACTTCTTCGCGAATGATCTGTATTTGCTGGGTTATGGTTTTGCCCTCGCGAACGGTCTTTTGCAACGTGTAGGAGGCGTTGTTGATGACCGCGAGCGGGTTCTTCAACTGGTGCGCGATTTCAGCGGCAAGCCTCGCAGCGGCTTCGAGTTGTTGGCGTCGCAGTTCGAGTTCGGCTTTCAACGCCGACTCTCGCTGCTGTTTCTCGAGCAGAATCTGCAAGCCGCGGCACCATGCGGCCACGCCAACCAAAAGAGCCAGCCTGAGCCACATTGTTGTGCCCATTTGCCGGATGTCATCCGAAGTAATTACCGGGCCCTCGATCTCGGTGCCGGGCGGGATCGCATCAAGCTTGGTGATCGCGATGTCGGTCAATACACCCGCCAAATAGAACAGAACCATCGAAGCATTGAGCACATACTGGGGCAGAGCCGTGCTCATGCTAGCGCAATTGCGGATAATCAGGAGCACGTACAGCAGATACAGCGGACTTTGCAACCCGCCGGTCATTGCAATCAAACCCGCGAGAAACAGACCGTCCACCAAAGCAATGATGAAAACGGTCCACGGTACAACCGGAAAAGAAACCTGCGCTATCCCCAGAAACACAAAAGCAGCGCCAATGTTGAACGCAAGGTAAACCAGAAAAGCATGCTGCAAAACCCGCTGCGCAAAAACCCATGTCGGGTTCTCAGGAACAAGGTTTGGGTTGAGTGAATAATCCGGCGCCCACTTGCTCCAGTACAGGAAGTAGAAAAGGATGACCAACACCAGGCCCTTGACCACAAGACCCACATCGCGCTCGACAAGGACGATCCTGCGCTCCATCTGCGCGGGCTCTGACGAAACCAGCGACCGTAAATCTCCCAGCGACCGTACAGGTTGTGCCCGGGCTTGGTGCATTTTCGCTCAACTACACGGCCTCGGCCGGCAATCCCAGCAACTCGAGAGTTCTTGCCGCAATCTTGTTCACGTCATACAGTCTCCCAACACCTTCGTATCCGCAAGCCAGAGCACCCGCCTCAGGACCAATGAATTCCACTCCCCGTTGTTGCAATGTGGCAACGTTCTGTTGTGTGGCCGGGTGCAACCACATTTTGCCGTTCATGGCCGGTGCCACAAGGACACGCGCCTGCGGATTGAGCGCAAGGGCAATGCAACTTAATGCGTCATTTGCAAGGCCAGCCGCCATTTTGGCTATGAAGTTTGCCGTGGCCGGCGCCACAAGTAACAACCGGGCCTGATCTGCCAATTTGATGTGCGCCGGTTGCCAGTCATCCACATCGTCGTACAGGTCGGTGATCACCTCGTTCCTTGACAGTACCTTGAACGGCAATGGGTTAACAAACTTCTGCGCGTCTGCGGTCATCACCACCCGTACATCCGCACCTGCCTTTGTGAGTGAGCTGGCAAGGTCGATTGCGCGGTGCGCGGCGATCGAGCCTGTAACGCCAAGTATGACACATTTTGAGTCTTGCATCGGTTGTCCTGACATTCCATACACGAAGACGGCGATAAAATCCAGCGCGGTTGTCAGGAACCGAGCATTCGGTTGCGGCTCGGCAAAATTGGCTTGTTGTTCGCAATTGAAAGCTTCATCATACTCAAGACGTCCGGGCGTGAGGAACGCTGCTGGATGCGGTCTTTTTGAAACGGAGCAACGTTCTATGCCATTGTACCGCCAACAACACTTGCAGGCGATATCCCAGCAGTTTCAGATTTACGGTCAGATTCTGCACGCCGAACCCTGTAAGATCGGCCATATCAACGAGACATATACCGCCACCTACGACCAGGGTGGCATCTCCGTCAGATACATCCACCAGAAGATCAACCGCGCCGTTTTTCAGGACCCGGCCGCTGTCATGGACAACGTCGTCCGCGTAACCAGCCACTTGCGAAAGAAGCTCGAGACCACAGGCGCAAGACAAATCACCCGCAGAGCGCTCACGGTTGTCCCCACTCGCGACGGCAAATCCTACTACTGCGATGGCAACGGCGATTTCTGGCGAACCTACGTTTTTGTCGAGCGCGTCCAGTCATTCGAAAGCGTGCAGAGCCCGGCCCAGGCCTACGAAGCAGGCCGCGCATTCGGCGAATTTCAAGCGTTGCTGGCCGATTTGCCCGGTGAACGGCTCCACGAAACAATCCCCCATTTCCACGACACCCGAATGCGATTCGCCGCACTGAAACAAGCAATCCAGGAAGACAGCCACGATCGCGCCCAGTTCGCCAGGCCGGAAATCGAGTTCGCATTGGCACAGGAACCATGGATCGGGACCCTCCTCGACGCTCACGCGCGCGGCGATCTCCCTGAACGAATCACCCACAACGACACCAAGTTCAATAATGTCATGCTCGATTGGGAAACCGGCAGAGCAGTGTGCGTTGTCGATCTTGATACCGTGATGCCCGGACTGGTGCATTACGATTTCGGTGACATGGTGCGCACCACGACCAGCCCGACTCTCGAAGACGAAACCGACCTCTCGAAAGTGCAGATGCAGATGCCAATGTTCAAAGAATTGGCAAGGGGATACATCGACGCTACACGCGCTTTCCTCACCCCCACCGAGAAACAGTACCTCGCCTTTTCAGGGCGGCTCATAACTTTCACAATCGGTATCCGGTTCCTCACAGACTATCTCATGGGCGACACGTATTTCCGCGTGCACAGACCACATCACAACCTCGACAGGTGCCGTACCCAGTTCAAACTCGTCCGCTCGATAATGGAACAGGAAGAAGAAATGCAAAAATACGTTGACAGCTTGTGAGCCCGGCCAGTCGCCGGCATCATTGATCGGCTTCCGTTAACCCAAAACTCATCAGACAACATGACAACACGATACCTTGCTTGCGACCTCGGCGCCGAAAGCGGGCGCCTGATCCTCGGCACACTCGAGAACGGAAAACTCCGGCTCGAGGAACTCCACCGTTTCCCAAACGGCCCGGTTCAGTCCGGGAATTCGCTTCATTGGGACATTGCCAGACTCTTCAACCAGTTGCGCGACGGACTGCGCGTCGCTTCTAAACGCAATGTGCCAATCGCGAGCATCAGCACCGATTCATGGGGCGTGGACTATCTTCTGTACGACGACCAGGGGAAGCTGATCGAGCCGACTTTCCATTACAGGGATTCGCGGTGTCCCGTGGGCGTCAAAAACGCTTTTGCCAAAATCCCATGGGAAGAGATATTCGCAGAAACAGGCCTCCAGTTCCTCCAGTTCAACACAATTTTCCAGCTCGCCGCGGAAACGCCAGAACGGCTCGCCCGGGCACGATTGATTCTCGGTATTGGAGACGGTTTCAACCATTGGCTCAGCGGCGTGGCGCGTTTCGAGGAATCCCTCGCCAGCACAACCCAACTCTACAACCCCCGCACTCGCAACTGGTCCCCAAAACTGCTTTCGGCCCTCGGCCTGCCGCCGTCCATTTTCCCCAAGATTGTGCCGTCAGGAACACGCCTCGGCCCATTGCGTGCCGATCTGGCAAAAGAAACCGGACTGAACGACGTCGAGGTCGTTGCCAGTTGTTCCCATGACACCGGAGCGGCTGTCGCGGCTGTTCCTGCTGAAGGCCGTGACTGGGCATATCTGAGCTCGGGCACATGGTCGCTCATGGGAGTGGAACTGGCGTCGCCCATAATCAATGACGCCTGTTTGTCCTTGAATTTCACGAATGAAATCGGGTTTGCCGGTTCGGTAAGGTTCCTCAAGAACATCATCGGCCTCTGGCTCGTCCAAGAGTGCCGACGCGAATGGGCGCGCCAGGGCACGGAATACGATTATTCAACGCTGACCAATCTTGCGGCGAAAGCCGAGCCGTTTGTGTCGCTGATCAACCCGGCTGATCCGCGGTTCATAAGCCCGGGCGATATGCCGGGGAAAATCGCTGCTTTCTGCCGTGAATACGGTCAACCGGTCCCGTCAACCCCCGGCGCCTATGTCAGATGCGCTCTCGAGAGCCTTGCCTTGCTCTACAAGCGAACTCTCATGCAGATCGAGAAGTTGATCGACAGGAAAATCGCCCGGCTCCACATCGTCGGAGGCGGCAGCAAAAACGCTCTTCTCAATCAGTTTGCCGCCAACGCACTTCAAATCCCGGTTTACACCGGCCCGGTGGAAGCAACCGCCGCCGGCAATATTCTGGTGCAGGCGATTGGCTTGGGTGAACTCGATTCTCTCGCCCGGGCACGTGAGGTGGTGCGCGCCTCGTTCGAAATGGGCGTCGTCCAGCCAGCCGACAAACCCGCGTGGGAAACGGCGTATCGACGCTTCGAAGATTTGCTGGCCACATCGCGGTAACGAGCGCCATCTTTGGCGTTGGCGATCGACCGCATCAGCTTAACCGCATGTCACTATCCAGTTTTGCAGAGCACCGACCGCAGATAGCCCTGCTCCAGTCCAGCCTCGATGCAGGACGGTTGGGGCACGCCTATCTTTTCAGCGGGGACAGCGTGTCGGCCCTTGAATCGGTCGCGTGCGCCCTTGCCAAAGTTCTCAACTGCCAAAACCCGCCAGCAGTCGGGCGTTCAGGCCTGCCGCTTGACTGCTGCGACACCTGCTCATCGTGCAAGCGAATCGATGCCCACGAACACCCGGACGTCCACGAACTGCGCCCGGAATCAAAGCTCAGACAGATCAGAATCGAACAAATCCGAGAGCTTATCCGCGCTGTTCATCTCAAATCACACGAGGCGCGGTTCAAGGTCGCCATCGTTTCATGGGCCGACAGACTAAACGACCAGGCCTCCAACGCTTTTCTCAAGACACTCGAAGAACCGCCGCCAACGTCGCTCCTGCTCCTGCTAACCACGGAGCCCTCCGCGCTCCTCGATACCATCCGATCCAGATGCCTGCACCTTGCTTTCGGCGAAGGCCACGCCGCACCGCATGACCCCGGTGTCGTGGCATGGCTCGAAAGTTTTGTCGAGACCGCCGCACAATCAAAGGCCCAACCGCTGGCTCGATACCGGCTTTTGAGCCTGCTGCTCACCGAGCTCGCCAACCGCAGAAAAGCAATCGAAAAACAGCTCTCAGCAGATTCGCCCTTGCAGAAGTACACGGACATGGAAGCTGAAACAGAAGAGAAATTCGAAAGCGAACTGAACGCGTCAATCGAGGCCGAATACCGCCAGCAACGCGGAGAAGTGCTGGGCGCTTTGCTTTGGTGGCTGCGCGATGTGTGGTTGCTGGCCTCTGGCACAAGCAGCTCGGCTCTTGGATTCCCCAACCTCCAAGAAAAGTCCGTTGCAATTGCACGCCGGATTTCCCCAAAGCAAGCCCTCGATAATCTGAGAATTGTCGAACAAACACACCTGATGCTGGCCCGCTCGAATGTCCAGGAAACGCTCGCATTGGAAACCAGCCTCTTGAAGCTCGATCTCTGATCGCCGCATCCGGATTGCCCGGTCAGAAGACCGTTCAGGTTGAATGCCAAGTCAGCCCGCCATGAATCAGTCCGGTAAAAGCCGCACTGCCAGCGCGTTCGCGCTGTGCGCGGGATTGTTCCTTGCTGTTTCCCTTCTGAAGTTCGGGAATCCCGCAATCCTTGAACATGCAGTGCAGATGGCACAGTTAGGGGGCCAGCCGCCGCCAGCCAACGTCGGGCTCGCAGAAATCCTCATCGGCAGAAATACGAAAGGCCCCGACGACATCTATGAGTTGTTGTTTCAAGCATGGCCGATTCACTGGGGGTACTGGATGATCGGGGCATTGGCCTGCCTCGGAGTTTGCGCGGCCCGTTGGCGATTGCCAAAGCCCGCATGGCTGGCTGCAACGCCATTGATTTGGTTGGTCTGGCTGTTCGTGAGCGCTGTCGATACGATCGATCCTGTATTGACCCGGCTTACGATGGTTCATTTGACGGCGGTGGTCTTGTGTTACTGCCTCGGCCTTTTCGTGCTGTCCAAGGTGGAAACAATAAGGCTGTTCTGGACGCCGATCTTGCTGGGTTTCCTGCTGATGATCTACATCGGGTTCGAACAGCATTTCGGCGGCCTCGAAGCCACCAGAAGGTTCATTTATTCTCAGCCGGGCTGGGAAAACCTCTCACCGGAATACCTGAAACGGCTCGCGAGCAATAGAATCTTCGCCACGATGATCTACCCGAACGCTCTTGCAGGAGCACTGCTTCTGCTGCTGCCGGCAATGACAATCGCAGCGTGGCAAATCGCCCACTTCCTCACCAAACCAACACGTCTGGTTCTTGCAGGACTTGTATTGATCGTTGGTTTGGCCTGTCTTTTCTGGTCCGGTTCGAAAGCCGGCTGGCTCTTTGCGCTCGTTCAAGGGGTGGTCTTGTTGCTCGGCACGCGTCTGCAGAAACGCTGGAAGATCATGGTCGTTGCTGCCGTGGTGTTTGTGGGGCTGATTGTATTCGCCTTCAGGTTCTCTGAGTACTTCCAAAAAGGCGCTCCCAGCGCCAGTGCAAGAATCGAGTATTGGCGGGTCGCGGTGCGTGTTTTCCTTGATTACCCGATAACTGGCACCGGGCCCGGCACGTTTAAGACGAACTATCAAAGGCTCAAACCACGCGAAGCTGAAATGGCGCGATTGACCCATAACGACTATTTACAGCAAGCCTGTGATTCCGGGTTGCCCGGTGCGATGGCATATGCTGTTTTCATCTGGGGCACTTTGCACCGGTGCAGGCGAATTTCTTTGAGCGACAAAATGTCCCACGCCGTGTGGCTTGGGTTGCTGGGATGGTCGCTCCAAGGGTTGACCGAGTTTGGGCTTTATGTGCCCGCATCGAGTTGGACGGCTTTTTTTCTGTTTGGATGGCTGATGGGCAAATCGGAATCGACAGAATAGGCGATTCGGGTAGTATCAAGTGCGCTCGAGCAACCGGCGCGTGAGACAGTCACGATTTTTCAGGTCTGCGACTTGAGATATCGCTTTGACGATGCGCACCGCAGCCGTAATTCTTGCTATCATCAGACCGCGGTCGGCCTGTTGGTCTGGGTATGAGCATGGCGTGCAACTTTTATGAAGATACTGTTCCTGAATGGACCGAATTTGAATCTGTTGGGGAGCCGTGAACCGGAAATTTACGGACGGCTTAGCTTGCGGGAAATAGAATCCGAGGTGCGGAAGCGTGCTACCGAACGCGGGGCGGAAGTGGAATTTGCGCAATCGAATTCCGAGGGTGTTTTGGTGGATTTGATCCAGCAAGCGCGGGGTAGATTCGACGTAATTGTTTTCAATCCAGCGGGTTACACACATACAAGCGTTGCTTTGCGGGACGCGATCGCGGCATGCGGGATACCGACCATTGAAATCCATTTGTCGAACATTCACGCGCGTGAACCGTTCAGGCGGGAATCGCTGATTGCGCCGGTGTGCTGCGGGCAGGTGCTTGGTTTTGGGGCTGGGAGCTATCTCCTGGGGCTTGAGGCCGCGATAATGGTTGCCGGGCAGAACAGAACCGGCCATTGAATTGCGAACATAGCAGGCGGCTTGACCGATTTTGCCCGAGAACGGAATGTTTACTTGACGGGGACCCGGGATTTGCCTAGTTTCTTGGCCGATTCATACAGTTAGGGTTTGGAGCAGGGTCGGTTTTCGGCCTCTGCTCTTTTGCTTAATGAATGTGAATACTAGCAAGTCTAGGCCAAACCAACCAACGCGGAGGCTGCTGTGGACCTCAAAGACATCAAGGCGATCATCGACCTGATGCGGAAGAACTCGATTTGTGAGTTCGAGCTGGAGAAAGAGGGGTTCAAAATCCGGCTGAAGCGGGGCCCAAACGGCCAGAACGCAGGCGCCCAGCCCGATGAACAAGTCGGCGCTAACGCCGGCCCTGGCCTGTTCACGCCTTCTCAGCCCGTGCAACCGATGGTTCAGCCGCCAAAACCATCACAACCACCGGAAATTGACATCAAATCGCCAATGATCGGCACTTTTTACCGGGCGCCTTCACCCGAAGCTGAGCCCTATGTTGATGTGGGCAGCGAAGTGAATCCTGACACGGTGGTCTGCATAATCGAAGCAATGAAGGTTATGAATGAGATCAGGGCCGAAGTCCGTGGAGTCGTCACCCAGGTTTTGGTCGAGAATGGTAAGCCGGTCGAGTTCGGCCAGCCGCTTTTCAAGATTCGCCCTGCTGAGTAAGGTGTCACGGTTGCCTGCGAAACATGCCATGGACTTTCCGAAATGCCCCGTCCAGCTCTGACACCCTGATGTTCGAGAAGATTCTGATTGCCAACCGCGGGGAGATTGCAGTGCGCATCATCCGCACTTGCAAAGAGATGGGTATCAAGACCGTTGCGGTCTATTCCGAAGCCGATGCCGACTCAATGCACGTGCAGATGGCTGACGAGGCAATATGCATCGGCCCGCCACCCAGCAGCGAAAGTTATCTCCGAATTGACCGGTTGATAAGCGCCGCTGAAATCGCAGATGTCGATGCAATACATCCAGGGTACGGATTCTTGTCGGAAAACAGCCATTTCTCCGAAATATGCGAGAAATGCAACATCAGGTTCATTGGACCAAGTTCGCGCGCCATGGAAGCGCTTCGCGACAAGGCCGTAAGCCGCGCCCTTGCCAGAAAAGCCGGAGTTCCTGTCCCCCCGGGCTCTGAAGGCACGGTCGAATCCGAAGAGGAAGCCCTGAGCGTTGCAAAAAAGATCGGGTACCCGGTATTGATCAAAGCCGTGGCCGGTGGCGGCGGACGCGGCATGAGGATTGCCCACAACGACATTTCACTCAAGAAATGCTATCACACGGCCCGGACAGAGGCTGAAACGTGTTTCGGTAACTCCGGCGTGTACGTTGAGCGCTACTTCGAAAACCCGCACCACATCGAGTTCCAAATCATTGCCGATACACGCGGGAACATCATTCATCTGGGCGAGCGCGATTGCTCGATCCAACGGCGCCATCAAAAGTTAATTGAAGAAACCCCGTCCCCGCTTATCGAGAACAAATACAAAGACTTGCGCAAGAAAATGGGGCGCGCAGCCATCAAAATCATCGAGCTGGCCCAGTACAACAGTGCCGGTACTGTCGAGTTCATCGTGGACGACAATGGTAACTTCTATTTCCTCGAAGTTAACAAGCGTATCCAGGTCGAGCACCCAATTACCGAGGAGGTCACGGGAATAGACATCATCAAGCAGCAAATCCTGATTGCGATGGGCGAGCCGCTCAAGATTTCACAGGGGGATGTGCACCCGCGCGGCCATGCAATCGAGTGCAGAATCAACGCTGAAGACCCCTACGACGATTTCAGACCGTCGCCGGGCCGAATTGAAATGTATTATCAGCCCGGCGGTCGGGGCGTGCGTGTGGACAGCCATGTCTATAGTGGTTATAGCATCCCCGCCATGTACGATTCACTCATCGGCAAATTGATCAGCTACGGGCGCGACAGGCGTGAAGCCATTGACCGCATGAGCCGTGCTCTGGGCGAATACTTGATCGCAGGCATCAAGACCACCGTCCAATTCGAACAAAACATTCTGCAAGATCCCGATTTCCGACGCGGCGTCTATTCGACCGGTTTCGTTGACCAACTCCTTCGCCGCGGGTCGCAGTGAAGCCCCGCGTACACCGCGCTCACCCCGTGATACAAACCGCACCGGCTTGATAGAGGTAGGGATGGCGGGGTTAGCGCCACCCCTCCCTCCGAACCGGACTGGCGGATTTCCCGCATCCGGCTCTCCAGTCAGTGGGGTCTCAGTGAGACTAACCATAGG
>Ga0078972_1011687_pt1 | contig 15565 bp, 10 predicted proteins | sample YelNatPaOPGAMG01_FD_67568 | JGI IMG/M metagenome (GOLD analysis project Ga0078972, IMG submission 67568) | Hot spring thermophilic microbial communities from Obsidian Pool, Yellowstone National Park, USA - OP-RAMG-01 (SPADES assembly) (version 2) | ecosystem: Environmental > Aquatic > Thermal... | reverse complement strand
CCCTCAATGTTTCTTTTACGCTTCTTCTGTAGTTTTTCCACCTTCACACCTCCTTCATCAGCTTTTTCTAAATCCTCTTTAAACTCTTGCTCTAACTCTTGCTCAAACTTTTCAAACTCTATCATAGCTACCTCCTCCTGTTTTTTGGTTTTCATAATATATTATGCATTTAGGCTCCTCTTATCACAGTTTGAAAATCTCATTCAAAACAAAACTTTCATTCTTCTTCTCAAACCGCTTAAACTCAACCTCCGACTGTGTTATAACATCAAGCATCTTGATGTAAAAATAAAAATCCCTCAAAACTGCAAATTGACTTGGTATTATCAAATACTCCTTCCTCCTTCTGCGTTGAAGAACTAAACCATCCCTTGCATCCGAAGGTCCCATGGACAAGCTCTCGTCCGTCTCCAAAATCTCGATCTCCCCAAAAACCTTACTTAAGATCTGCGTTGTGTTCGGATCATTAACAGCAAAAGCAAGAACTGTGTTTGCATTGTTTATGATTGAATAAGCCGTCACTTCTGAATAAACACGCTGCAACTGCGAAAGATCTTGCAATGCAATCCAAATAGAAACACCCTTAGACCGCCCCTGTTCCAATGCTTGCACTATGCTTGTTAAACGCTGTAATGAAGCAAACTCATCTAAAATGATAAACCTTCTGCGTTCTATATTTTCTGGCAGGCTAAGCAAATGCTTCATTGACAAGTCAATCAATAAGCTTAGCAAAGGCTTCAATGTGTCCCTCAAAGTGCTGTAATTTGTTATGAATAAAAAGCTACTCCCTTCCTCGCTTAACCATCTCTTCAAACTCCAATCATTCTTTAGGTGCCTCGTGTAATAAAAGCAATTGGTATACTGCTTCATCGTGCTAAGAGTATCCGATGCTACTTTACTGCCCTTTTCATACCCCTGTAGATAACCAAGAGCTCGTTTTGCTGGCTCGCATCCTTGAGCTACTGCTTGCTGCATAATCTCAAGCAGTTCCCCCTCTGTCAGGCTTACATACTGCCAAAGAGCTTCGTTCGTCCTTTGTCCAGTAATAAATAAGTAATAAACTATCGCTGAAAACACATCCCTCGCCGCATCAACCCAAAACTTGTCTTCTCGATAGCTCGGGGGTATTAATGACGTTGCTATGCTATCTATATCCGCTATCGTCTCTATCTCATCAAATAAACACCAATGCAAACTCCGAGCATCTAAAGGATTGAATATGTAATCGGTTTGAGAGTCATAAAAAAACGAAAGATAGTCCCCCTTCACGTCATAAATCACTGCCTTTTCTCCACGCTCCCTCAGCTTCTCAATCACTCGGTTTAGTAAGGTCGTTTTACCCGTCCCGCTTCGACCTACAAGCAAAAAATGCCTATTCTCCACTTGACGAGGCACAAATATTTTGCCTAACTTGATTAACCCCCTCTCCTCTTTGCTTTGATATCTTTTCTTTAACTCTTCTAAAGCTTCATTCTCTCCCAATAATCTTGCCCCCCTCAAATACTCATCTTTGACAATTTCCTGTGCTTTAGCTTTGAACTTTGCAAGTGCAAGTGGATATAGCAACCACACAGGACTCGCTAAAACAAATACCGCCCAGCCTGCTTTCAGTGAAATAGCAAACAACTTGGGAAAATACTGAAACTGAAAAGAAAAAAGTATCCTTAGGAAGAGAGCTACTATCTCAGTCCGGAATAGTAAGAAATACAAAAACACAAGCGTTAAATGAAGCAATAAAATCGTTAGTATGCAATAAAGATGCATCTTGAAAGACATTTGAAGCGAATGAAACCAAACCTCAAACCCTTTAAAAGTCTTGTCCTCTTTGTACATATTAAACCTCTACCCCTAAGGCTTTTTTGAGCTCATCAACTTGCACTTTGAATTCTCTCCTCTTTGCTTCCATGACAATTAAATACTCACTCTGCAACTCAATAAGCTTCACAAGATATAAAAGTAGCCTTGCAAGCTGACTAAATTCCTCGCTACTACCACCTTTCATTTGCATTTGTATTTGCATTCGCAACCGCTCAGGAAATTCCTCAATTAACTTGATTAATCGGTTTAAAAGATTAACTTCTTTCATTTCTTGCCTTACCGCCTCATTCAGCTTGTCCCTTACCCACTTGCTAAAATTCTTACCCTCAACCTTTGCCATGTTCCGATACATCTCATACTCATCATCACTCATCTTGATACCAACAAACCTTGACATACCTTCTACCTCCTTATCATCTAATCTCTACTATATTTAATGCATTTTCAATGGTTAAACTTGGTTTAACCATCACGGTTAAACCGTTTTTCATTAAGAAAAACAAGCAAAAAAGAAGGGTGCTTGGGTGCTTTGTTAAACCAGGGGGTTTAAGAAAAACAAGGAAAATCAAGCATTAGAAGAAAGCACCACTTAGGAGTGGTGCGTGGTGTGTCTCTATGGAAGCGGGTCGAAGAGGTAGTCATTTTTAAAAAACAAGATATGTTACTTTGAATCGAAGAGGTAGTCATTAAAAAAAACAGTAAATGCATTAAGTAATATAGAAGCATGGTAAGTTTAGCAGTTGTAAAAGATGTAAACTACTTTCATAATGTTACATCAGAACACGCACTCGAATACTACTCTGAGAAGGAGAAAATCGAGGGTTGGTGGCAAGGAAAACTTGCAGAAAAAGAAAATTTAGTTGGTAAAGAAGTAACAAAAGAGGATGTAGAAAGAATAGCTGGTATGGTAAAAAATGGTGAAAGGCTTGGTTTGAATATTACATACTCGGCTCCTAAAACGGTTTCAATTGTTTATTCTTTACTTGGTGATGAAAGAATCAAAGAAGCTCATGAAAAAGCTGTAAGAGCTGCTAATGAGTGGCTTGAAAAAAATCTTGCAATGACAAGACAAGGACACGGAGGAAAAGAAAGAGTTGAAGCAGCAGGTGTTGCAATAGCAAATTACACTCATGAAACAAGTAGAGCTCATGATCCTTGTTTGCATACTCACGCAGTAGTCCTCAACGCTGTCATTCGTGCTATAGACGGAGAAATAAGAGCACTTGAACCTCAGAAGATTTATGAATATCAAAAGGCTTTGGATCAGGTCTACAAGAATGAACTTGCACGTGGTTTGCAAGAGCTGGGTTATGCAATAGAAATGAAAGACGAGCACGGCAATTTCGAGCTCAGAGGTATAGATCAAGAGGTAATAGAAAAATTTTCAGAACGAGCGGAGCAAATCAAAGAAGTAGCTGAAAACCTTAAACAGGAACTAAATACAACGAATGAATACAAAATAAGAGATATAGCAGCAATTGAATCAAGACCAGCAAAAGAATTCCTTTCAAGGGAAGAATTGGAAAAGTTATGGACAGAGAAATTGAATGAACTTGGAATAACAAAAGAGGATTTGAAGCAATCAATTGAAGCTGCTAAGATTGAATTGAGAGAGATTACAGAAAAAGAAATCAAGGAGTATGTAAAGCAAGCTTGCAGTGTTATTCATGAGAATGAAAGTGCATTTACGAAAGAAAAACTTACAGAAATTGCTTTGAGACTGTCTATGAGTCAAGCTGGAGCTGGTGAAAAAGTAATCACTCAAAAAGATGTAGAAAAAGCAATTGAAGATTTGAGACAAGAAGGCTACATCAAAAATTTAGGTAATGGATACATGACAACAAAGGAAATGCAGCAAATAGAAAGGGAGATCATATCATACATAAACAAAACAAATGGAACTGCAAATCAAATTGAAAGTGATAAAGAGAAAATTGAAAAAGCAATAAAAGAATTTGAAAAACGGGTTGGATATCAACTTACAAACGATCAAAAGAATGCTGTTTTTCATGTGATGGGGTCTTGTGATAAAGTGATAGGTATTCAAGGAGACGCAGGAACGGGAAAAACAACGGTATTCCAGCTTGTAAGAGAAGAGCTTGAAAAAAGAGGATATACCGTGCGAGGAATAACTCCCACGGGGAAGGCAAGTGATGTCATGGCAAGAGAAAGCGGTATAAAAACTCAAACAGTTGACAGCTTTTTGATGAATTTTGAACGCATGAAAATTGTAGACAACAAGCAAGAGTACATACAAAAATACGATGAAATCAATCAAAAATTTGAGAACCGTTCCTGGACCACTCCAGTTAGTTTTTTTGGTAGCAAAACAGAAACATGGGAATCTCAAATAAAAAACTTTCTGAAAGCTGAACTGGGTATAGGAAAAAAAGAAGAAAAAATAAGCTGGTTTGAAACCAAAACAAAAGAGCATTGCTACATCATAGACAAAGGGGATTTTCAAGCAAAAATGATTGTAGAAAATATCAGAACTACCCTTGGTGGACATGAAATACATGTTTGGATCAAAAATGACAAGACAGGTGATATAACATTTACAAGATATGCATATGTAGGAGCTGGTATTTCACTAAAAGAAAAATCAGAAAAATGGGTAAATCCTGATAGAGTAATAGAAAAAGGTAAAGAAGTTTGGGTTGTGGATGAAACAAGCATGATGGGGTCCAAAGAAGTAAAACAGCTTCTTGATGCTGCCAAACAAGCGGATGCAAGAGTAATTTTCTGCGGTGATATAAAACAGCTTGCATCTGTTGAAGCTGGTCAAATTTTCAAGGATATGCAAAAAAACGGTATGAATACAATTCAATTGACAGAAAAAGTGAGACAGAAAGAGGAAGAATACAAAAAAGTTGTAGACGCACTGGGTAAAAGAGACTGGGAGACAGTTAAAGAGAAACTTGAAAATGGAAAGTTAAAAGAGATTGAAAATAGAGAAGAAAGACTAAACGAGATAAAGAAAGACTTCATGAGTGGGGATTACAAAAAAACATTGATAGTAACAGCAAGAAACGTTGATAAAAATGAACTCAATTTGCAAATTAGAGAAGCACTTAAAAATCAAGGAAAACTTTCAGATGGGTATAAATTCACGGTCAGAGAGTCAAAAAATCTTTCTTCAGAAGAAAAACGATATGCTTTTAGCTATTCCATTGGTGATACAGTTTTTGCAAAAAGGGATGATTTGAGACAAATGGGAATAAAATCAAGAACAAATGAGTTTATTGTAAAAGCAGTAGATATTTCAAAGAATACGATAACATTGCAGAGTAAAACGGGGAAAGAATTTGTAGTAAATGTAAAGGAGTGGGGAGATAAATTTTCAGTTTTTCAAACGAAAAGTTTAGAGATTAGTAAAGGAGATAGGGTAATAACATTGAAGAACGATCGAAAGCTTGGAGTAAAAAATGGTGAAATGTGGCAAGTTGAAAAAATTGATAAAAATGGAAACATCACAATTAAAAACGAAAACAAGACTAAAACTTTTAACATCATCAAAGACTATAACTATGTCGATCACGGCTACACAGTCACCGTGCATAAAAGTCAAGGAATGACAATTGAAAAAGTGATTTATGATGTTTCTTCAACGAGGACAAACTACAATGAAGTTTATACTGCACTAACGCGAGGAAAAATTGATTATTCAATTTATGCAGACAACAAACAAGTTTTTTTTGAACGCATGCAGCATGAACAAATGAAGCCAAGCACAATTGAATTATCAGCTTCAACCTCAGCCGGAATTGAAAAAAATTCAGTTGAAAGAAGTAGATAGCTCAATCCACCTCCTCTCTATTTGCCGTCTATAAAACAGGGGGTTTTTGTTTTTGTTTTCCAGCTGGGCTTGCCCCAGCTGGAAAACGCTCCTAACCGCTTAAGGCTTGCCTTAAGCGGTTAGGAGCAAAAAAACTAACGTGTAATGTAGAGGTCAAAGTCCGCACCCCTTTTTGTTTTACTCTATAAAAAAGTTACTGATTGATGATACTTGGACATAAATTCCTCCTTTTATTTTTTGTAATACAAATTCATTTTAATGATGTCCACATAGGGTTTCACAAGGAACTCCGTCATTATCTCCATCAAGCCTTTTTAACCCACACACTGTATAGTAAAACATTGCTTCTTCACAAGATTCCATCTGAGAGCAATAATATTTCTTGCCACATACATATTTTGAACTTGTTTGATAACCCTTATGACGATCATAGTTTCCAGAAAAATTAATCTCGAAAGAGAAACTACCAATTGCTCTTCCTAATTTCTTTTTACACATACCTCTTCAAATAACTTTTCTATGTCTGTATTCGAGGGGATTAAAAACCTTAGAAAAAACGTCAAGAGGTTGTATTTTCAATTACACATATCTCTTCAAAAATTTTTTCTGCTATTGAACCTGGAGGAATTGAAACCCATTCAGCTAAAAATTCAGGAAGATTAACCCTATCTAAAATTGAACCATCTAAAGCATAGTCAATTTTTTCTAACAATTGGACTCTTCTTTTGGAACAATCAATTTTAAGTAAAAACAAAGATTTATCTAATTTTTTATACTTTGTACCCTTTTTTCTTATTACATCTTGCTTTGCCTTTTCTGAATAAATTATTTTCCCCCATACATTAACAATATCATCAGAAATAAATATACTTTCAGAATCATAGAAGAGAGCTAAACCACCAACACCATTAAAACCTAAAAATTCCCATCTTAAATCAAATATTTCTTTCTCACAAACCCTTTTACAAAAGTCAGGATCATTAATATTGCTACATTTATATTCACACTTCTTTATAGTTTCTTCAGAATCATTTTTTTTAGAATCATTTTTTTTAGAACAGCTATAATTAAACCCAAGCAAAAGCAATACTAGAAACAAAAAAAACAATTTTTTCATTAGCTCACTCCTTTTTTATCCATCCATCTGTTGCATCAATTTCGTTATAAAATGTATATCTTCCAACATATCTAACTTTGTAAAAAATCCCTTTCACTTTAACTCTATCTCCTCTATTAATTTCTGGGGTCCCAAAAGTAAAAATTTTAATAGCTGACGTACCATCTGATAAAGCAAAAATTGTATATGGATTTCCTCTTCTTGAAACCTTATGCTTCACAGCTAATACCTCACCTTTTACTAAAACAGTTTTTAAATGGTATTTATCAGGATCACTAAGAATTTCTGAAATTGTTACAACTTGAGCATCTGTACAACTATAAAAACTTAAAATTGTTATTAATAGAAAAATAAAAAGCCGAAATAAAAGTAAAAAGTTAAGTCTTTTCATTTTTTACCCCCTTTTCTAAATCTTCATTAGTGAAAACTTTTTTCCTTTTTTATTTTTCTCCATTCCCAAGGCGGTGTTGGATTAGCTTGTTTCCAAAGACCTAATCCCTTGCTTCTTGCTTCTTTTTCAGCAGAGTAGTACTCCGAAATATAAGGAGATTCCAAATACTCTAAATATGCCCAAGCATAGCCTCTTTTTACTTGTTCCAAGTTCACATTTAAACTACCTACATAAACCAAAGCTACAGCTCTCCCATATCTATCTATATCCTTAATATCAAGCCTAACTATTTTTCCTTTGACAAGATCTTTGAGAGAATTTCTAGCTTCAATACCGTAAGGTTGATCTTTTTCAGGAGCATCAATACCATAAAGCCTTACTGATATGGACCCATCTTTGTGAATTCTAACGCCAGTAATCTTTTCTTTAGGGATACAATAAAAGGTGTCTCCATCGATAACTTCAGTCACGGTGCAAGAGATGGCATAAACATAAAAAGGCAAAAACAAAATGAAAATTAAAATCAACAAAACTTTCCTTAGTGTCCGTTTCATAGCTCTCTCCTTATATTCTTTTTGTATTGTTTCTGGGAGTTCTCTTTTTCTTGCATAATAATTTAGCTCATTAGCTTTATTAAGTCTCTAAAATTAAATGCTTTTCCTATATTTCTTTCAAAAAAAACTTGATTTAATCTATAAAATTTCCAGGTTATGCCTGTCAACTTAGTAGCGTCTTCGCACCATTCTTTGGCTCTTTGATCTTTGAGAACAACATTTGTGTCTTCTAATCCTTTTGTCTCTACCAAACAATGAGTTTCATCATCTAATACAACAATAAAATCAGGTTTATAGTTCCTTAAAAATCCTTCATAATCAATATACTCAATGAAAAATCCAATTCCTTCATTTTTTGTAAATTTCACCACATCTGACGCTTTTTCTAAGAAAGAAGCAAATTTAACCTCTAAATTGTTATCACAAGGGCAAACATTAAAAATACATTTATCTGCTGGCAATGTTAGTTTAGTCCATATGAATGGAATAACCTCTGAAAACCTTTTATAATGAAAACTTTGTATTTCTATTGGCTGGTATAATTTGTTTTTAAAGTAATCTTTAAAAATGCTTCTTAGGTTTTCTGCAATTTCTGGTTTTGCTAAATTGTAAATTATTTTTAATTTTTCAATCTTATCTTTAGTTTCTAAGTCTAATTCTTTATTAAAAAGTTTTCTTCTTACATAAGCCTCGACTAAAGGATAAAATTCAGCAAAAGATTTTGGAATATGCAAAGAAGTTCTAATTTGTTGAGCATAATAACTTATAACTGAACTTATGTCTTTTGGAACAGGAAGTTCCCATTCTCTTTTAACTATTGGTATTCCCTTTAAATCTACTGCTGTATATTTAATGGTTTCTTCTAAAACCTTATTTTCAAATAGCAAATTTAAACTTTTCATTCCTTCAATATCTTCTGGCTTTAAATCTAATTCTACACGGACATATTTTGGAGACAAAAAGGGTACTTTTATATCTTTATCTAATTTATTTTGGTTAACAAAAATTGTAAATTGAGGTATTGGTTCTTTTTCTATAGCAACTTCTCCGATTTTTATCCCTTCTTCTTTCTCTAATTCCTCAATAACTTGTAATAAACCAGGGGGTCCAATAATTTCTAAAGTGTTAATACATTTTTCAGGAACAGGATTTTCTTCGGGGAACATTGTTCTTAGCCCTCTTCCAATAACTTGTTCTGGTAAAATTTCTCTTTTAGCAGTATATGGTCTTAATCCTAAAATAATATTTACAGATCTAACATCCCAACCCTCATTTAGCATCATTGTACTTACTATAACTTCTATTTCGCTCCCTTCTTCATCAATTTTTTTTGCTTCTTCTCTTGCTTTTTCCAAATCTGTTTTAGTAATCTCGCCCGTAGAATCTGTATGAATCAAAAGAATTGAGTTTTCTTTAATTTCTGGAAAGTTTTCTTTTAAATAGTAATAAACATCATCTGCATCTTTATTTGTTGGACACTGAATAAATAAAACAGATTTTTTGCCTAAAGGCTTTAATTTTGAATTATATTCTTGCCATCTTCTTATCGAAGCATCAATCCATCTTCTAAATCTTTCACTTATTTTTGAAGAAGAAAATTCCTCTGGATGTTCTAATAATCCTTTTAAAGGATATTTAACTATTCCCATCTGAACGGCTTCTTTGAGAGTAAAATCAGAAATTATCCATGGAAAATACCTTCCTTTTTCATCTTTTGGTGTTGCTGTAAATTCAAGTTCCATTTTGAAACCTTCTCCATATTTAGCTACTAAAGACTCATGCAACCTTAAGAGATTTTTCTTCCACTCTTTTTCTATGTTATAAATTCTATGAGCTTCATCTTTTAAAATGCAAATTCCAGGATATTTTTCTAAAACCTCTCTTATCCTTTCTTCTTTGTAAATATAACTTCTATTTACTGGTTCTAACTCAAAAATTTCTTCAATTTCTCTTTCTTTTCTCTTTCTCTTAGTTTCTCTTTCTTCTAATCTTTGGATGTTTGTTAAAAATAAGACTTCCTTTTCTTTCTTCGGTATTGGATCATCTCTTAAAACAACATCTAAATTAAATTCTAAAAGCCATTCTGGTGGAATAAATGGCCATTTTCTAAATATCTCTCCTTCTTTAAAATCTCTTTCTAATCTTTGATAAACAATTACATTTGGGGCAACTAAAAGAAAAGTATCAGTATAATCTTGGAGTTTTTCAAATTTTTTATTGAAATACTGCCAAACTATTGCAAATGCCATTACAAAAGTCTTTCCTGATCCTGTTGCCATTTTAAAACAATAAAGAGGATATTTATCAATAGATGGATCATATTTTGGCAAAGCTCCTTCACCAAAATCTTTTGCTAAATCTATGATTGTTCTTTTCTTTAAAACTTCATAAACATAGATTAAAGTTTCTATTGCTTCTCTTTGGGCAAACCAAAATTTAAAAGGCTTCTCATCAACTATATGGTCTTCTTTAAACCAAAATTCTAAAAGTCTTTTTGTAGTTTTTGTTGTATTTGGGTAATTGCTTTCTCGCCAATTGTAAACAGCTTCCCTTAATTTATTCACCAAATAAGTTTGGCTTTTGTTCCTTTGATAAGGATGTAAAATATCATCAGGATTAAACTCTATTCTAATTTGTTGATTATTTTCTGCCATTTTAGTCAATTTTAATTTCTAAAACTTTTGTTAATTCATTTCCAAAAACATCAATTATTTTTACTGCTATCTTATAATTTCCAGGTTCTTTATAATAAGGTTCGGGTTTTGCGTCTCTACTATTTGCAATATATTCCACCTTTGGATTTTTCTTTGTTCTAAAGCTTTGCCAAGTGTTATAAAAAGTATCTTCTTTATAATCCCAATCAACTGCCCAATAATCAATTAACTCTCTTTGGTCCTTTATTTTATCTTTTATTTCGGCTAATTCAGGAGTTGGGGGCACTACAAATTTTTTGATTTCAATTTCAACTTCTCTCCCTTTTATTCTTGTTTCAAGTTCTACATAATTTAGTTCATTGAATTTTATATGCTTTAAAGTCTTTTCATCAACTATTTCATCTGGAATTTTCAAAATATCAATATCAGTAGTAGCTAAAAGAGATTTTATTTCATTTATGGACGGAATTTGGATTAAAGCAACATCTATCCCTTTTTTCTTTCCTAAAATTTTTGCCATCTCATTTACTTCATAAGCAAAATCAAAGCCCAAAATATCAACAGCATGAAAGTTATTTTTTTTACATTCTTCTAATACTTTTTTAACTTCTGGCATATCAACAGGCACATCTATCATTCCAATATGAACCGCTCTGTTATTTTTAATTCCGTGAATATAAGCAAAGTTTTCTAAAGGCTTAGCCGAGTAAAGTTTTAAAATAAATTTTATATATCTTTCTCTTTCTTTTTTAAAATGTTCTATTTCGTAGCTTCCAACATTGTAAATTTCAAAAGGACGAGCGAATTTACCATAAGGTTTTTTATCTTTTTCATCTTTATTTTCATCTTTTAAATCTTTTGAATTATGAATATCCAAAAGCCTTTTTCTTGTAACCTGAATAGCATATTTTGATAAATCACAGCCTATCCAACGCCTGCCAAGTTTTTCTGCAACTGCTAAAGTAGTACCTGAACCGCAAAAGAAGTCAGCAACTATGTCGCCTGGGTTAGAAGAAGCAAGGATGATGCGTTTTAAAAGGGCTTCGGGTTTTTGGGTGTCAAATGCTAAGAATTCGGCGGAGTTTCCTTTTAACATAGGAATATTCCACCAATCTTCTGGAATTTTACCCCCTTCTTTCAACTTAACTGGTTCGCCTGCTGTCATTTTACTTGCTTTACCCGCATAACCTGCTCTGGCAATACTACTTTCTGCATATGGAATTCTGATACTACTAGGGTTGAAAACGTATCTTTCTCCTTTCGCATACCAAAGTAAAATATCATGAACCCTAGAAAAATTTTGTTGATTCGGCACCGCAGGTCTCGTATAACACCAAATTATCTCATTAACAAAATTCTCATACCCAAAAATCTCATCCATCATCACTTTCACATAATGCCCAACATGCCAATCCAGATGAACATAAATTGAACCATTATCTGCTAAAAGTTCTCTCATTAAAACTAATCTTTCATACATATAATCCAGATAAGTTGAAATTCCTCCCTTCCAAGTATCTCTATAAGCCTTTTCTTCAATTACAGAAGGTTCTTTTTCTATTTCTGAATCGTCAATTTTAACTTTAAAAGAAAAATCAGCTCCAGTAAAAAATGGGGGATCTATATAAATGAGATTAATTTTTCCTGCCAAAGGGGGAATACCTAATTCAGGATCCCCTTTCAAAAGAGCAGTCATTGCTAATTTGTTATCACCCCAAATTAAAATATTCCTCCAATCTTTTGGATAATTTTCAGGATAATCTGGCGCTTGTAGATTATCTCCAAAGATTCTTAAAGTTTTTCCCTCTTCCCACCTATCAATTCTTGGTTGATTTATAGTTTCAACTTTTTGCAAAGGAACATAAATTCGTGGGTATACTTTTCTTTTATTAAACTTTACTTCTTCATACTTATCACCCCAAACAAGCTCTACCCAATATTTCTTTTTATCTTTTTCCATTTCCCAGCCCTAAATTTTACTACTTTTTTAGCTTCAATTTTTAATGGTTCTCCTGTCCTTGGATTTCTTACCTTTCTTTCTGCCCTCCTTACTACTTCATGCTTCTATAGATTTAAAACTCAAGTAACTCAAAAAACTTTCTTGTATCTTGGGCTAGAGCCTGAGTATAGACTAAGGTTGAAGTTATGTTTCTATGCCCAAGCCAGGAACGAACAACCGTTATGGAAACCCCTAAAGCCAAGGCGTGAACTACAAAGGAGTGTCTAAGAACAAGTGGATAAGCTCTTTTTGTATCATGAGAGAAAACTTCAAGGACTGTTTTCCTTACAATGTTAAATACTTGCTGTCTTGTGATGGGGAAAGGCTTATTAGTTTTATTTAAACCTTCCTGATTGATGTAAAGAACAATAAGCCCTAGTGTTTTTTCTTTCAAGGGAATGACTCTTTCAATTATTACCTTCTTTAATGTTTTAAGTTTAATTAGACCATTAAAAAAGTCAATGTCTTTTACTTTTACATCTAAGAGTCCAGCTCTGCTGGAAAACGCTCCTAAACGGCAAGCTCGTCTTGCCGTTTAGGAGCAAAAAAAAACCTTGTTCTTTAAATCCAAAAAGGGAGGGGTTACAGGGTTTACAGGGTTTACAGGGTTTACACGGTTTACACGGTTTACACGGTTTACAGGGTTTACACGGTTTACAGGGTTTACACCAAAGGGGTTGGGTTAAAGTTTCAAAAGTTTCCTAAGTTTCCTAAGTTTAAAAAGTTTCCAAAGTTTCTTTCTTTTGTTTTAACAAAGTAGACTCCTCTTTTTGTTCTTTAAATCCAAAAAGGGATGGTTTCAAAATGAAGTTGATGACAGGATGACATCAAATTTCACCATTTTTCTAAAAAACCATAACGGTTGGTGACGCGTGACGCCAGGTGACGCCAAGGGTTTTTTTTGGCGTCACTCTTCAATCGTAGAATTTTCAAGGCATTGGAGAACTGGTGACGCCAGTGACGCCTATTTTATACTCTTTATCTAAAAAGATAGAGGGAAAAAGAGAGAAGGAGAGAAGGAGAAGATTTATTTAGAAAGAATAGGTGGATTTGGCGTCATCGCGTCACCGATTCCCTGGAAGTCAGAAATAATGAGCCCTGCGTGCGGTGACGCCAAAAAATTCACTGGCGTCACTTAGCGTCACTGGCGTCACTTGGCGTCACCAGTTCAAGTGTTCGATCTCTTCAGGCTCGTTTGGTAGTTGGATGTAAGAAAAGACAATGAGACGTTTCTTGTTAGTTCTAACAAATTCGGTTTTAATATTTACGGCTTCAAGGTCACTGATTAATTTTTTTAATTCTCGGGATAGCTTGTCCGCTGTGCTTGGCAGGTTCTTTTCGTTTGGATATCTTTTTTTTAGTTCTTCAAGTAGTTCCTTTGCTGTTGTTTGCCAGATGCCAAATGTCTCGTTTTTGAGCTTTTCTTGTATGATAGGTAATAACAAGCTACTTTCTAAAATATCTCTTGCTATTTCTTCTCTATTTGCTTGCAGGGTTTGAATAAACTCTTTGCCATTCATAAAAAATGTTGGATGGGCTCTTGCTATCCATTCACAAAAGTCGGCTATGTCTAAGAAATCCAAGTCTATGACTTTTTCCTTCAGAGCTTCCTGGGTGCAAAAGACAAGATATGAGTAAATGACTGGTGCTAATTTTTTGAAGTTTTCTTCTATCTCTTTTGAAGTTTTTCTTTCAACGGGTTTTTTAAGCTCTAAGACTACACTTCTTCTTCTAATGTCCCTTCTTTGCAAAATGTTAAAGATGGAGTTTAGGATGATAGGGTTTTTCAAAGGTAAATCTACAACATCACTGTCTGTATAGAGTTTCCTCTTTGATAAACTTCCTCCTGTTGACAATTGACATAAAGCATCAGACATGTCATCACTTATATGGCTTAGGTTATCAAAGCAAAGTATGAAATTATTCTTAGCGAGCGTGTATAAATCATCCCTGTTTTTTGGAAATGTTTTGAGAGGAGCTACGCTTGGGTCAAGTAATTGGGTTATAAACCTGCTTGTTGTTGTTTTTCCTACTCCTTCTTTTTCACCAAGGATGAATAAGATCGGATACTCTCCTTTTGGGTAGAAAGTTTTAATCATCCAGGCAAGCAGGAGTGCTAATTCTTCTCTCGTTTGGATGTTAAATACCTGTTGGAAAAGGGATAGAAGTTCTTTTTCTGTAAACTGTTTTGGGTCAAGGGATCTTAGCAAGTCATAATCAAACAAAATAGGCAGTTGGTTTCTATTTGAAATGAATTTTAGCTTTGGGTAGTCAAGTTCAATAGTTTCAGGACTAATTCTTAAGACCTTGCCATCTTCTCTTAAAAGGTTGATTTCAATGTAGTTTTCTTCTTCAGAGTATCCTACCCTTGTATGGACTTCAAATTTCAATCCGCTTTCCTTTGCCCATACTCGGCAAAATGAAAGCACTTCCTCCAAGGCTTGGTTATGTAAGGGTTTTTCAAAATGATTGCAAGAAAGCTCCTGAAGCCAGTCTTTGAATTCTTTGCTCTCTATTTTCATATGTGTCCAGGGGTTTATTGTGATGTAGTATTCTTGAAACTGTGAATGCCAAAAAACGTAGTCACTTTCTTTTAAGAGTTTTCGGACTTTGACAGATATGGCAAGCCTGTGGTCTGTTTCAAGCTTTGTTTCTTTCTTTTGGTTTTCAATTTCATAGCCTAAAATTCTTGCAATATCTGTATGCTTGCATCCAGCCCAGCAATCAAGATAGATTTCGTTTTCATGCAGTTCGATGTCTAATGATGGTTCGTGATCATCGTGGCAGGGGCATAATGCTCTCCAGATTTGGGGATTGTCACTTCTTTTTTGTGCTGGTCTTCCAGTTAGGCTTTCAATTTTTTCAAGGATGTTATCAAGCTCTATGTGTGGTAGGAGTATATGTCTAGTGGGTATAAATTCTGTTTTTGACTGTGTTTTTTGTATTTGAGTTTTCTTGAATTGTCTACTGAGTTCTTTAGTGATTGTTTCATATTGTTCACGTGTGATTTCTGGTAATCGTTCAGGTATATTTAACGGAGTATATTCAAAAAGGATGTAGTTTTCTGCCTGTGGGTTTAAGATTTCTTTGTTTTCATTGAGTTTAAGCAAGGAGAAAGGGGCTACTACTTGGTATTTATTGCCTGCTATGATGTCAAGCTTGATATTTCCATTGGCGTATTTTTTTCTTTCGAGTTCAGAGGAAAAAGTGCAGTAGTAGTAATAATGTTTCCCCCT
>Ga0078972_1011685_pt1 | contig 15566 bp, 16 predicted proteins | sample YelNatPaOPGAMG01_FD_67568 | JGI IMG/M metagenome (GOLD analysis project Ga0078972, IMG submission 67568) | Hot spring thermophilic microbial communities from Obsidian Pool, Yellowstone National Park, USA - OP-RAMG-01 (SPADES assembly) (version 2) | ecosystem: Environmental > Aquatic > Thermal... | reverse complement strand
AAAGATAAATATACAAATCTATCAGTAGAGTAGTCAGTAATCAGCGGGCCGGTCGTCTAGCTTGGTTAGGATACCGCCCTGACACGGCGGTGGTCTCCGGTTCGAGTCCGGACCGGCCCACTTCAATTCCGGTATGAGTCCCATCCGCTGCGGACTCGGGCACCACACTTCTTTTAATACAATTGATTAAAAATACAAAATTAAAAAAATAAAAAATTGCCGACTTTAAGGAAAAAAATCTTTAAAGGTCACGCCGACGTACACATCACAAAGGACTGAGTTATGGAGGGTGTGGAGCAGCAACTTTATTAGGCGAGATGTGATGGACGGAGGAAAACTGGGTTTTGGACCCATGCATCCCGCGCGGCACGGTCCTCCACTTTCACCCCGCCCTCTCTCCAGTGAGCAACATTTCCCGAATTCTTTTAACGGATCGGCGCAAGAAGAGATCGGGTGGGCCGCCGTGGACGCGGACAGGGGTGCGGGTGTTAAGGTGGTGCGGGCGCCCGGAATCTTCGACCTGGGGGAGGAGCTTCCGAACGGGAGGGTGAGGTGCAGGAAGTGCGGCAAGGCGTGCGCGTCCTGGCTCGGGCTGCTGACCCACTTCAAGAGGGCGCACGGAAAGCGCATCGGGGAGACGGGGTGGGAGGATGTCCAGTTCCACAGGTGAGCTCGCAAGGATGCCGTTCCCGTCCCAGACCCTGAGGTGCGAGTGCGGGTCAGAGTGCACGGTGAGCAACGGGCAGTGGGTGTGCCCGGCGTGCGGGCTGGTCCAGGAGTCGCTGATGGTCCCCTCCATATCTTCGTACAGGTCCAGCGCGGTCATGCGGTACGGTTTTCACTTGCTTGACAGGTCGCTCAAACCAAGAGCAGACGTGTATGCAAGCGCAGAAACAGAAAAGAAAGCAGAAGCAGAAGCAGAAGCAGAAACAAAAGCAGGTGCAGGCGCAGAAGCACAGGCAGCGGAGCCGCCGTCCATGCCGGTCGGGAGTGCAGGGGCAAGTGATACCAGGGCTAAGTACTTCTTCCGCCTGGCCCACACAATCTGCCGGCTGGCGTCCCTAGTGGACGATGTGGCCAGGGAGGCGGCCGCCCTGGCACTCGCGAGGCCCATGACCTGCAGGGAAAGCACCCTCCACGTCCTGGCGGCGGTGATGTACACCAGCGCCCGCATGGGAGGAGCCCACGTCCGCCTCCCCGGGGAGTGGGAGGATGTCGTCCAGCAGCTCAACCTGAGGAGGCCGGGTAGACCGGCAGGGGACGGGCACAGGCCCATCAAGATGTGGACGGTGCTTGAGTACATGAAGCAAACCTACGGGCCTCTGCCCGAGGGCGGCGGGTACTGGAACAGGTTCCTGTCGCTGCTGCCGCTGAAGGCGGTGAGGAGGGCATCAATCCTGCTCGAGGCGCCGAAGAATGCGAGCCAGGCGGGCGGCGCCATACTGCTGGCGGACTACGACTCCCGGGTTACTGAGGAGGGCCTGACAAAACTGAAGATCAGGCCGGACCTGGCCAGGGCTGCCATGAGGTCACTGGTGCTGGATCTCCGGCCGGGGAAAAGTCCGTGCAGCCAGAACTGGAAGGGCGTGAAGGGGAGGGAGAGGGGAAGGATTGACATGAGACCGTTCCACACGCTGTACCGCCTCTGCGACCTCCTGGAGATGCCCTGGTACGTCGAGGAGGCGGCTGCCAGGAGGATACGCCGGCGCCAGCTGGAAGGGAAGAGCGTCGGAAGGCTTGCGGCAGCAGCCGTGCTGTACGCAACCTCCCTCTCTTCCCTCTCACCCTCACCCTCACCCTCACCCTCACCTTCCCTTTCACCTTCACTTTCTCCCTCTATTTCACCCGCACTCCCGTCCCTTTCTCCGTCCTCCTCACCAGGCTCGGGGTCAGGATCGGAGGTGGGGAGGAGGTACGATGCCTACAGGCTGCCAGGCGAGTGGTCCAGGGCCCTGAAAGAGGTGGGGCTCACCATGGACATCCAAGACATACTGTACACCGTCAGGAGGCGCACGGACATCCTCAATGGTCTAGAGGGCGGGACGGTTAGGAACGGAAACGGGAACTGCGGCGGGACGCTGGACCGCTTCGTCTACCGCGTGGGCACCATTGCGATGGTTCCGAAGCCGCGCCTCGAGACGCTGATCAACTTCGTCAGGCTCTCCGCAGGAGCGCCCGCAGCGAACAGGAACCCCGCCGTCACTGCTCTGGCAGCTCTCTCCGCGCTGGGGTTCATCAACCTGCACGACAAAGAGACAAGGGCGCGCCTAGAGAGGGCGGGCGTAAGCATCGGCCACAGAAGAAAGAGGCAGATCCGCCTCAGGCAGATCGAGGAGGAAAGGAGGAGGCTCCTTGAGGCCTGGGGCAGGGCGGTCGGGAGGGAGCCCCTCGCCGGCGTTCTGAGGGCGTGGTTCGGGTCCTACGGCGACATGAACGGAAAGCTCCGTTCGGGGTGACTTTTGGTGAAATCAAAAAAGACCTTCAGCCAGCGCGCTGAGGAAGGCGGAATTTAGCATGCCCTCTGCACCAAAGCAGGCAGACCTCTACGAGGCAGGCATTCTCGGGCTCGTCAAAGAGGACGAGGAGGGGAAGGCGTGGATAACGCTGTTCGGCAGGAGGTACAGGGTCATTCCGGTACCAGCGCCCGCCGGTTATGGAAAAGAAAAAGAGAAAGAGAAAGGAAGGGCAAATCCGCAGGACTACTTCGGCGCCAGCTTCATCGACGAGGCGGAGATCCTGGCAAATGAACTTGAGGGGCGGACCGGAAGGCATGCGGAGGTCGTTGCGCACGTCAGGCCGCCCATGGCGTACCTGGACGTGGTTCTGGGCGGAGGGAGGGTGGCGGTCGAAGTCGCGTCGATAAGGCTCACTGGCACGGGTGCTGGTGAAGAAGAAGGCGAAGAAGAAGGCGCAAGTGCAGGCGCAGCTGCGGGCACATGTACGGGCACCAGCACGAATACGGGCATCAGCACAGCCTCAACAGCAACAGGGGCAGATGCGGGCTCAGGAGCAGCGGCTACGGAAAGGGCGGAAGGGGCAGTCGCTAAGGGCGGGATCCCTCCTCCAGAGGAAACGGCTCAGGTGCAGGCGAAGGCGCAGGTAAAAGCACAAGCAGAAACACAGAAGGACATGAAGCCAGACAAGGACGTCGAGGACCTCCTACTCGTCAGGATAGCACAGTCGATGATGGTCTACGACCAGTACCTGAAGAAGAACGTGGAGAAGCTCGAGAAGAGGCTGAGGGAAGAAGAGGAGAGGCGGTCCTCAGTTTAACTTCGTCGGCGGGAAGCCCCCCTGCGAAAGCGAGGGGTAGTTCACAACACTAGAACTCCGCCCCAAAGGATGATGTCCGTGGATGCGGGATGGGACGAAGGGGAGGACCACCACCTATTTTTACCAATTGGCTCCCCGTCCTGCTAAGTGGGGAGAAGGTCACGGATGGACTCGGCAGAGATTAACATTTCGTCCTGCCCCGCCCTTTATAAATTCGCGCAGTTACAGATAGGCGAGGAGAAGTTGATGAACGCAACGACAGGCGCCCCCGAAGATCTGACCTCGGCGCAAGCACTGCAGTTGGAGCAGAGGCTAGAAAAGTTAGTGCCAGACCGGAGAGGAGAGGCAGCGCAGACGCAGGAGCTCAAAGGCGCGCCAGCGGCATCGACACCAACATCGACACAGACGCCGACACCGACGCAGATGCCGAAGTGCCCCCTCTGCGGCTCTTCCAGCTTCACCGCCAGCCCCGAGAGGGGCGAGGTCGCATGCGCCAGGTGCGGTCTCGTCATAGAGGAGCACCTCATAGATCTTGGGCCCGACCAGCGCGCATACACCCCTGAAGACCGCTACAACAGGAGGACCGGCCCGCCAACCACCTTCACGCTGCACGACAAGGGGCTCACCACCACGATATCCCAACGCGACAGGGACGCGCACGGCAGGAGCCTCGGCTACAGGAGGAGGCTCGAGGCGGTGAGGCTGAGGAGGTGGCAGACCAGCACACGCGCCCATAAATCTTTAGAGAGGAACCTGGCCCGCGCAATGAGCGTGCTCGAGAGGATCAGCTCGCAGATGGCACTGCCCAGATCCGTGAAGGAGGAGGCGGCCGCGATATACAGGCGAGCCGCCAAGGAGGGCTTCATGAAGGGCAGGCCCATAGAGCAGGTCGTGGCCGCGACCGTGTACGCGGCGTGCAGGGCTCAGAAGGTTCCCAGGACGCTCGCCGAGATCGCCGAGCGCACCGGCATAAAGAGGAAGGAAATCGCACTGCGGTACAATCAGCTGGTGACGGAGATGGGTGTGAACGTGCCCGCCGCGGACCCGCTGAACTTTGTCTCCAAGATAGGCTGTGCGCTGGGCCTCAGCGGCAGGGCGCAGTGCAGGGCTGCCGAGATCATCAGGGAGGCAAAGAACGCGAGGAATTCATCCATGGGTGGAAGGAGCCCGGCCGCGCTGGCTGCAGGCGCCGTATACCTCGCCTCTTTACTCGAGAACGAGCCCAGAAACCAGGGGGACGTGGCCGTGGCGGCGACAGTCTCAGAGCCCACAGTCAGGGTCTGCTGCAGGGAGCTGGTGAGGAGGCTCGGGATAGACTACGACGCCCTGAAAGCCAGAGCGCTGACCTCAAAGCTCAAAGAGGGGGGGTGAGGTGAAGGTGAGGTGAAGGCGGAGATGACGGCCCCGGACAGCGTGCCACCCCCAGCCCAGACCTGTCCCGCACCTCTCAGGGGCAGGTGCCTTCCTCCCTCTCCCTTCCCTCTCCCACCCCTCAACAACTGCCAGCAGAGACCCTACACAACCGTCTCAGCATTCAAGGGGACGCTCGTGGACGTCGGACTGGATGCGGAAGGGAACATCGTCATCACGGTCAGGAGGAGGCACGGGGCCGAGGGCGTTGCCAGGGGCATGCAGAGGCTGAAGGGGCGCGAATGCGTCATCAAGATCCTCGCGGAGAGGCGCTAATGTACAGGCTCTGAGGTGACAATCGTTGTCCCCATGCGAGTGCAGAACCCCAGCAATCACTCGCCCACCAGCGCGGAGGTCGTACCGCGAGACGGTCGTTGAGTTCGACAGAACCCCCTCCCGGCATTCTCTGCCCACACTTCGTCGAGCTGAGGTGGGCCTTCGGCTACCCCTACGAGTGCCAGTACTGCTACCTTGTCAGAGCGTCTTCGAAACGACGTAGTTCTAGGAGAAAAAAGTCCGAAACGATAAACCACCAAAGCAGAAAAGATTTTTATATTGAAAAAAGATACATCTATCGGTCAACTGTTGGTGGTCGCGGTTTATGCAGATTTCCCCTCAGGAGGAAGATCTTATAATAAAGATGATCCTGAGGGATGCCAGACAGGCCATCTTGCGTGAAAAGCCGGGAGTCGACTTCAAGAACATAAATTTCCAAGTTAAGTTGCAGAAGATTGTCTTCATCATCGCAGAGGAGCTTGAGATACCCCTGACGAGGAGCTGGTACCTCTACGGCGGCTACGTCCACAATGACCTTGTAGATATTGAGAAGCTGATAGAGTTGGAGGACAGCCCACAGGCGACGTTTGACCTCCTTGGCAACGCCGTAGAGCCTTCACGGGACCAAAAGGACATAGAGTATGCAGAGAGCCTGCTAGGTGACAAGCGGAACATTTACAAAAATAAAATCCGCAAAATTGCCACGAAAATCTTCTTCAAAAAATATGACGAGTTCTTGTTAGACTTCTATTCGGAGATGGCCCCAGAACCTTACAAACAGCTGTACCTGAACAACGCACGCCTTAACCAGACCTTTAAGAGGTTTGAGGGACTGGCTCTCAGGGCTGAACAACCCGCACTCGATGCTTTCTGTCCAGAGTTGCCAGAGGCGTTTTCCGACTACTACAGAGCGTTCACAGCGGTTCTCTCCAAGCTTGGCGTAGAGGTAGCTAAAGGAGAACTATCTGAGTTTTACGACCTCACTTTAAGGTACATAGAGCTGCTTGAAAGATATCTGATAAAGGCGGGCTTTGATAGGAAAGTATTGTCACGTTTCAAACTCTTGGCGGATGTTTATAAGAAGAGCCTGTGGAAGACGGTTGCTCTGAGCATATCAACAAAGACGGTTAAGGGGGTTCGCTCGGAGGAGGTCGGAAAGATCCAGCGCAGGAAACTCGAGGAGAACCTAGCGTCGCTTCCCAGCTCTTTGGATCAGCTTGAGGCAGCACTCATAAAAGAGGGACTTTTGCCCACCCGGAGCGAGATGATCCGGTTCTACGAAAAGACTTATGGCGACAGGAAGGAACTGACCGAAGCTCTTATCGGGGTATTGAGACCGAATGCATGACGATGAAACTTGCGAGTACTTCTTGGACACATCAGTTTACGTTGGCTACGCCACCGAGTGGGATCAACACTATGAACACTGTAAGAGGATGTTAGATGGGGATTATTCGAAGAACTCAAGCGTGACCGTCGAAAATGAAATCAACGAACTGATAAGGGACTACAGGCGTTACCTGCAGGAACTTAGCAAAAAAGACGGCGACATAGATGTTATGATCAAAGCAGAGCAAAACCCGAACCGCAGGCGATTCCTCGAGCAGGTTAAGGAACACTCTTCGAAGAACACCAGAGACAATTATGAGGTGCTGAGCAAGATCAGGCTGAGCATGAGGATCTTAATTGACGGAATTTTAGAGGCGTTTGGAAAGACGAAGAAGCCTTTAATTCCGGCTTCAAGCAATTACACTTTAATCGAGAGCCTCACCTTCATCGGGGACAGAAATGATGCTCAGATCTTGGCCGACGCTGCGGACTGGTCAAAGAACATGACGTGCAAAACAGTCTTCTGCACTAAGGATATGCAACATATTGTTAAGAATGCTGTTACGATCCTTAAGATCATAACCCGTGATAGCAACGGCGCTTGTCAACTTCAGATCAGGCACATAAATACTTTTTGAACCAAACGACCGATAACCTCTCTTCTCTTTCTCGCAATCTATTTACGACTTAAAATGCTAGAGGGATACTAGTTGCTGACAGTGATGGGAAATGTTTATGAGCAGCTGGTAAGATGGGCTTCGACAGCTCCCGCATCAGCCTCCACGTAGTGGGAATGAGAAGAGAGATCGAGCAGTATATCCGTGAGGAACTCGGGGTTCCACTCATCGAACTGCAACGTGTTCTGTACATGGACCATCCAAATTTCTTCAGGGCAGCCCGTGAAGCGATCTGCGTCCCGAAGGAGAACCTCATAAGAGCGTTGAGAAAAATCCCGTCGGGACAAGGACATCCTGAGAAGTTAGCCGAAGTGGTATACCGCGGCGCCATCTCTGTATTCTTTATACCCTGCAATCGCGAGGAGGCATTAAGCAGACTGGGATGGGCAAAGGCATACTGGACAAACGAGCGGAAGGAGCCCATGCCAGCACAGAACCCCAAGAAATGTGAGGTTTGCGAATTCGCTGACAAATGCCCCTCATCCCTCTCCATGCGCCTCTCATAAGGTTGACGGGTAGATTAGTGGGCTGTAAGTAGCCCGTCTGGGGGCACGGCGCAGCGTGATGCCATCCCTCGGTTCCGTAGGGCGCACCTGAACCCACTACCAGTAACTGGTGAGGGGCGCCAGCCTTCAAAGTTTCCGTTTCCATTTCTTGATCTCTGAAAACCTCTAATACCCTGCAACGCAATTCATAAGAGTAGTGAGGTTAGAAGAGCTTGCCAATCCACTCAAATATATTTTCCTGCAAAGGGGAACTTGACCAAAACCTCACGGTTGATATTTATCGTATTGAAGGAATCCCAAAAGATGATAATCGCTTCAGAAACCTTAGCAAGGTTAAGGAGAGCCTAAGCCGTCGACTTAAGGTATTAGCAGTATTATATTCGCCCGGAGAAGACGATTATGCAATGGCACTCAAACCTAATTCGACAATAGAATTTACTGAGGGAAGGTGCTCTGTCAATATTGAAAAAATTGAAGAGCCTTTGCTCAAATATCCGCAACAATTAAGGGAGTTCCATTACGAGGCGGCGAGAGAAATTCTCGAAAGCCACGGAATGTGGAGATATAGTTACAATCGTTACTTTGAATACTATCCAGAGAAAGTTATTGACACATACGAGATTTACCGAGGAGTCTGCTTCCGATTCGATTTGATTGAGCGCAAAATTTATGCGACTATTGACCCAACTACGAGAATAACAACCCATAACACAGTTTGGGAATTAATCTCCAAACTCGGAAGAGAAGAAGCAAGAAAGGCGCTCATAAATAGATATGTTCTTGCAACCCAAGAAAAAGGAAAGTCGATCTACCAAATCTCTAAAATAGACTTCGACAGGAATGTTAACGATAAGTGCATTCAAATTGGAGATAAGGATTACAGTATTAAAGAGTATTTCAGGAGACCTGGAGGAAAACGAGAGTTAGCAGATTTAATATCAGACGATGAATGTGTTGTTTTCGTTAGGGGAGGAAAAAATGCTAAGGAATTTAGTATGGCTCCAAGTTTACTAAAGCTTGTTTTAAAGACGGATGATTTTCCAAGAGAAAGAACCTTGAAAAGAGAGTTGTTGGATGAGGTTTATCTCTCGGCGGAAAGAAGACGTATTTTGACACAAAAGTTTCTAACAATATTGAACCCCTTGCGATTAGGTGCTGAATGGTCCACAGAATTTGAGGTCAGAGACCTTTCTGAGACAACTAATCAAGCAGGGGTTTTACCTGCACCAAAACTTGTCTTTGGAGACAAGATGTCGGTAACACCTGACTTTTTGAACTACGGATCGTTTATGAAAAACACTCTAAAAAAATTCGGTCCCGCCAAGAAAGCCACTTTCTCAAACAACAAACTATTATTAGTATATCCATCAACTATTGCAAGAGGTATCATGCAGAAATTCTACGAAGATTGCAAATTGATTTCTCGGAGATTTTTCCGCACAAATTTGCCAGATAGGCCCATTTTTTATAATTATCCTGATGTTGACGTTAGGAGAGAATACGAATCCTTCAGAGACGAACTTGATGCGATCATAGCGGTCGTACAGCACGAAGAGGAAACAGAGAGATACATAAATTTCAAAGATTGGTTTGACAAGCCAAACCAAGTTTTGACATATCGCGTAATCGATGAAAGATACCGATTACCAAGAGAAGAGATTGGGCGGTATTATAACCTCATAATCAATATATGTGCAGGTTTGCTGGGCAAGATGGGCGGAAGACCATGGATTTTGGACAGTAAACTGAGTGCTGATTTTTATATCGGATTGGATGTTGGCGGAGAAAAAAAAGGCGAGAGTGGCATGTTATACTTTTTTTGACGAGTATGGCAATTATATTGGCGAGGAATGGCGCCCACAAAGGGCTGAAGAGATCGACCCGAAAGAGCTTAAAAGAACGGTTGTCAATGCGGTCGAAGGTTTTAAAGAGCATGTTAATAGCATAGTCTTTCATAGAGACGGAGAGTTTACCTACAAAGAGTTACAAGGCATAGAACTTGTTCGAGCAGATCTTATCAAAAATGGCACAATGAATGAAGGGTCTACTATTACCTGTGTTAACGTGAAGAAAGCGGTGCCATATAGACTGTATGAAATCCTAAAAGACCAGCAAAGAGGATGCAGAATTGGCTCTTATCTGATCTTAGACGCCCATAGTGGCATCATTGCAACATCAGGCGCTCCGCTGCTAAGACAGGGAATAGCTCGACCTCTGCTAATAGAACTTGTTTCCCCGTTTGATAAAGCTGACATCAAAACAGTCCTGCAAGACATTTATCATATTTCATTCATGCACTGGGGCTCAATACTAGCGAAAATGAAGCTTCCCGCCACTTTGAAATATGCAGATGCATTAACTCCCTTCGCATTAAGGAACATAAGAATTACCGGCGTACCTCTTTAGTAGTGCTTCGTACAGAAATGAATGGTCGAGATTCGGCTCTGCAATAGCCAGCGCCGATACTATGGATATGAGGTCTTGGTCAGGAATTAATGCAAGGCACAAAGCTTTCTTGGCCTCTAAAACATCAGCCCATTTTTTTTCAATTGGTTTTTCTATTACAATCGAGTCTACACCTTTTAGAGCGGTCTCCACCACTTCTTCATTGGTGATGAACAAAGAACTTGGTCTTGATATCGTATGAGCATATGACTGCCACATTTTTCGATAAGAATTTACATTGATGTCTGGGAGAGCCAAAGCATCCAGAATATTCGTCATAAACCTTAAGCGTAGATTTGGCGGAGGATGAGTGTACTCTACCCGGTCGGGCTCACTATCAAGAACGGTAACCATGAACTGAGCAACGAAAGCAGGTCCAAGAGTCTTCACAGCAAAGCAGTCTGAAACAAGCTCTGGAATCCAATGTTGGGTCCATATGTAAATCATCTCCTCTAAGTTCCTTTGATCCAAATTTATCGGTCTGTTTTCATAGAGCTTTCCTATAACTTGAGGAGTTATGGATGAATTAATTTTCTCATAAATTTTGAAATAGTATGTATGTCCAAGTTCATGAGCCAATAAAACCCATTTCCGCACACTCCGCACTTCTGAATAAGTACAAAAAACCACATGCTTCCTAACCTGACCCCATTCCAAGGGCAGGCACGCATAATCTTCTCCTATAATGGTCATAACAGATTCGGGCAATTGACAAAGCTGCAGAAGCTCGGCAATGAAGCGCATAAGAAGCTTATGTTGTTGCTTTGTTTCCGTTCCACTTATTTGGTTATTCCAAACAAGTATTAATGGGAGAAAAGTGTCGACGTTTATGCGGATGCGCCTTTCTATGTCTTCAAAATCCCTTAAGATATCTGTTAACAGTCTCCGCTGAGCTTCTTCTCGGAAGTAATTATCCTGAACGAAACCTGAATCGTGCACAAACTCTTCAAAATTCGCTTTTGCTTGATCCACCCGGCCTCTTAAAATGTCGAGCCAACTCACGAATGGCTCCATATAAGTTTGAAGAACGTTATCTGGGGATTTCAAACTCATGACAATTTCCTTAGCAAACGCTATTTTTGATGCAATATCGTTCGCTTTTTGTTCCAGCAGAAACATTGCTATCTCGCTTCCGCGATAAAAACGCGGACTTTTGACGTGGCTTTCAATGCTTCTTCTGAGGTGTGCTTAGTAATTATTTCAAGAAGTTCCTCAGCTTCTTCAAAATCCTCAATTTTCCCCTCTTTGAATTTTAGCAACTCCGTTATAGAGTCTTTAAGCACCTTCTTCAGAGAAGCTGGCTTACCAATCATTCGACCTTGTGAGAGTGCATAAAGAATAGAGATCGCTTCGGAGGATATGGTCTCATGTTTTTCTCTAGCTTCTAACGTTTGCAGGATTGTTTCCAGAAGTTTTATTCCTTTATCTATCTTCTCAACATGTGGTGGATTCACTGGCTTGCCTCTCTGCCTTGCAATCCGGACGAAATGTATCCCCATCAAGGCATCATTTGCAAGTTTGGATGCATCAAGGAAAGTTTGCGCATCATGCATAAGTTGCCATTGGCGCGTCATTCGTCTTCCCGATATGAGAAATAATCAAAGTTTCTTAAAAAAACTTATCTTAATAATCCCTGAGTTTATGTTCAAACAAGCACCATTTATAGTTAGGTCGATTTTATAGAAGATGTTAACAAGGGAATTGAACATGCTTTGGTGAAATTTTCATGGATGAAAATTTCTCATCATTTTCATGGATGAGATTATTTCGTTATCAGCCAACTATGGCAAACATTTTGCAGACCCCTCTATCATCAAACAGACCATGTTCAGGGAATCCAATCTCGACTTTATGTTCCTGGCCCCGATCCCTCATAATAAGAGCAAAGAATTACCATGTGTTGCTTATGTTAAAGATGATAAACTCTTCAACATTTTCAGAGATAAACTTCCTAATGAATTTTAAATAATCAGCATCAATTCGTAGGATTTATCGGAATTCTACAATAATTTTATACTTTCAACGGCAGCATAGAAAAAGTCAACCGATTTTTTGGAACATGATTTTTAATACATTATCTGCTCTAAGAATTGATTTAACTCTCTCGGAAGTCCCCGTCCGATAGGGTGGAGTAGTTCACTCTCTTAGTCTTGGTCGGCTCGAGGATGTTCAGAGGCAATCACTTCCTCGTGGGCATCCCAAAAATAGAAAAGTCCATAAAATGTTATGGCCGCAACTCCTCCATGGCTAAATCCCGTGGTTTTCCTTGCGGAAGCTGGTGAAAACCGAATGTCGGAAAGTCTTATCTTCCTCTCTCATCTCTCCCTATATCTATGAAGTGGATGGTGGGGTTCTTCTTCCACGACATGGCATTCGGTCTGCTCTCGGTCTTCCTCCCATTGTACATCTTCTCCCTCTCTGGCCTGCTCCTATGGGTTGGAGTGATGGCCGCTGCAGCCATGCTCCTATCTATACCCGCCTCTTTCTTCTGGGGATATATATGCGATAGAACGAGGCGCTACAAGCCCTACGTGCTCATTTCTTTCCTATCTTCAGCACTGATCCTCTACCTCCTCGTCTTCACAAGCCAAATTATTATACTGGTTATCTTTTACGTGATTATGGCCGGGATCTTTGATGTGGCATATGAACCACCCAAGAATGTACTTATAGCCGAGCTGTACCCCCATAATGAATGGAAGAGGGCTTATGCGCTTTATGAGAGCTTTGCGAATACTGGTTTGCTCACTGGCCTAGCCTTTGGGGTTTTTGCCTCGAGCTATGGCCTCAGCGCGAGGTCAACACTGTTACTTTGCAGCGGGCTACTCCTTCTGGCATTCCTCACCTCACTCCTCTTAGTCAAGGACCCTATTTTAATCCTTGAGAGGAGAAATGTGGTAATAGAGAAGGCAGTGGACTCCATATGTAGGGGCCTTTCGATATTATCCAAGACTTTGGACGGGGTTGCCACAAATGAGAGGTTGAAAAGAGAGCGTCTGGGCGTCCTCCTCTGCGGGCTCACCATCTTCTCCCTGTCTACTAGCATGCTCTTCACGCTCATGCCGATCTTCATCAACAATATGGCTACAGCCACGGCGTTACCCCCAAGCAGCGTCTATGTAATTTATATCATGAATGCGTGCGGTATCGTTTCAGGATGTTTTCTCACTGTGAGAAGAGGGGGGTATGGGGATGAAGGCGTGGGCATCAGAAGGGCCACACTACTTCGGGCCCTCCTTGCATTTCTCCTTATCGTTGCCATACAACAATCACCATACAGCATCTTCTCTGTCGCAATAATCCTGACTCTGCTAGGGTTCGCATATGCCATTTATTCAATCAATGCCCTCTCTCTTTCCATAGGAGCCCTACCAGAAGGTAAAGCCGGTCTCTTTAATGCGCTCGAGAGGGCCGGTAGTGCAGCCGGTTCACTCGTCAGCCCCATCATCGCCCAGACGTTGGGCTTCACCCCTATATTTTTGATTTCCAGCACTCTCTTCCTGATCGCTTATATCGCCTTCAGAATATTCGCTTAGCACTCTCCACAGAGGACGAGGCACTGGATGCGATGAGGCGTGTGGCTGTAGCCGGAGGTGCCCACCTCCGCCTGCAGAGCTTGAACTCCTGAGGGAAAAAAGCTGGCGGAAGGGTGCCGAGTTCTACTCTCGTAGAGGACCCCCAGATCCTTCAGCCTCCGGTAGACCTTCTCCACCGCTTCTTCATAAATGATTCTAAATGCAAGAAAGGCCGCACTGGAAAAAGGCAACCAGCACCCTTTTCCCCAGCCATGCTTTAAATATTCATGAAGAGATTTAATGAATCGAAGTGAAGAAGCCTCATGGCGAAGTGCCCGGCATGCGGAACTGAAGTGGAGAAGCCGGAGAAGACCTGGACCATGGCGCCGAAGGGCAGGAAGCCGCTCAACGTGGGCCTCTTCAAGTGCCCCAAGTGCGGAAAGCACTTCAGGGCATCGGTCAAGTAGTGCAGGACCAAACCATCAAACCATCAAACCATCAAACCAGCTAAGCCAGGACAGGCCTACTCGAACTCCCCTCTTTTTTTGTAAAGAAGGCCACCCGATTTGTCCCAGTCCAACTCAACCCAACCCGATCTGACCCAACTCAACCAAATCAGCCCGCGATGTTTTCCCCCTCTTTATAAATAAACCGCAGGTGTTAATATTTGGGTGTGAGAAATGGGAAGGTTAGAGCGTATTATGAAGGTAAGCAAGTGGGCTGTTGCGCTCATAGTGATCATGGTGGCGGTGCCGGGGGTACTCGCGGCCGCGACCTACACGAGCTCGTCGTTTTTAGGGTCGGTAAAGGTGGAGGTCATTCCGCCGCCGGCGCAGCCAATCCCGCCGAAGATGTATTCACCATATCAACAGTTCGACCAGCCCATCCCCATGTCGTACATTAGAGTGAACGAGACTGCTGTGACGAAGGTGCCGGAGAGACCTGAACAATACTTCGCAGATTTCTGGATAAGGGATCCGAGCGGGGCAAACTACTTCCTTGGGTTATACAGCTACCCTAACTTGAAAGTCCAAGACTGGGGGATGCGTGAGAGCGGTGGAATACGCGCTCACAGTATAAGCATGGGCCTCCCTGAGATGCGTCCATATGAGACCACGGCAAGACCGATGCAAGCATATATCGGGTATGAGGTCTTCTCGACGGCGTATAAGATCATGAGGGATTCCCTTCATCTGAACTACACCATGGATCAAATGATGGTCATGTCCTTCGATGGTGACGGTGGGGGCGAAGGCAGCGCGCTGGTCTGGACAGATGTCTCGACCACCGCCGCGGTCTCCACATCGGGGATATACTCGTGGCTCGGGTACGGCGTGAAGAGCGCCACGCTGGACGGCACTCCTGTGAAGGTGCTGGACGGGAAGTCCGTCGAGCTGCCGGAAGGCACAGCGGGGAGCCACACGCTCACGCTGACACTGAAGAGCTGGATATCATTCCTGCCAGCAAAGACGGTGTCCTTCCAGATTACAGTATAAAGATAAAGCGGGTGCGCGGACTTGAATAAGGATAAGGCAGCTATCCTCACCGCTTTATTTCTCTTCATATTTCTCTCAACAGCAGTCCAGGGCACAGCAGCATACACCAGCACCGTAACCCCATCATATTACACCGTAATTCAGCAACCTATTGATAGAAGTGACACACCAACTCAGGTCCCCGTTGACTTCGCGAACACGACCAGCGGCTACTACATCCACATCGGCCCGGCCGTCAGATCATCGCAGGATCCAAGACCAGTATGGGCTCAGGTCGATGCCAGCACCTTATTCTCATGGTCGTACACCCGCCCCGTTTCATATTATGAATGGACGACAGGCGGGGGCTGGCACTACGACATACACGAGATATTCATCTCCGGCTCCATCACAGACCCGACCTTCTCCGCCACATCGGGGACGGTCGTCTCTGGCGGGTCCTCGGAGTCCTTCACCGTGAACGAGACCGGCTTCAAGGTGTTTGAGGACATGATCACCTCGCCGCCCGCACCCGCACACCAGAATTGACGCGCTGAGAATGATGTCGGCGCTGGGCGTCGAGGCGCGGGCGCGGGTGGACCCCATCATTCCCATTCCGGTGGAGGGCTGGAGGGAGGAGTACGCGGACGTTCTGAGGAG
>Ga0078972_1011684_pt1 | contig 15566 bp, 13 predicted proteins | sample YelNatPaOPGAMG01_FD_67568 | JGI IMG/M metagenome (GOLD analysis project Ga0078972, IMG submission 67568) | Hot spring thermophilic microbial communities from Obsidian Pool, Yellowstone National Park, USA - OP-RAMG-01 (SPADES assembly) (version 2) | ecosystem: Environmental > Aquatic > Thermal... | reverse complement strand
CGGCGATCCTGGGCATCTTCCTGCCACTGCAGGCGGCCGGCACCTGGGTGACGGAGCCGGAGGCGCTCCTCAGCTACGCCTGGCTGCCGGCTTTTCTGGTGATGGGCGTCATCGCCGACTCCTTCGCCGGCGAGCGCGAACGCCACACCCTCGAAACGCTGCTGGCCAGCCGGCTGCCCGACCGCAGCATCCTCTTCGGCAAGATCTTGGGAGCGGTTGGCTTTGGTTGGGGGCTCACCCTCTTGACACTGGCCCTGGCGCTGGTGACGGTGAACGTGGCCTATGGCCATGGCCGGCTCTTGCTCTACACTCCGGCCATGGCCCTCGCCGCCACCGGCTTTAGCTTCCTGGAGGCCCTCGTAACGGCGAGCGCAGGGGCGCTGATCTCGCTGCACGCCCCGACAGTGCGGCATGCCCAGCAGACCTTGACCTTCGGCTTCCTGGGCGTCATGGCCGCCCTCTATGCGCCGTTCCTCTTGTGGTACACCCTGCCCTCCGTGCGGCAGCTCGCTCTGCTCAAGGCTGCGGCAGCGCTCAGCCCCACGCAGGCCGCGGCGGCCGCCGCAATTGCGCTCGCGGCGCTTAGTGGGACCCTGCTGGCAGTAGGGATGCGGCGGTTCCAGCGCGCCAGGCTGATCCTCGATTAGGAGGACGGGAATCACGGAGCACACGAAGGGGACCGTTGGCCCCTTCGTGTGCTCCGTGATTCCCATGACTCCGGCACCCTGGCGGCGCCTGGGGCCCTAGCCGGCCGGTGTGGCGGTGGGCGCGGCGGTGGCCGCCGGTGTGGCGGTGGCCGTAGGCGTCGGCGTGGGCGGCACTGGCGGCGTGTCGAGCATCTCCTTGGCGCTCTCGGCGGTGAGGGCCGCGATGAGGTGCACGCCCTGGCGCCCCTGCACCTGGGCATAGTAGGCGGTCTGCTGCGGGTTCTCCGAGCCAATCTGGAGCACCTCAGTGCTGCCGTTGGCCAGGGTGACGGTCACTTCCAGCGCCGGCTGGGCCAGACCATAGTCCTCGAGCGAGGTGGTGTCGGTCAGCGAGCGCGTCGGGTTCAGGGTTGCCAGCCGGTCGAGGAACTGGTTGACGCGGGGCGTATCGGCCGGACCGGGCAGCGGCGCCTCCAACTTCCACTCTCCCCCCGCAGGCCGCGTCAGGCGCGTCTCCTTGCCGCCGCCGCGCACGGTGATGCCCACCACCTGGTCGGCGGGGAGGATCAGGATGGGTGCCGGCGTGGGCGTCTCCGTTGCTGTGGAGGGCGCCGGCCGGCGTATCTCGCCCCAGTAGACGTAGGCCAGGAGCGCCAGGAAGACGCCCACCAAGATCAGCGTCGTGCGTGGTTTCATCTTCTTCCTCTTCACCAACTCGGCTGCAGCCAGCCCCACGCCACACGAGAAGGCGTGGGGCTGCCCTTCGCTCACGCCACTACCGCCGCCGCCACCAGACCCAGACGCCGGCCACGACGACCAGCGCGGGCAAGAAGAGCACGCTGGTGTACATGACCAACCGCACCTGAGACGGCGTCAGGAAGACCATGCGTTCGGCAGGCGGGGTGGGGCGGATGGAGATGAGCGACTCCTCCTCGGCCAGCCAACTGACTGCGTTGAGGAAGAGGTCGCTGTTGCCCAGGCTCCCCTGCACCGATTGCAGCACGTCGTTCGACACCAGGTCGGCATCCCCAAAGAGCACCAGGCGGGCGTGTTTGGTCTCGTCGCTGTCGGTCTGCGTGGGCAGGTCGAGCGTGGCGGCCACGGCCAGGTCCAGCGGACCCTGGGTGTCTTTCCCGGGGTCCATCTTCGCCTGGCGGTTCTGGCGGTCGGTCTCGCCCCAGCTCTGGGCGCTTGTCTGCACGAGGGGGCTGACCTGCACGCCGCTGGGCAGTTGCGAGGCCTGGGCGATGGAACTGGCCATGGGGAAGACGCTGGTCAGGCCGGCCAGGTCCTTGGTGATGGTGTGATAGGGGTAGCGGCTGACCAGGGGCGAGGCGACGTCGCCAAAGAAGGAGCTGGCGGGGTCGAGCACGATGTCCTTGCGCAGGCTCAACCCCCAGCGGTCGAGGAGTGGCGCGAAGGACACATCGTTCGCCGGGTCGCCGAGGATGAGCAGGCTGCCGCCGCGGTCCACATAGGCGTTGAGGGCCTTGGTCTCGGGATCGGTCAGGTTGGCCTTGGGCGCGGCGATGACCACTACCGCTGCATCGTCGGGCACGGCGTTGCTCGAAGCCAGGTTCAGGGTCTTGACGGTATAGTTGTCGCGGCCCAGGGCATCGCCGGCCTGCTGATAGTCGGCCTGGCCGGTGCCCTGCGGGTCACGCTCGCCGTGGCCGGTGAGGAAGTAGACGGTGCGGCTCTCGTTGCGCGTCACCTTGACCAGGGAGCTCGTCAGTGCCTGTTCGTCGGAGCCCAGCTCCTGTTGGGTGCGCCCGCCCGATTGGAAGACCAGCGTGCCATCCTGGGTGACGCCGAACTGGCGGGCCTGGGCAGGCTTTTGCTCGGGGTCCACGTACTCGACGGTGAGCTTGTCGGTATGCAGCGTGTACTCCTTGAGCAGGTCGCGCACCTGTTCTGCCGCATAGTAGTTGGGCGTCATGAAGGCGGTGACGGTCACCGGCTCCTTCAGGCCAGCCAGCACCTGCAGGCTCTGCTTCGAAAGCGAGAACTGGCGCTCGGCGGTCAGGTCAAAGCGCTCGGAGTGGCGCGACGAGAGAAAGTTGGCCAGGATGAGGATGCCTACCACGGCCAGGGTCACCAGGGTAGCATTGCCGCCCTGGCGTGCCGTGCGGCCGGTGAGGGCCGACCACACCCGGCCCGGCTCCAGGGCCACATAGCCGGCGATGGCCACGATGCCCAGGGCAGCGGTGATCTCGCCCACCGGTTGCAGCCCGCCCTGGATGAGGGTCCAGAAGACACCAAAGATCAAGAGCACAACGCCGAGCCCCAGGATCGGCGTCGCGTAGCGCCTGAGTTGCACGGTCATCCCTTCCACCTCCGTGCCTCGAGCATGCGCGTGGCGATAAAGAGCGCCGCCGCCACCACGCTCAGGTAAAAGATCACATCCTTCGTGTCGATGACCCCCTTGGGAAAGTCCTCAAAGTGCACCGAGAGGGAGAGGTACGAGAAAAAGCTCGCCAGGGGGCCCGACACCAGGTTCTGCATGGCATCGGTGAGCCAGAGGATCAGGCTGAGCCCGAAGGCCAGCAGGGCGGCGACGATCTGGTTGGCGGTGACGGTGGAGGCCAGGGTGCCCAGGGCCAGCACCGCCGCGCCGCTCAGCACCAGGCCCACGTAGCCGGCGAAGATGGGGCCGGGGTCGGGGTTGCCAAAAGCCTTGAGCAGCAGCGGGTAGACCAGCGTCAGCGCCAGCATTGCTAACCAGAGGAGGAGGGCTGCCAGGAACTTGCCCGTGATCACCTCCCCATCGCGCACCGGCGAGGTGAGCAGGAGCTCGATGGTGCCCGATTTGCGCTCCTCGGCCACCAGGCGCATGGTCAGGGCGGGGCCGATGAGGAGCAGGAAGGTGGTGACGTTATAAAAGAGGTAGCGCATCGTCGCCTCGCGCGACAGGTAGAGGATCATGCCGAAAAAGTAGCCCACGATGACCAGGAACACCGCTGTGACGGCGTAGGCAATGGGCGATGTGAAGTAGCTCCCCAGCTCGCGCCGGGCGATCAACCAGGCGTTTCTCATCGGGATTGACCTCCCCTGGCATGGCGGCCGTCGTGGCTGCCGCCAACGTTCTGGGCCTCGGCTGCCTGCGCCTCACCCGCGGGAGCGGCGGCCGCATCTTCGGTCGTCAGGGTGAGGAAGATGTCTTCCAGGCTCATGCTCACCGGGCGCAGCTCCAACAGGCCCCAGCCGCGGCCCACGACCAGCTCGGCAATCTGGGCCCTGGGGTCGGCATCGAGCGCCATCTCGACCTCATAGCTGCCGGCGCCCTGGTCGGTCACGCCCAAGACCCCCGGCACGGCTTCGAGGCTGGTGACCGTATCGCGGGCGGGGCGGGCCACCTGGATGTGGACGTGCTGGGCGCCGCGCAGGCGGCCGGTAAGGCGCTCGGGGGTATCCTCGGCCACGATGCGGCCCTTGTTGATGATCATCACCCGCTCGCAGACCTGGCTGACCTCGGGCAGGATGTGGGTGCTGAGGATCACGGTGTGGCTGCCGCCCAGGCCCTTGATCAGGTTGCGGACCTCGATGATCTGGCGCGGGTCCAGCCCGATGGTCGGCTCGTCGAGGATGAGCACCTCCGGGTCGTGGATGAGGGCCTGGGCCAGGCCCACGCGCTGTTTGTAGCCCTTGGAGAGCTTGCCGATCAGCATCTCGCGCCGTTCGGTGAGGCCACAAGCCTCCATGGCCCGCTCGGCAGCCTGAGCCGGCTTGGCTACGCCGCGCAGGGCCGCCATGTACGCCAGGTAGTCACGAACGGCCATCTCGTGGTAGAGCGGCACCGTCTCGGGGAGGTAACCGATGCGGCGCCGGACCTCGAGGGAATCGGTGACCACATCATAGCCGGCTACCCGTGCCTTGCCCGCTGTGGGCGGCATGTAGCCACTCAGGATGCGCATGGTGGTCGTCTTGCCGGCCGAGTTGGGTCCCAGGAACCCGAGGATCTCGCCTTTCTTCACACCAAAGCTCACATCCTGGATGGCCGGCAGATCGCCATAGTACTTGGTCAGATGCTCGACCTCGATCATGCATGGCCTCCTATCGGTAATCGGTGGTGGCGGCCCATTCTACTCTCAAGCAACGGCTGCGTCAAAGAGACATAACCAGAAATGTCAAGTTCTGGCCGCTGACCGGGAACAGGATAGCACGCCAGCGCGAAGGCAGTGTTAAGCAGGTTAAGCCACAGTTAACCCTGCAGCCATTCCGGCGCCCGCTCTGGGGGCCAGGGGCTCTCACGGTGCCCGTAACGCCCCCGTTGCAAAAGCGAAGGTGGACAAAACGCGGGCAATCGAGTAGAATTGCGCCAATGCAGGGTAGGGAGGCCTCGGAGGATGACAGAGCTCGAGCAACTGGCGGCGGAGATCGCGCAATGCCACAAGTGCCCCCTGGCGCGGGGGCGCACCAAGACCGTGCCGGGCCAGGGGGCGGCGAACGCCAGGGTGATGTTCATCGGCGAGGCGCCGGGCTTTCACGAAGACCGCCAGGGGTTGCCCTTTGTGGGCGCAGCCGGCCAGTTCCTCGAGCAACTGCTCGCCTCCATCGGCATGACCCGCGAACAGGTCTACATCTGCAACGTCATCAAGTGCCGTCCACCCAACAACCGGGATCCTCTGCCGGAGGAGATCGAGGCTTGTCGCCCCTATCTCGACCGCCAGATCGAGATTGTGCGCCCGCGCGTGATTGTGACCCTAGGCCGCTTCTCCATGGCCCGCTACTTCCCCAACGCTTCCATTTCGCAGATCCATGGGCGAGCCAAGAGGATTGGCGACGTCCTCTGCCTGCCCCTCTTCCACCCCGCGGCCGCGCTGCACCAGCCTCGCTTCCGCTCTGCCATCGAGCAGGATTTCCTCAAGATTCCGGAGCTTCTGAAGCAGGCAGTGCCCGTGGAGGAGGAGCGCCCCGACGAGCGCGCGCAGCAGCTCAGCCTGTTCTAACGCTCGATCACTGCAGACGGTGTACGCAATACGCAATACGCAATACGCAGTACGCAGTAGGTCGAACGCCGCTTGCTGATAGCTTTGGAGGTCCTTTTTGGGAGATACGGTACGCATTATCCCCCTGGGCGGCCTGGGCGAGATCGGCCGCAACATGCTGGTGGTGGAGTATGACGAAGATCTGATTGTAATCGACGCCGGCCTGATGTTCCCCGAGAACGAGATGCTCGGTGTCGATATCGTCATCCCCGATATGCGCTACGTGGTCGAGCGTCGGCAGCACCTGCGTGGCATCATCCTGACCCACGGCCACGAGGACCACATCGGCGCGTTGCCCTACCTGCTGCAACACGTGTGGGCGCCAGTCTACGCGACTCCGCTGACTCAGGGGCTGACCGAGGTCAAGCTCCGCGAACATGGCCTGCGCGACGTCAACTTTCGCCCCATCCGCACCGACACGCCCCTCTCGCTGGGACCCTTCGACATCGACTTTTTCCATGTGAGCCACAGCATCCCCGATGGCGTGGGCATGGCCATCCGTACGCCCATCGGCACCATTGTGCACTCGGGCGATTTCAAGTTCGACCACAGCCCGGTCGATGGCCAGCGCACCGACTTTGCCAAGTTGGCCGACCTGGGCCGGGCTGGGGTGCTCTTGCTCCTGTCGGATAGCACCAACGCCGAGACGCCCGGCTACACCCCATCGGAGCAGGAGGTTGGCCAGACCTTCGATCGCCTGTTCACCAAAGCGCCCGGGCGGGTGTTGGTGGCCACCTTTGCCTCGAACATCTCGCGCGTGCAGCAGGTGATCGACACCGCCGGCCGTTACAACCGCAAGGTCGCCGTGGTGGGGCGCACCATGGTCAACAACGTGCGGGTGGCGCGCGAGCTGGGCTACCTGCACGTGCCCGACGGCCTGCTCCTGCCCATCGACGAAGTCAACCGCTTGTCGCCGCGCCAGGTGGCCATCGTCTGCACCGGCAGCCAGGGAGAGCCCACCTCGGCGCTGGTGCGCATGGCCTACAACGACTTTCGCTCGGTCAGCCTCATGCCGGGCGATACGGTCATCGTCTCGGCTCGCCCCATCCCGGGGAACGAAGAGTTCGTCAACCGCACGATCAATAACCTCTTCCGCCTGGGGGCCAACGTCTTCTACGATGAGCTGCTCGACGTGCACGTCTCGGGGCATGCCGGCCAGGAGGAGCAAAAGCTCCTGCTCAGCCTGCTGCGGCCGCGCTTCTTTGTGCCCATCCATGGCGAATACCGCCATCTCGTGCTGCATGCGGGGCTGGCCGAGCGGGTGGGCGTTCCGCCGCAGAATGTGGTCGTCATGGAGACCGGCGAGGTGCTGGAGCTCACCCCCACCTCGGCCCGCGTCGTCGACCAGGTGACCGAGGGCTATGTCTTTGTCGACGGCCGTGGCGTGGGCGATGTGGGCGATGCGGTGCTCGAAGACCGGCGTCTCCTCTCGCAGAATGGTTTCCTGGTGGCCGTGGTGGCCCGCAACGGCGAGACGGGCGAGCTCGCCGCCGGCCCCGAGATTGTCACCCGTGGCCTGGTGTACAACCGCGAGGCGGAAGAGTTCATCGAAGGGGCGCGTGAGGTGGTGGAGGATGTCGTCGCCGAGACCAAGCCCGCCGAGCTGCAGGCCCGCCTGCGCCAGGCCCTCATGGACTATGTGTACAACGAAATCGGCCGGCGGCCGGTGGTGCAGGTGGTGGTGATGGAGGTGTGAGACGTAATACGCAATACGTAGACGCGTGTTGCGTGGCGCCGAGCACTGTCATTGCGAGCGGAGTGGAGCGGAACGAAGCGAAGCAATCCCCAAATGGTCTCGCCAGACCCGCGTTGGGGATTGCTTCGTTTCGCTCGCAATGACAATCTGAACCGGGCGTTTCGCGATTTGACACCCGGCGGAACCCGGACTACACTGTCCGCAATACTGCGCAAGGGGTACTGGCGATGTCCGCGACCATAGCGCGTGTGCGACGAGAGCGAGGGTGAGCCGGCTTCGGATGTGAAGCTTGGATAGTGCCGCGTCGCTCTGAATCAGTGCTGATCGAGCCAGCTTTCCGGGCTTCCGGGAGGCTGGCTTTTTTTGTGCCAGTAGGAGGAGCTATGATCAGGGTTGGTGTCTTTGGTGCGACCGGTTACGCCGGCTATGAGCTGGTGCAGATCCTGCGCCGCCACCCCAGCGCGGAGCTGGTCTTTGCCACGTCGGAGCAGAGCGCGGGCGGCGCCCTTGCCGACAGCTACCCCTGCCCCGATGAGGTCCCCCTGGTGCGCGCCGAGGATGCGCCGCTGGGCGGGGTGGATTGCGTCTTCTGCTCGCTGCCCCACGGCGCATCGATGGCCACCGTGCGCCGCGCCCGCCAGGCAGGTGTGCGCGTGGTCGACCTCTCGGCCGACTTTAGGCTGCCCGACCCGGCCGCGTACCAGCGCTGGTACAAGGTGGCCCACGAAGCGCCACAGTTGTTGGCCGAAGCGGTGTACGGCGTGCCCGAGCTGCACCGCCGGGCCATCCGCCGGGCGCAACTCGTCGCCAACCCGGGTTGCTACCCCACCAGCGTCATCCTGGGCTGCTATCCGCTGGCGGCGCAAGGGCTCCTGGCAGGGGAGCGCATCATCGTCGATGCCAAATCGGGCGTGTCGGGGGCGGGGCGCGGCCTGAGCCTGACCACGCACTTTTGCGAGGCCAATGAGAACCTCTCGCCCTACAACATCGGCCACGTGCACCGGCATATCCCCGAGATGGAGCGGGAGCTCTCCGTGGCGGCAGGCCGGCCGCTGCGCGTGACCTTTGTGCCGCATCTGGTGCCGGTGAATCGCGGCATGCTTTCGACGATATACCTGAGCGTGCCGCCGGAGCACGATGCGGCGAGCCTGCGCCGCCTGTACCAGGAGGCCTACGCCGGTGAGCCGCTGGTGCATGTGCTCCCCGAGGGCAAAGTGGCGACGATGCGCTGGGCCGAGGGAACCGACCGCTGTGTGCTCTCGCTCCACGACGCCGGTGCGCCGGGTGAGGTGATTGTCGTCAGCGCCATCGACAACCTGGGCAAGGGCGCAGCCGGCCAGGCCGTGCAGAACATGAACGTGATGTTTGGCCTGAAGGAGACGGTGGGGCTGAGGGTGTAGCGGGCCCGTTCCATCACCCGATCACGAGGATACAACCATGCTATCCACAATCGTTCTCAAGGTTGGCGGCAACGAGATCGACGACGAGGCCTTCCTCGACGGCCTGGTGGAGGCCATCGGCAGCCTGCGGGCCGAGGCGGTGCCCGTGGTGGTGCACGGCGGCGGCAAGGAGATTGCCCGGCTGCAGAGGGCGCTCGGCCTGGAGCCCCACTTTATCGAGGGCCTGCGGGTGACCGACGAGGCGACGCTGGCGGTGACCGAGATGGTGCTCTCGGGGGCGGTGAACAAGCGGCTGGTGGCTCGCCTGGTGAGCCGGGGCATCCCGGCTGTGGGCCTGAGCGGCGTCGACGGCGGCCTCTTGCAGGTGCGCCCGCTGGTGAGCCCCGCCGGCGACCTGGGCCGAGTGGGCGAGGTGGCCTCTGTCGACCTGACCGTGCTCAGCCTCCTCTTGGGCCAGGGGGTCGTGCCCGTGGTCTCGCCCATTTCGCTGGGCCCGGAGGGCAAGAGCTACAACGTCAATGCCGACCATGCGGCCATGGCGCTGGCCCGCGCCCTGGGCGCCTGCAGCCTGGCCTTTGTCACCAACGTGCCGGGGGTGCTCATCGACGGGCAGGTCGTGGCCCGCCTCACCGCGCCCGAGGCAGAGGCCTGGGTCCGCGCCGGCGCCATCTCCGGCGGCATGGTGCCCAAAGTGCGCGCCGCGCTCGACGTCGTGGCCGCCGGCGTCGCCGAGGCGAGGATTGTGGACTTGGAGGGCCTGCGCAGGGGAGCGGGCACGCGCTTTGTGGCAGGGAACTGAGGGAACTCGGGGAACTGCGGGAACTGAGGGAACGCAAGGAGGGCAAGGATGCCACGAGAGTACCAGGGGGCCGGTACGAGGACGTATCGCAAGCTGTATGGCTACAAGAAGCTGATCGCCTGGCAGAAGGCGGACGACTTGGCGGCAACGGTGCATACGCTGACAATCAACTGGGGACCTGGCTACTACCGCCTGGCCGACCAGATGCGAAGCGCAGCGGTATCGGTCAAGTCGAACATCGCCGAGGGGTACTGCCGGGCCTCGCTGCCCGACTATGTTCGCTTCTGCGAGATTGCTAGAGGCTCCCTGGGCGAACTCGGAAGCCAGATCCAGGATTGCGAGCGCTGGGGCCTTGTGGGAGGGGATCTGCTGGCTGGCCTGCTCGAGCAGTATTCCGAAGCGACGCTCCTGCTCGAGCGCCTGATTGCCGGCCTGAAGAAGAAGCTGAGAGACGGCGGTTGGGACAAGAGCTTTGGCGTCAAGGAAGAGGACGGTGGCTACCTGATCGAGGGCGCCGGGCTGTCGGACGAGGAGAAGTGACGGAGGCACGGAACTGACGGAACTATGGAACCGCGGAACTGAGGAGGCAGGGAGGCGCAGCTCCAGCAGGCTCGCCCAGTTCCTTCAGTTCCCCAGTTCCCTTACGAGGGGGATATGGATACCCAAGACATCATCCAGTTCGAGCAACAATACGTCCTCCAGACGTACAAGCGAGCACCGTTCGTGCTGGAGCGCGGAGAGGGCGTCTACCTCTACGACACGGAGGGGCGGCGCTACCTGGACTTTGTGTCGGGCATTGCGGTGAACGCGCTGGGCTACGCCGACCCGGAGGTGGTGGCGACGATCGCCTCTCAGGCCGCACAGCTCATGCACTGCTCGAACCTCTACCACAGCGTGCCGCAGGCACTGCTCGCGCGCGACCTGGTGGAGCGCTCCTTTGCCGACCGGGTCTTCTTTTGCAACTCGGGCACCGAGGCGTGCGAGGCGGCGCTCAAGTTCGCGCGCAAGTGGCAGCGGGTGAACCATCCGGGCGAGGAGCGCCACGGCATCGTGGCCTTTACCGGTTCGTTCCATGGCCGCACCATGGGCGCCCTCTCCGTCACCCACCGCGAGAAGTACCGGCTGCCCTTCGAGCCGCTGGTGCCAGGCGCGACCTTTGCGCCGTTCAACGATGTGGCCGCAGCGCGCGCTGCCATCGGCCCGCACACGGGGGCGGTGATTGTGGAGCCGCTGCAGGGTGAAGGGGGCGTGAACCCGGCCACCCCCCAGTTCCTGCGCGCCCTGCGCCAGGCGTGCGACGAGCAGGGGGCGCTGCTCATCTTCGATGAAGTGCAATGCGGGCTGGGCCGCACCGGCACCCTGTGGGCCCACGAGGCCTACGGCGTGGCCCCCGACCTGATGACCCTGGCCAAGCCCCTGGGCGGCGGGCTGCCCATTGGCGCTGTGCTGCTCACCCAGCGCGTGGCCGAGGCTATCGTTCCCGGCGACCACGGCTCGACCTTCGCCGCCAACCCCCTGATCTGCGCCGTGGCGCGGGTCGTGCTGCGGCGCATCAGCGACCCGGTCTTCCTCAGCGGCGTGCAGGAGCGCGGCCGGCACCTGGGCGCAGAGCTCGGGGCACTGAAGGCGCGCCACCCCGTCGTGCAGGAGGTGCGCGGGCGGGGCATGATCTGGGGCCTGGAGCTGAAGGTGGAGGCCGCGCCCCTCGTCAGCCGCGGCTACGAGCGGGGCCTGATCATGACCAGCGCAGGCGACCGGGTGCTGCGCCTCTTGCCGCCGCTGGTGGTGAGCGAGGAAGAGATCGACCAGGCGGTGGACATTATCGATGGGGTCCTGGCCACGGAGGAGTAGGAGTAGGCCGGGTTTCATAACCCGGCCCTCTGATAGCTTGATACAGGTGGTGATTTGGATGGAGTTTGGTCTCGAGCAAGATAGCGTGGGCCAACGGGTGGCGCCACCCGAAGTGAGCGTGCGGCCGGCGACGGTGCGCGACGTGGAGGCCATTGTCGAACTGGTCAACGGCTACGCGGCCCGAGGGGAGATGCTCCCCAAGTCGCTGAACCAGGTGTACCAGAACATCCGCGACTTTTGCGTGGCGGAGCTCGACGGGAAGATCGTCGGTTGCGGCGCACTGCACGTGTTGTGGGATAACCTGGCCGAGGTCCGCTCGCTGGCGGTGGCCGATAGCCTGCGGCGCCGGGGCATTGGCGGGCTGATCCTGCAGGAGCTCGTCAGCGATGCCTGCCAGTTGGGGATGCCGCAGGTCTTTGCGCTCACCTACAAGCCGCGCTTCTTCGCCCGTTGGGGCTTTCGCATGGTAGAGCGCGAGTCGCTGCCGCGCAAGATTTGGGTCGATTGTATCGACTGCATCAAGTTCCCCCAGTGCGACGAGGTGGCCGTGCTGCGCACCCTGGAGGCTGAGGAATGATCCGCCGGCCACGCATTCAGGACGTGCCCCAGATGTTGGCCATCATCAATGCCCGTGCAGCGAGGGGCGAGATCCTGCCCCGCTCGCAGAACTATGTCTGCCAGAACATCCGCGACTTTTGCGTGGCCGAGGAGGGCGGGCGGCTGGCGGCGTGCGGCGCCCTGCATGTGCTGTGGAGCGACTTGGGCGAAGTGCGGGCGCTGGCTTCCCAGCCGTGGGCCAGCCCCAGCATCGAGCGCCAGATCGTGCGCGCCCTGCTCGACGAGGGCCGGCGGCTGGGCCTTGAGCGCATCTTTGCCTTCACCTACTTTCCCGCCTTCTTCCTGGAGCTGGGCTTTGCCGTTGTCGCCCGCGAGAGCCTGCCCCGGGTGGCCTGGCGCGAATGCATCGACTGCATCAAGTTCCCCGCGGCATGCGATGAGACGACGGTGTGTGTGGAGCTACGTAAGACGTGAAACGTGAAACGTGAAACGTATTGCGTATTGCGTACTACGTGTCACGCATCACGCATCACGCATTACGCATCACGTGTCACACCTCATCTCCGGAGGCCCCATGGACGCCCTTCTCGCACTGGAAGATGGCACGGTCTTTCCCGGCCGGTCGTTCGGCGCGCCGGGCGAGCGGACCGGCGAGGTCGTCTTCAACACCAGTATGACCGGCTACCAGGAGGTCCTCACCGATCCTTCGTATCGTGGCCAGATGGTGGCCATGACGGCCCCGCAGATCGGCAATACCGGCGTCAACGACGAGGATATGGAGTCGGCTCGGGTGCAGGTGGAGGCGTTCCTGGTGCGCGAGGCCTCGCCGGTGGCGAGCAACTGGCGCGCCCGCCAGGACCTGGCGCAATTCCTCCGCGCCCACGGCGTGATCGCCCTGAGCGGGGTCGATACCCGCGCCCTCACCCGCCACCTGCGGTCCTTCGGCAGTATGCGGGCTGCCGTCTCGACCGAGGACCTCTCGCCGGAGTCGCTCGTGGCCAAGGCCCGGTCGGCCGCGCCCATCTCGGCGCGCAACCTGGTGGGCGACGTGTCGTGCGCTGCGCCCTATGCCTGGACGGAAGGCACGCCGGCTGGCTGGTGCGCCTCGGCCCCACCTGCCCGGCGCCACATCGTGGTCTTCGACTGTGGGGTCAAGCGCTCGATCCTGCGGGCTTGGGTCGATCTGGGCTGCCGCGTGACTGTGGTGCCCTGGCACACGAGCGCCGCCGAGGCGCTGGCGCTCGACCCCGACGGCTTCTTTCTCTCCAACGGCCCCGGCGACCCTGAGCGTGTGCCCGAGCTGGTGGATGCGGTGCGCGGGCTCTTGGGCCGCCGGCCGATGCTGGGCATCTGCCTGGGGCACCAGGTGCTGGGGCTGGCCCTCGGGGCGCGCACCTACAAGCTGCGCTTCGGCCACCACGGCGGCAACCAGCCCGTCCTCGATGTGGATACCCGCCGCGTCGCGATCACCGCCCAGAACCACAACTATGCTGTCGACGCTGCCTCGCTGGATGAGAGCGCAGTCCGGGTCACCCACCTCAACCTCAACGATCGCACGGTCGAGGGCCTGCGTCACCGCCGTTGGCCGATCCTCAGCGTGCAGTACCACCCCGAGGCCGGCCCGGGGCCGCACGATGCGGCCGGGATCTTTGGCGAGTTCTTGAGGCTGGTAGACCAATGGAAAGGGAACTGAAGGAACTATGGAACTGGGGGAACTGAGGAGGCGAGTGCTCCCTTGATTCCCTCAATTCCACCCGTTCCTTCAGCTCCGTTAGTTCCCTCGCCCTGGAGGAGCCTTGCCCAAACGCACCGACCTGCACACCCTCCTCATCATCGGCTCGGGGCCTATCGTCATCGGCCAGGCGTGCGAGTTCGACTACTCGGGCACCCAGGCAGTCAAGGCGCTCAAGGAGGAGGGCTACCGGGTGGTGCTCGTGAACTCGAACCCGGCGACGATCATGACCGACCCTGAGCTGGCCGACCGCACCTACGTGGAGCCACTGACCGCTGCGGTGCTCGAGCAGGTCATCGCCCGCGAGCGGCCCGAGGCGCTCTTGCCGACGGTGGGCGGGCAGACCGGCCTGAACCTGGCCATCGAGCTGGCCGACACGGGGGTGCTGCGGCGGTATCGGGTGGAGCTGATCGGCGCCCGGCCGGAGGCCATCCGCCTCGCCGAAGACCGCCGACTGTTCCGCGACGCGATGCAGCGCGCGGGCCTGGAGGTGCCGCGGAGCGAGCTGGCTACCTCCGTTGACGAGGCGCGGCGCATCGCCCGGGCGCTGGGCTTCCCATTGATCCTCCGCCCCTCGTTCACTCTGGGCGGTTCGGGCGGAGGCATCGCCTACAACGCCGAGGAGCTGGAGGCCATCGTGCGGCGGGGCCTCGACCTGAGCCCGGTGCACCAGGTGCTGGTGGAGGAATCGGTGCTGGGCTGGAAAGAGTTCGAGCTCGAGGTGATGCGCGATCTGGCCGACAACGTGGTCGTCATCTGCTCCATCGAGAACGTCGACCCTATGGGCGTGCATACCGGAGACTCGCTGACGGTGGCGCCGGCTATGACCCTCACCGACCGCGAGTACCAGCGCCTGCGCGACATGGCTAAGGTGGTCATCCGCGCCGTGGGCGTCGAGACCGGAGGCTCGAACATCCAGTTCGCCGTGCACCCCACGACGGGGCGTGTGCTCGTCATCGAGATGAACCCGCGCGTCTCGCGCAGCTCGGCCCTGGCCTCCAAGGCCACCGGCTTCCCCATCGCCAAGATCGCGGCCAAGCTGGCGGTGGGCTACACCCTCGACGAGCTGCCCAACGACATCACCCGCGAGACGCCCGCCTCCTTCGAGCCGACCATCGACTATGTGGTGGTGAAGGTGCCGCGCTGGAATATGGAAAAGTTGCCCGGTGCGGACCCGACCCTGGGCACGCAGATGAAGTCGGTGGGCGAGGCAATGGCCATCGGCCGGACCTTCCAGGAGGCGCTGCAAAAGGCGTTGCGTTCGATGGAGGACGGCCGGGCCGGCTTTGGCGCGGACCCAAGCGACGGCCGCGTTGACCCGGAGCGCCTGAGGGAACGCCTCTCCATCCCCACCCCCGAACGCCTGGCCTACGTGCGCTATGCCCTGCAGAGTGGGTGGACGGTCGAGGCCATCTCGCGCCTCACCGGCATCGATCCCTGGTTCCTCGCCCAGATGGAGGGGCTGATCAACCTGGAGGGCCGGCTGCGCGCCTTTGGCCTGGAGAGCGTGCCGCCGCGCCTCTTGCGCGACGCCAAACGCGCCGGCTTTTCCGACGCGCAGTTGGCGCGGCTCCTGGGCGTCAGGGCAGGGCAGGGGGCGCCATCTTCGCCCTCTCCCTGGAAGGGAGAGGGTGGGGGTGAGGGTGAAACGCGGCACGAGGCGCGGAGTGGGGACGCGGGCGAGCCGGCTGTGGCGTACCGGGAGGTGTGCGGTGGTGCAGAATCCCCCCTCACCCCAACCCTCTCCCCCGTGGGGGAGAGGGGGACGCCCTCTCCCTGGAAGGGAGAGGGTGGGGGTGAGGGTGAAACGCCGCAGGCGGCGCGGAGTGGGGACGCGGGCGAGCCGGCTGTGGCGTACCGGGAGGTGTGCGGTGGTGCAGAATCCCCCCTCACCC
>Ga0078972_1011683_pt1 | contig 15566 bp, 14 predicted proteins | sample YelNatPaOPGAMG01_FD_67568 | JGI IMG/M metagenome (GOLD analysis project Ga0078972, IMG submission 67568) | Hot spring thermophilic microbial communities from Obsidian Pool, Yellowstone National Park, USA - OP-RAMG-01 (SPADES assembly) (version 2) | ecosystem: Environmental > Aquatic > Thermal... | reverse complement strand
GAAAAATTGGATTTGTTTCTTAAATTTTGCAGTGATAGATCATTATGTCAATACAACGGCTACAAAACCAGCCGCAGAACCAACCTTGATTAAAAATCAAAAAAAATATATAATTAAATTGTAAAAATCTTGTAGTTGCCTGATTTATCAGGCAAAAAATTGGTTTGCTATGGGTGGGCGGATATAAAAACCTGCTTAATAAATTGTCGTGCCTTTGGCAGATAAGAGCAACTGCCAAAAAACTTTTTCAAAAGTGACTTAACAAAAAACTATGAAACTCATAAGAAAAACACAAGAAATGCAGGATATTGTTAAGAAACTGCGTCTGAAAAAATTTTCAATAGGTCTTGTTCCTACAATGGGAGCACTTCACTCTGCTCATTTATCTTTAATTGATAGAGCAAGAAAAGAAAACGACATTGTAATAGTTTCAATTTTTGTAAATCCAAAACAGTTTGGGCCAAATGAGGACTATTTGAGATATCCAAGACCTTTCAAGAAAGACATTTCTCTTTGTAAAAAACATAAAGTTGACTATGTTTTTGCACCTTCAGTTAATGAAATGTATCCAGAAGGGTATCTTACCTATGTAAATGTTGAAAAAATTTCAGATATATTATGTGGAAAATTTAGACCCGGACATTTCCATGGAGTAGCAACTGTTGTTACAAAACTTTTTAATATAACACTTCCTGACAGAGCATATTTTGGGGAAAAGGACTATCAGCAATTAAAAATAATTCAAAAAATGGTAAAAGACCTGAATTTTCCTGTAGAAATTGTTCCGTGTAAGACAGTTCGTGAACCTGACGGTCTTGCAATGTCAAGCAGAAATTTGTATCTTAATGATGTCGAAAGGAGAAATGCAAATAAAATCTATCTTGCATTGAAGGAAATTTCAGAATTAATATCAAGTAAAAAAATTAAAAATGTGGTTCTTGCAAAAGAATTTTTCAGAAAAAAAATAGAAGAGATTCCAGGGGCCAGAATAGATTACATAGAAATTTGTGAACCTGAAACATTAGATATTCTAAGGGGGAACATTATACTTCCTGCAAGAATATTAACTGCTGTCTGGATTGGTAATACACGGCTTATTGATAATATAGAGGTAAAAACTGGATAAAGAATTGGTTCACCCTCACCCCGGCCCTCTCCCATCAAGGGAGAGGGGGGAATTTTTGGGAGGAGAGAGGGATTTTTTGGGAGAAGAGGGGGACTTTTTGGGAGAAGAGGGGGGATTTTTTGGGAAAATAGATTCATCCTTACCCTGGTCTTTTCCCATGAAGAGGATGTCTCGTATTGTAGCCGAACACTTTATGCGTTCGCTATCTACCAACGAAAATGAAGCAACGGCATAAAGCCGTCGGCTACCAAAAATGGGGGTTGTGACTTTAATTTATTAAGAGGCCAAAATGTTAAAAATCTCTATAATCGGATGCGGTGCAATAGGCACTGAGATTGCGAAAGCAACTGATAAGAAAATTATTCCTGTGGAACTTGTTTCTGTCTATGATATAATTCCGGAAAAAGCGTATGACCTGATTTCGTTACTTAAAAATTCAAGTCCTATTGTTGCTGAGAACCTGATTCAATCAGTAAAACTCTGTGATATTGTAGTAGAATGCGCAAGTCAGACAGCTGTAAAAGAAATAGCAGAAGTTGCTTTTCCACTTAAAAAAGATATATTTGTTTTAAGTATTGGAGCACTTGTAACATACAGTTGGATACTAAGGTCTGCAGAAAAGTTTGGTTGCAGAGTATATTTTCCCTCAGGTGCAGTGGCTGGACTTGATGGCTTAAAAGCAGCAACCTTTGGTAAAATAAAAGATGTAATCCTTATAACAAGAAAACCAGCAAGAACACTTCTTGGTAAAGACATCAAAAAAGAAAAAGTAGTTTTTGAGGGAACAGCAAAAGAAGCAGTCCAGAAATTTCCAGTAAACATAAATGTAGCAGCGACAATATCGCTTGTAGGTATAGGCCCTAAAAAAACAAAAGTAAAAATTGTTGCAGACCCAAAAATCAAAAAAAATATTCACGAGATTGAAATAACAGGTGATTTTGGTAAAATAAAAACAAGGGCAGAGAATGTTCCATCTCTATTAAATCCTAAGACAAGTTATCTGGCAACACTTTCTGCTATTTCTGAGTTGAAATATGTAGTAGAAAATATTAAGAAGAAAGGAAAGTGAAATAGAGATTTATACCCGAAGTTCTTTGATTTTCATAAGGCGGGTAATGTTTGAACGTTCAAGTTCGTTTAATCTTGCACTTATAAATCTTATAGTTTCTTTTAACGAAGGGATTAAAATATATTCAAGTGCATTAACTCTTCGTCTTGTTCTTTGAAGTTCATAAGCAACTAGTTCAACCGATTTTTCCTTCTCAGAAAGTTTAACAAGCAAAGGAAAAATTTCACAAATCTGCTGTATTACAAAATTCAGACCCAGAGGAATATAAGGAACAATTTCTGGCTTTTTGACATCTACATTAAATTTTGGTAGTGTCAAATTCATTAACCTATACGTTTCAAAACTAAACTTTATTTCGGGTAATGAAATAGCATATCCAACAATTTCTGGAGTAAATGTCATCTGGCATTCAATAAACATTTCTTCTATCTTTGAATATCTCTTTTGAACTTCTTCCCTCAATTTTTTTGTTTCTTCAATGAGTTTCAAAAAATGTCTTGTGAGTTCTTCTTGTTTGTCTTTAAGGAGTTTGTGTCCTCTATAGGCAAAAATCAGTCGCCTTTTCAGACGCAAGAGTTCCATCCTGTTTGGATTTACACTGAATTTCATTGGTTTAGATATTTTTTCCTGAATTCTGGTCGGATTCTTTTTAGTTCTTCTTCTGGCAGGGTTTTCAACAATTCATAGCCAATCTTGAAACTATCAAAAATACTTCTGTTTTCATTCTGTGCTTGGCGAACAAATTTCTCTTCAAATATTTCTGCAAATTTCAAAAATTTTTTATCAATTTCAGTTAGTGCTGCTTCTCCAAGTATAACTGCAAGTTCCTGAACTTCTTTTCCACGGGCATAGCAAGCAAAAAGTTGATTTGCCCAGTCAGCGTGGTCTTCTCTTGTTCTGTCTTTTCCTATACCTTTATCTCTCAATCTTGAAAGCGAAGACAAGACATCTATAGGTGGATAAATTCCTTTTCTGTGAAGTGAACGGTCAAGAACAATCTGCCCTTCTGTGATATAGCCAGTTAAATCAGGTATAGGATGTGTCTTGTCATCTTCAGGCATTGAAAGAACAGGCATAAGTGTAATTGAACCATTTTTACCTTTAATTCTGCCGGCCCTTTCATAAATTGTTGCAAGGTCAGTATATAAATATCCCGGATAACCTCGTCTGCCAGGGACTTCTTTTCTTGCTGAAGAAACCTCTCTCAGTGCTTCACAATAATTTGTCATATCGCTTAAGATTACAAGAACATGATAACCACAATCAAATGCAAGATATTCTGCGCAGGTTAATGCAACTCTTGGAGTTGCAATTCTTTCAACAGAAGGGTCATCAGCGAGATTTACAAACATTACAGACCTTTCAATTGCACCTGTATTCTCTAAATCCTGAATAAAAAAATTTGCTTCTTCAAATGTAATGCCCATAGCACCGAAGACAACTGAAAATTTTTCCTCTGTTTTAAGGACTTTTGCCTGTCTTGCAATCTGTGCTACAAGTTCTGAATGTGGAAGTCCAAAGCCAGAAAAAATAGGAAGTTTTTGCCCGCGGACAAGTGTATTAAGTCCGTCTATTGCTGAAATACCTGTTTGTATAAATTCTTCAGGATAAAGACGGGCACAGGGATTTATAGGATTTCCATTTATGTCAAGTCGTTTTTCAGGGATTATGTTTGGGCCATTGTCAATTGGCCTACCAAGTCCATCAAAAATTCTTCCAAGCATGTCAAGAGAAACACCAAGTTGTATTCCTCTTCCAAGAAATCTAACTCGTGTTTGGGTTAAATTTATTCCTGTGCTTTGTTGGAAAAGTTGTATCAAAGCATTGTCTTCATTTACTTCTAAGACCTTGCCAAGACGCTTTTCTTTTGAAGGCAATTCAACTTCTACAAGTTCTTCATATTTTGCACCTGTAGCATTGCCAACAAGTAAAAGTGGTCCTGTAATTTCTTTTATGTCGAGAGTTTCTTGATACATGTCTGTCGCACTCCTCACTTCGTTCGGAGTTCCCTCGCTTGTCCGCCAGTATGTTTGGTGGACACCTCCTCACGCCTTGGGATTTGAGATAATTTGCCGATAAATCGGCAACTACATTATAACACAACTACAAATTTTCTTCTATCCTTAAAAGAACTGTATTTGCTTCTGTTATAGAGAGTTTATCTATTTCTTTTATTGCTTTTCTAATTGACAATTCAGATGTTTTATGAGTAAGCATAAGAATAGGAACTGCCTTTCTATATTTTGAAAGTGGCTCTTTTTGAAATACACCAGCAATTGAGACATTATATTTTGCAAGAATTCCTGAAATTTTTGCAAGAACTCCTGGTCTGTCAACTGTTGTAAATCTCAAATAATAACAACCTTCAATTTTTTCATATTCTTTAATTGAAATATTGCTTAAACGAGTATAACTCACATAAGGAATTTTTCCAGCAGTCCCTACTGCAACCTGTCTTGCTAAAAACATTATATCACTTAAGACAGCACTTGCAGCAGGAGCACCACCTGCTCCTTTTCCATAAAACATAATATTTCCACATGCATCGCCTTCAAGTAAAATTGCATTAAATTCATTGTCAACAGAAGAAAAAGGATGCCCTGATGGAATCAGACATGGACGAACAAAAATTTCAAGTTTGTTTTCTACCAACTTTGCTATCCCAAGTAATTTTGTTACAAAATTGAATTCATTGAATGCAAAATTTATGTCTATTATGTCTATTTTGTCTATACCTTCACAGTATATATTTTCTGGTTTAATCCAAGTTGACCAGGCAATTGAAGAAAGAATAGAAAGTTTGTTTGTTGTATCAATACCTGATACATCAATTTTTGGATTAGATTCAGCAAATCCATTTTTTTGAGCGGATTTAAGTGCTGTCTCGTAAGAAATATTTTCTTTTAACATTTTTGTAAGTATATAGTTTGTGGTCCCATTTAGTATTCCAACAATCCTTTTAATACGGTTTGCAGCAAGTCCTTCATTTAATGCCTGAATTATAGGAATTCCTGCACCTACTGAACCTTCAAAATATACAAGTTTTTGTTTTTCTCTTGCAATAGAAAAAATTTCATCCCAGTGTTTTGCAAGAACTGCCTTATTTGCTGTTACAACATTTTTGTTATTTTTAAGTGACTCAACTATTATTTTTCTTGCTATATCTTCTTTACCTATAAGTTCTATTACTATATCAACTTCTGGATTGTCCACAACTTCTTCCCAGAGATTTGTCCTTTTTATTTTTTTTGAAAGAGGCACAGCATTAAATCTTTTTTTGTCAACATCACACAAAATATAGAACTCTATTTCTGCACCTATTTTTTGTTCAATTATAGATTTATTCTTATAAAAAAGGTCTATTACTTTACTGCCAACAGTTCCAAGCCCAATTAGACCTAAATTTATTTTTGTCTTTTTCAACCCTCTACTCCTTTTAGTAATTTTTTAAGACGCAAAGTAGCATCGTGGAATCTATTATCATGAGTTACAAGAGCAAACCTTATATATCCTTCTCCATATTTTCCAAAACCTATTCCAGGAGCACCAGCAATACCTGTTTCTTTAATTAGCATCTCAGAAAATTTTAATGAACCAAGTTTCTGAAATTTTTCTGGAATCTTTGCCCATAAGTACATTGTCGCTTTTGGGGTATCTACATTCCATCCAATTTTTGCAAGTTTGGAAACAAATTTATCTCTTCTTCTTTTGTAAATTTCAACTATTTGTTTGACACACTGGTCAAAACTCTGTAATGCCAATACTGCAGAAAGTTGAATAAATGTAGGCACTCCATAGTCAACAAATGACTTAAATTTTTCAAGTGGTTTTATAATTTTTTCATTGCCACAAACCCATCCAACACGCCAGCCAGCCATACAGAATGTTTTAGAAAAAGAATGAAATTCAACTGCTACATCTTTTGCACCTTCTACTTCAAAAATTGAAGGAGCAACATAACCATCAAAAGTTATTTCAGAATAGGCATTGTCATGGACGAGTATTATGTTGTATTTCTTAGCAAACCTAACCGCTTCTCTGAAAAATGAGATGTCTTCAACAATAGCGGTTGTCGGATTATTAGGATAATTTAAGAACATAATTTTTGCCTGCTTGCAAATCCTTGTAGGAATTTTTGTGAAATCAGGAAGATATTTATTTTCAGGAAGAAGTGGCATATTATAGACCCTTCCACCAGCAAGAATTACTCCGTTATAATAAACAGGATAACCCGGGTCAGGAACAATAGCAAGGTCACCAGGATTTAAGAAAGCCATACACAAATGTGCTACCCCTTCTTTTGAACCTATAAGGGCAATTATTTCTCTTTCTGGGTCAAATTTAACATTAAACCTTTTTTCAAACCATTCACTTACAGTTTTTCTGAATTTTGGCATGCCCTTTGCCTGAGGATATCTGAGTGTTCTTGGATGATTTTTGACAGTATCGCAAAGTCGCTCAATTATATGTGAAGGTGTAGGAATGTCAGGATTTCCCATTGCTAAGTCAATAACATCAAGTTTCTTCTCGTATGCTTCAAGTTTAAGTTGATTTATTCGAGAAAAAATATAAGGTGGCAATTTGTTAAGTTTTTTTGAACAGGAAATTTTCATGATTTTTAATTGATACTTTCGTTGAATTATATCTGTTCAATTAGTAGTGGTTGCTTGTCCGCCAATTAGTTTGGCGGACTTGCCCGCCAGTAATTTTGGCGGGCATTACTGTGCAACTTTTTTATAAGCAAAGCTGCGCTTTGCAGCTACAAATTATTCTGGCACCGCAAGGCGGTGCAACTACAAACCTAATAAATCAGGCAACTGCAGGTCCGATAAATCGAGCAACTGCAATGTTGTTATTTTATATAATTAACATAGAAAAGTCAATTAAATTTCTGTCGCTATTTTTTAAGGTTAAAAAATTACTTTGAAAGTTTTTTCCTTAGGATTTCATTTACAAGTTTTGGATTTGCTTTCTCTGAAGATTTTTTCATGATGTAGCCAATAAGTGCGCCAAATGCCTGAGTTTTTCCTGAAAGATATTCCTGAACTATTTTTGGATTTTCCTCTATTGCCGAGTCCACAAGTTTATTTATTTCTTTTTCGTCAGTGATTTGCAGTAAATTTTTTTCTTTGACTATATCTCCGGGATTTTTGCCTGTCTTAAACATCTCATCAAAAACACTTTTAGCGATTTTTCCTGAGATTGTTTCATCTAAAATAAGTTTTATAAGATTTGCAAGATTCTCAGGACTTACAGGAGATTGTGTTATATCTTTATTTTCAATATTTAGTTTACCAAGCAATTCTGTTGTAATCCAGTTTGAAAGTGGTTTTGCTACAGAACTAGCATTATATTGCGGAGTAAGAATAGATAGACACTTTTCAAAATAGTCAGCAAGTTCTTTTTGTGAAGTAAGAACTTTTGAATCATATTCAGAAAGTCCATAATCTTTTATAAACTTTTCTTTTCTCTGAGCGGGAAGCATGGGAATTGTCTTCTTAATTTCATCCAGAAATTTTTTGTCTAATTCTATTGGCACTAGGTCTGGCTCTGGAAAATATCTATAGTCATGTGCTTCTTCTTTTGAACGCATTGATTGAGTTATGCCAAGTTTATCATCCCAGAGCCGTGTTTCCTGAACAACTTTTTTATTTTCTTTAAGAATTTCAATCTGTCTTTTTATTTCATATTCAAGTGCTGATTTTACTGCCTTGAATGAATTCATATTTTTTATTTCTGTTTTTGTGCCAAGTGGACCGTCAGGATATCTAACTGAAACATTTGCATCACATCTTAAACTTCCTTTTTCCATATCACAGTCAGAGACATCTATATATTGAAGAATATTTTTAAGCGTCAGAAGATAAATATATGCTTCTTCTTCTGAATTTATATCTGGTTGAGACACAATTTCAAGAAGTGGAACTCCGGAACGGTTAAAATCAATTAAAGAATAGTCCAGTTCTTTTGAGCCGATTGCATGTAAGAGTTTACCAGTATCTTCTTCAAGATGAACTCTTTTTATTCTTATTGTTTTTTTTGCGTCTTTAGTTTCTATTTCTAATGAGCCATCTTCTGCAAATGGTTGCTCATATTGAGAAATCTGATAATTTTTTGGAAGGTCAGGATAAAAATAATTTTTCCTTGCAAAGACAGAAAAATTATTGATTTTGCAATTCAATGCAAGGGCGGTTTTAATAGCCATCTCAATTGCTTTTTTGTTTGGCACTGGTAATACACCAGGTTGACCTGTGCATACAGGACATATGTTTGAATTTGGTGGTGCACCGAATTCAGTAGAACAGCCACAAAACATTTTTGATTTTGTTTTTAACTGAACATGAACTTCAAGACCTATTACTGGTTGAAATACATTTGCCATGGAACGGTGTCTGCTCCTTGGGAAAAGGGGACCCCTCGCTTTCGCTCGGGGTGACACGAAGTGTCAGATTGCCACGGCCTTTTCAGCCACATTCATATAAGCAAGATCAAAAAATTCTGGTCAATAGAACAATCAGTCCTACTGCCCAACAATAGTAAGAGAAATAGTGAAGTTTTTCCTTTTTCAATACACCGAATAAAAAATAAATTGCAAATAAACCTGATAGAATAGCAAAAACAAATCCAGAGATAAAATCTGCTGGAGAAAAACTCGACACAGATACCTTTTTCATTTCAATTAGCATCGCCCCAAGTATAGCAGGAATAGAAAGTAAAAAAGAAAATTTTGCTGAATCTAATCTGTCCCAGCCAAGTAGCATTCCAGCGCTAATTGTTGCACCCGAACGGGATATCCCAGGAAGAGCAGCAATCCCTTGAGCAATTCCAACAACAATAACTTCTAAGATAGAAAAATTTCCAATTTTTTTAGAACCGTTGCCATATCTATCTGCAATAAAAAGTAAAATACCTGTGATAAGTAAAAAAATTGCAGGGTATAAACTGCTCGTAAAAAAATTTTCAATTATATTTTTTGCAGGAAGTGCAATTAAGGCAGTAAAAAAATTTCCAAGAACAACTAAAAACAAAAATCTGAAATTCTTTAGTAAAAGTAGAATATCTTTTCTGAAATATATCAATATTGCAATAAGTGTTCCAAGATGAAGAACTATATCAAAAGCAAGTTCCGGTTCTTTAAGTCCAAAAAGGACTTGAAAGAAAACCAGATGACCTGAACTTGAAATTGGAAAAAATTCAGTCAATCCCTGAAGAATTCCAAGAAAAATTGATTTCAATAACATCTGTATGTTTTATAAGAAACCTCTCCAATAAAAATTTTTGCTAATTTGGTTGATTTAAAATCACTTGTCAGTATGCAGACAATAAAATCACCATTTGGCGTGAATACAATTCCTGTATCATGACATACCTTTCTTAGAAAACCAGTTTTATGAGCAACATTCAATGACTTTGGTAAAAACCTTGGGATTCTGTCATTTTTTTTCTGTTTTGAAAGGATTTCAATCATTTTTTTTGATGCTTCTTTTGAAACAATTTCTCCTTTATATAATTTTTCTAAAAAAATTCCCATTTCTTTTGCAGTAGTCCAATTTTCAATACCTTTACTTCTGGACTGTAAGTCCATAATACCTCTGTCAAGTCGTGTAACAGTAAGTCCAAAATCATTCTTGAAAGTGTTGTTAATATAGTCAAACCCAAGAAGTTCAGTTAAAATATTTGTCGCTGTATTGTCACTTTCTGTTATCATAAGTTCAACAATATCTTTTATTTTGAATTTTTCCCCTGACCTATATCTTTTAAGAATTCCTGAACCGCCTACTTTATATTTATTTCTCAAGGTGATCTCGTCTTCCAGATTTAAAATTCCCTCTTTTTGGGCTTTAAACACTGCTCCCATAAGTGGTGTCTTTACTAAACTTGCACTTGGGAATAGCATTTCTTCGTTATATCCAACAGCAATACCTGTTTTCAAATCTTTAATATAAATACCAACCTTGCCATAGAATTCAGAAGCATTTTTTGCAATTTCGTTGCTGAGATTTTCATATAGGATTTTCTTTTGATAATATAGATAGTATTCTTTTCCTTTTTTTACTGAGATGTAGACGAGCGCTGGAAGAAACAGAATTAAAAAAAAGATTATAATCCTTTTTATTTTCATAAATTTGCTATCTCCGGATATTTTTTATGCCATTCAGTAGATTTTTCATAGTTATAAGCAAGTTTTAATATCGTTGACTCATCAAAATATTTTCCAAGAATTTGCAATCCAATTGGCAGACCATTTTTCGAAAAACCGCATGGAATAGAAATTCCAGGTAGGCCTGCAAGATTGCATGGGATTGTAAAAATATCAGAAAGATACATCTGCAAGGGGTCATCTATTTTCTCTCCAATCTTAAAAGCAGGTGTTGGTGCAGTTGGTGTCAGAATAACATCAACTTCATTGAAAGCAGATTCAAAATCATTTTTTATAAGTGTTCTAACTTTTTGTGCTTTTCCATAGTATGCCTCATAATATCCAGAAGAAAGTGAATATGTCCCAAGCATAATTCTTCTTTTGACCTCAGGTCCAAAGCCATTCCCGCGAGTAAGTTTATACATATCAATAAGATGCTCTGCGTTATATCTGTATCCATATTTTACACCATCATATCTTGCAAGATTAGCGCTTGCCTCTGAAGATGCAATAATGTAATAAACACTTACAGCATATTCTGTATGCGGTAGGGAAATTTTTTTGATTTCTGCCCCTTGATTTTTAAAGACATCAACTGCGTCAAGAACCGCTTTTTCAACTTCAGGGTCAATTCCAGAAATAAAATATTCTTCTGGCAGTCCAATTCTAATACCTTTGATATCTTTTTTTATTTCTGAAGGATAATCTGGCACAGGGCAGTTTACAGAGGTGGAATCGTAACTGTCGTATCCAGAAATTATTTTAAGTAAAAGAGCACAGTCCTCAACATTTTTTGAAAAAGGACCAATCTGGTCTAAAGAAGAAGCAAAAGCAACAAGTCCAAATCTTGAGACACGGCCATAAGTAGGTTTAAAACCAATAACACCGCAACAACTTGCAGGTTGACGAATAGAGCCACCTGTGTCACTGCCAATAGACAATGGAACAAGCCCTGCACTTACACATGCTGCACTTCCGCCAGAAGAACCGCCAGGGATATATTCGATGTTCCAAGGATTTCTTGTAATTTTAAAAGCAGAATTTTCTGTTGATGAGCCCATTGCAAATTCATCCATATTTGTTTTGCCAATAATTATTGCATCTGCTTTTTTTAATTTTTCTATAACTGTGGCATCATAGGTAGAAACATAATTTTCAAGAATCCTTGAGGCGCAGGTGGTAGGTTTTTTCCTGATACATATATTGTCTTTGATAGCAACAGGTATCCCTGCAAGTTCACCTAATTCTCTACCAGAATTTATTTCACTGTCAATTTTTTCAGCAGAGGAGAGTGCATCTGATTCAAAGACAGAAACAAAAGAGCCCAAAGTTTTGTCAATCTTTTTTATTCTATCTAAGAAATATTCTGTCAATTTAACTGCTGAAATTTCTCTATTTTTTATTTTTTTCAGGAATGATACAGCAGTTTCCTTATATAGTTCCATAGTTCATTCAATTACTTTTTTTACCTTGAAGAAATCTGCCTCTTTTTCAGGTGCATTTTCTAAGATGTCATTTTTATGTGGATATGGTTTAACTTCATCTTCTCGCCAGACATTTTTCAATTCAAGAGCATGAGCAGTTGGTTTAATATTTTCTGTATTTAGTTTTTTAAGTTTATCCATATATTCTAAGATAGCGCCTAACTGTTTTGTAAATTTTTCCTTTTCTTCTTCAGAAAGTTCAAGCCGTGCCAGGTTTGCTACATATTCAACATCTTTTTTTGTAATCATATTTTAGTCCAAAAATAGAATAAGACAACCATGTAGTCGCAAAACTCAAAAATTTTTACCAATTATACATATTTTTTTATTTTTAGTCAACCTTGTTGACAAATAGTTTTGAAATTTTGTATAAAATATCACAATTCACAATTAAAAATTAAAAATTGGAGGATTGAAAATTAGAGGTTCCAGAATAAGACGCAGTATAGGTCAGGGCTTTAGCCCTGGAAAAATTTTGTACAGAAACACAGGGGAAAAATATGACAAACTCAGAACTTAAAAACATGATTATTATCAGGAATGTCTATCCAGAAATTGATGGAGGAAGATATCCTGTAAAAAGAGAAATAGACATACCGCTTGAAGTAACAGTTGATGTTTTTAGCAAAATTCCTGTCACTGTTTGGTTGAAATATAAAAAGAAATGGAAAAAGGCTCCATGGAATAAAATAAGAATGCAAAAAACATCAGGTGAAAAATATAAAGGAGTAATAAAATTTGATGATGTTGGTTTTTATGAATATACAATTGAAGCAACCGCAACAAAAGACAGAAACATAAAGGTTTCTTATGAAAATATACTTGAAGTAATTGTCTCTCCTGTGTGGGCTCGTTATTCTGCATGGTATGAAATGTTTCACAGGTCTCAAGGAAAAATTCCAGGAAAGTCAGCAACTTTTAAGGACTGCGAAGAGCGACTTCCTGAAATAAAAAGAATGGGCTTTGATGTAATTTATCTTCCGCCAATACATCCAATTGGGAAGACAAATAGAAAAGGGCCAAATAACACACTCTGGGCAGGGCCAAATGACCCTGGCTGCCCCTGGTCTATAGGTGACGAAACTGGTGGACACAAAGCGGTTCATCCTGATTTAGGAACTCTTGATGACTTCAGACATTTTGTTAAGAAGTGCGAAGAATACGGAATGAGAGTTGCACTTGACATTGCACTCAATTGTTCCTTTGACCATCCTTATATAAAGGAGCATCCAAACTGGTTTTTTCACAATCCCGACGGCTCAATAAAATATGCAGAAAATCCACCGAAAAAATACGAAGACACAGCGCCACTTAATTTCTATCCAGAACCGCTTCCCGGTCAGACAAAAGAACAGGCAAGAAAAGAAATGTGGGAAGAAATGAAAAGCATTTTTGTTTTCTGGATTCAGCAAGGAGTAAAAATTTTCAGAGTTGACAATCCACATACAAAACCAGATGATTTCTGGGAATGGGTAATAAGAGAAATAAAAAAAGAATATCCAGATGTAATTTTTCTCTCAGAAGCATTTACATTTTTTGAAAAACTTGAATTACTTGCAAAAATTGGATTTGACCAGTCATACACATATTTTACCTGGAGAAACACAAAACTTGAATTATTTGAATATCACTGGCGTCTGACAAACACTATAGTAAAAGAATTCTTAAGAGGAAATTTATTTGTGAACACTCCTGATATACTTCCCATAATATTGCAAAAAGGCGGAAGACCTGCATTTAAGTTCAGAATTGCACTTGCTTCAACTCTTTCAAGTGTATATGGAATGTACAATGGATACGAGTTGTGCGAAAATGAAGCAAGGCCCGGGGACTGGCCTGAAGCATACAACAATTCTGAAAAATATCAATACAAGGTCTGGGACTGGGATAGACCCGGTAACATAAAGGACTACATTGCAAAACTAAATCAAATTAGAAGAGAAAACCCAGCACTTCATTACTATGACAATTTAAGATTTTACAATTCAACAAATGAGCATGTTCTGTTTTATGGAAAAATCTTACCTGAATATGCAAGAAATTCAGGTGAATTTAATGCAATTTTTGTCGCGGTAAATGTGAATCCTCATCAGGTTCAAGAATCAAGAATAACAGTTCCTGTTGAAGAATTAGGGATTGGCTCTGGTGAGGAATACAAAGTTAGAGAACTAATTACAGACAAGGTCTATACCTGGAAGGGAAGAGACAATTATGTTCGCCTTGACCCTCAGGATGAGCCAGTTCAGATTTTTAGAATAGAAAAAACTTCTCCAATTTAGGTCAAGGATTTATCCTTGCAAAAAAGCAAACCTGAAGGTTTGCCCTACAAGATGTAGTTGCCCGATTTATCGGGCGCTATTTTGTGCTATCAATGTGATATTGTTAAATTTCAGGAGGCATCATTGGACATCTTAAAAAAATACAATTTTGACAGCAAGACATTTGAAACACTAAGAGAAAAATATATCAAAGGACAATTCACTGAAAAGGACAACAAAATAAAAGGAAAAGTTGAACCGCCTCCATCAAATCTACTAAACGACTTAACAAAACTTGACAATAGTTCAAAAGAAAAATATTCAAGTATAGGAAGAGAAGTTCTCAAAAATAACAAACTTGGAGTAGTAATTGTAAACGGCGGAATGGCAACAAGGTTCGGAGGCGGAGTAAAAGGAATTGTAGATGTCTTTGATGGAAAAAGTTTTCTAAAAATAAAACTCCAGCAGATTAGAAAAACAAAAGAAAAATTCAACTGCAATATAGAAATTTTTATTATGAACAGTTTTGCTACAGAAAAGGCGACAATTGAGCATCTGAAAGAATATAAGGATATAAATTTCTTCTCTCAATTTATTTTCAAACGACTTAATCCCGACGGAACTGAATTCAATAATCCTGAAAATCCTCTTGAAAATTTTTACGGGCCTGGCCATGGTGACTTTATCTTTGCTTTTAAGAAAAGCGGGCTTCTTGACAGAGCAATAAAAAAAGGGATTGAATACATCTGGTATTCAAATGTTGACAACCTTGGTGCAACTATTGATGAAGTAATTCTTGGTTTTTCTGTTGAGAAAAATTTTGAAATGACAGCAGAGGTTGCTGAAAAATTTAGAGGAGATAAAGGTGGTGCACCAGCAATAGTAGATGGCAAAATTCAAATTGTTGAGGGCTTTAAGTTTCCAGATGGATTTGATATAAATTCAATAAGTGTCTTCAATACTGCAACATATATTTTTCAGACAAAAGCACTTAAAAAAATAGTAGAAACACCAGGTTTTGAACTTCCCTGGTATATAGTGAAGAAAAAGGTTAAAGATAAAGAGGTAATTCAATTTGAACGACTAACAGGTGACCTTTCAATTTTTATGAAAACTGGCTATGTTGTTGTAGATAGAAATGAAAGATTTTTCCCAGTTAAGACACCTGAAGATTTAATTCAGCAGAGAGATTTCTTAAGGAAGAAATTTGGATAAGCGAGGGCATAAAGCCCTCGACTACCAAGGGTCGAAACCATTGGTAGTCGAACCCTTTATGGGTTCGCAAAATACAGACGGAATAACGAGGGCATAAAGCCCTCGGCTACCTACATTAAATAATTAGGTTATCAGGAAAGGAGAAATCAATAATGAAAGTCACAATGATTGCAAGAGAATATCCTCCTTATATCTATGGAGGAGCAGGAGTGCACTTGAGATATCTTACTCAGGAACTTTCAAAAATAATGGAAGTGGAAGTCAGATGTTTTGG
>Ga0078972_1010164_pt1 | contig 15569 bp, 19 predicted proteins | sample YelNatPaOPGAMG01_FD_67568 | JGI IMG/M metagenome (GOLD analysis project Ga0078972, IMG submission 67568) | Hot spring thermophilic microbial communities from Obsidian Pool, Yellowstone National Park, USA - OP-RAMG-01 (SPADES assembly) (version 2) | ecosystem: Environmental > Aquatic > Thermal... | reverse complement strand
TTTTGATAATTGATGAGGCTAGCGGCGATACTTCTGATCCTGTTATGTATGCAATCCAACCCGGACTTACATATACAATTAATGATAATATTTCTTTAAAAAGTGCATTTTCTTATTATGGTTTTAGTGGTGTAAGAGGGAAAAAACTTGATGGAAGCGCTGGAACAAATTCAAAAGACTCAAATAATAAACTAATCTACAATTATAAAAATATTATCCCTGCATTAGAGTTAAATATAAAAGAACCTTTTAAAATTATAAATTTAAATATTCCATATCTTTCTTTATTTGGTGAATATGTAAGAAACGTAGACTCTTCAGTAAAAGACGCCAACACGGGTTATATGCTTGGCTTTAAAGTGGGAGCAGAAAAAATTAACAAATGGGGTGATTGGCAATTTCGCTATAACTATGCAAAATATTCTAAAGATGCATTTTTAGATATACTGCCTGATTCTGATCGCTATGGCGGGAAAACAGGAGTAAGCGCACATGAGGCTATGTTTGATTTAGGGTTATCTAAAAATACATGGTTAGGGGTTGATTATTATTACGGTAAACAAATAAAAGGGAATTTTGGTCAAAAACAATCAAAACCTGCAAGTCTTGTCCAAATTGATTGGAATATGAAATTCTAATTCAAATAAGGAGGAGGTTAAAATGAAAGTTAAAACTTTTTTAATAACAATATTATCAATTATTACAACAATATTTTGTTATGCAGAAAAAATAGTTTTAGAAGGTTCTACTACAGTTTTACCAATTGCACAGAAAGCCGCAGAGGTATATATGCAAAAAAACAAAGATGCTGATATTTCTGTTCGCGGAGGAGGTTCAGGAGTTGGAATCGCTTCTTTAATTGATGGAACATGTGATATAGCTGATTCTTCGCGTCCAATTAAAGATTCTGAATTAGATAAGGCAGTAAGTCGCGGTAAAGATATAAAGGCTCATATTATTGCTATGGATGGAATAGCAGTTATAGTTCATCCATCCAATAAAGTTAATGGATTAACTAAAAAACAACTAAAAGATATATACACAGGAAAAATTTCTAATTGGTCACAGGTTGGAGGAGATAATCAAAAAATTGTGGTCGTCTCAAGAGATACTTCCAGTGGAACATTTGAGGCTTTTGGTGAATTAGCTTTAGATAAAGAAAAAGTAAGACCGGATGCAATTATGCAAGCATCAAACCAAGCAGTTGCTTCTACTGTAGCCAAAACTAAAGGTGCTATTGGATATGTAGGTTTAGGTTATATTAATTCTGAAGTTAAAGCAATCCAAATAGATGGAGTTATGCCTTCTAAAGAGACAGTTCTTACAAATAAATATCCTATTGCAAGACCTTTATTTATGTATACAAATGGAACCCCAAAAGGTTTGGCAAAAGAATTAATTGACTTTATTAAAAGCCCAGAAGGACAAAAATTAGTAGAGGAGGAAGGTTTTGTTGGTTTAAGATAAACATACTTTAGTTTCTATGTTAAAAAATATAATAATATTTAAAGAGAATCTTTATAAATGGACATTTACAATTTTAGCATTTTCTTCATTGCTATTTTTAAGTGGCATAGTAATAATTTTATTTAAGGAAGGCTTACCAATTTTTAGAAAAGTTAAAATATTTGAATTTTTATTTGGAAAATTTTGGTATCCTACATACCAACCTCCTGAATTTGGAATTCTACCCTTGATATTAGGTTCTTTTTTGGTATCTATAGGAGCAATGCTTATATGTGTACCACTTGGAATCGGAAGCGCTTTGTATTTAAATGAAATTGCTAGTAAAAAACAAAAGGCTATATTAAAACCTTTAATTGAAATTTTAGCCTCTATACCATCTGTAGTTTATGGTTTTTTTGGTATGGTGGTACTGGCTCCATTTTTACAAAACTTATTAAATATCCCAATTGGTCTATGTGCATTCACAGCAAGTCTAACTTTAGGAATTATGGCAACCCCTACCGTCTGTAGTATTGCAGAAGATGCTTTAAGTTATGTTCCAAACTCATTTCGCGAAGCATCTTTTGCATTAGGGGCTAATAGGTGGCAAACGTTAGTTAAAGTTGTAATACCTGCAGCAGGTTCAGGAATTTCAACCGCAATAATTTTAGGAATAAGCAGGGCAATAGGAGAAACTATGACAGTTTTAATGGTTGCGGGTGGTTCAGCTATTATACCAAAGTCATTTTTCGATCCGGTTCGTCCAATGACTGCAGCAATTGCAGCTGAAATGGGCGAGACTTCTATAGGAAGTGACCATTTTTATGCCTTGTTTGCGATTGCTTTAATTTTATTTTTGATTACTTTCATATTTAATATCATTGCAGAAATCGTAAGTAGAAAATACAGATTAAAGTTAGGATTGGCTGGATGAAAAAAGATTTTACACAAAAAATAGGGTTTAGTTTAATTTCATTAAGCATATTGATTACTTTACTATTTTTGTTTATAATTATTTACTTTATTTTTATAAGAGGTATAAAAATTATATCATTGGAATTTTTAACACAATCACCTCGTAATGCTATGACAGAAGGAGGGGTTGCTCCTGCAATTTTAGGAACTTTTTATTTAACATTAGGGGCGATAATCTTTGCTTTACCTTTGGGATTAGCATGTGCGATATATATAAATGAATATTCACCAAAAAGTTATATACTAAATATCATTAGACTAAGTATAAATAACTTGGCTGGGGTTCCTTCGGTTGTGTTTGGACTATTTGGATTGGCAGTTTTTGTTAAATATTTTAAATTTGGAGTATCTATACTTTCAGGAAGTCTTACTTTAGGCATATTGGTATTACCTGTAATTATTTCTTCTTCTCAAGAAGCTCTTTTAGCAATACCACAATCATTAAGAGAAGCATCATTAGCTTTAGGTGCTACAAAATGGCAAACAATCAAAAATATAGTTTTACCTTATGCCTTACCGGGAATTTTAACAGGAGTTATTTTAAGTATAGGAAGAGTTGCTGGAGAAACTGCTCCGATTTTATTTACAGCGGCTGCTTTTTACATAAAAGGCTATCCTAAATCTATATTTTCTGAGGTAATGGCTTTACCTTATCATATTTATGCCTTAATGACAGAAGGGACACATCCTTATAAACAAAAAGAAATTGCTTATGGTTGTTGTTTAATTCTATTATGTTTAGTTTTATTAGTCTCTACTATAGCAATTGTTATTAGACAAAAACAAAAAAAACAATATTATGGATAATAAAGAAAATAAAAATTGTTTTTGTTCTCAAGATTTAATTAAAATTAAAACAGAAAACATAAACTTTTTCTATGGTAAACAGCGGGTACTTAAAAATATTAATTTAGATATTTTAGCCAATAAAATAACTGCAATCATAGGACCTTCAGGTTGCGGTAAAACAACGTTTATTAGATTACTTAATCGTATGCATGAATTAACACCAAATATAACCTTAACCGGTAGAATATATTTAGATGGTCAGGATATACTTAGTCCTTCGGTTAATTCAGTTGAAATAAGAAGACGAATCGGGATGGTATTCCAGAAACCCAATCCTTTCCCCAAAAGCATATTTAAAAATATAAGTTATGGTTTAGAGATTAATGGAATTAAAAATAAAGAGTTCATTGAGGAAAGAGTTATTGAATCATTAAAAAATGCAGCCTTATGGGATGAAGTAAAAAATAGACTTTATGATAATGCTCTTAAACTATCAGGAGGGCAACAACAACGTCTTTGTATAGCAAGGGCTTTAGCGGTAAAACCTGAAGTGCTTCTATTTGATGAACCTTGTGCAAGTTTAGACCCTATATCAACAAGAAAAATTGAAGAATTAATGTTAGAGTTAAAAAAAGATTATACTATAGTAGTTGTTACACACAATATGCAACAGGCAGCCAGAGTCTCTGATTATACAGGGTTTTTCCTTATGGGAGAATTAATTGAATTTGATACAACCAAAAATATATTTGAAGCACCAAAAAATCCAAAAACAGAAGATTATATAACTGGTAAATTTGGATAATACTTATGAAGACAGTATTGTTTGTATGTATAGAAAATTCTTGCAGAAGCCAGATGGCAGAAGGGTTTGCTAAAATTCTTGGTAAAGATATTTTGAAACCTTATAGCGCAGGCTCGAAACCTTCCGGAAAGGTTAACCCTGTTGCTATAAAAGTTATGCGGGAAATCGGTATTGACATAGCAGGCCAAAGATCTAAAGGTTTTAAAGAACTTCCTGTAAAGAATTTTGATTATGTAATTACCTTGGGTTGTAAAGATATATGCCCATTTGTGCCTGCTAAAAAACATATAGAGTGGGATATCCCTGACCCAAAAGATAAAGATATAGATACATTTAGGAATGTAAGAGATATAATAAAACAAAAAATAGAAGAGTTTATTAAAGATATAAAATAATTATGGAAACACATTTTCAACAGGAATTAGAAGAGTTAAAAAAAGAACTTTTAAAAATGAGCACAATTGTAAATGACACTATTTTAAAATCTATAAATGCCCTTAAAAATCTAAGTAGAGAAGAAGCAGAACAAATTATTAATCAAGATAAACTAATTGATGAATTAGAGTTAAAAATAGAAGAGAAATGTTTAGAACTCTTGGCATTACATCAACCAGTAGCTTTTGATCTACGTTTTATCTGTATGGCTATAAAGATTACAAATGAATTAGAAAGAATAGCTGATTTAGCGGTTGATATAGCTCAAAATGTCCTTGAATTAGCTAATAAACCACTTTTAAAAGAATTGATTGATATACCTAAATTAACCACAGTAGCACAAAATATAATAAGAGATGTAATCGACGCTTTCATAAATAAAAACATAAATTTAGCCACTAAAGTAATTTTAATGGACTCTGAAGCAGATAATTTACGCAATTTAATACAAAAAGAATTAATTGATGACTATATGACTAAAAATCCCACTACTGTTAAACAGGCTATTCCTTTACTATTAATCGGCCGTCATCTCGAGAGAATATGTGATCATGCCACAAATATAGCAGAAAATATAGTTTATATGTATTCTGCAAAAATTGTAAAACATCACCCGGAAAGATTAAAAGAAAAAACAAATTTTCAATAACTACCCTTGACATTTTTAAAAAAATATTATATATATTAATTGCCGATGAGGGCAAACCTCTAGAAATAGAGGGGCGCAAAGCTACAGACCTAAATAGCTTAAAGGAAGCCGTTGCTCTTTATGGCAAGTTAGGCACCTTGCAGGCTAAATGGTGGCTGAGCTACAGTCGGGAAAATGCCCTTGTCGGCATTTTTATTTTATATCCCTCCTTTAAATTAAAAATTTTAAAATTAAGTCCTTCTAAAACCTTAATTTTTCTATATTTTTGGATTAGTTATAATAAAAAACAATAAATAATTATAAAATATATAAATATCTCTTTTTAAATTCACAGGTTTTTATTATCTTCTTATAAATTATTGAAAATCAATAACTTATAGAAAAAATTATCAAATATAAAAGTTAACATAATGTATATTATAGGAAGTAATATATATAAAGTTAAATCTATTTCAAGGGCTAATTTTTTAAAGGCTAATTTTAAAAAATATTTAAGGAATTATTAGGATTGTTCTTTTATGTTCAGAAAGTCCAATAGAATTTTTCTTATATAAACTTTGGGTTCCAACCTAGCCTTATTAGACCAATTTAGCAGTTCTTTCCATTCTTTGCGGGTAAATTGAACCCTTACTGCCTTGCTGTACCTTGTTTTAATATAGTTTTTTTTATTATACATAGAAATTATGGTAAATACGGTAATTAGTACTTTTGTTTGTAATATTATATCAGAAAAATTGGATTTTGTAAACTTTTTTATTAAATTTATCTTCTTTTGTTTTTAATAGGGAGAGTTTGTTTTAATGCTCCTAACTTAACTAATTCCTCGTCGATTTTTTTGTTTAATTCTAAATAATAAACTTTTAATCTATCAATATAAGTCTTTGTATTGGAGTCTGTAATATTTTTTATGCTATTTTCTAAGTTTTTTATATTCAATTGATTTACATTTTTTATCTCTTTAAGCCACATCGAAAGATACATTGTAGGATCATCATTAAGAGTACCGGACTTAACAGAATCAAATATATTAAGCATATAAAAATAGGCATTTAATTGTAAAACTGTTGTCATACAAGAATTCCATAGATTTATAATTATACCCGGGTCTTTTGAAGTAGACAAAAGTGATTTTATATTATTTGATTCTTCAAAAAATCTATTTCTCATCTCAAGAAGTGGCGCTATCTTTTGAGTATAGGCAGATAAGGTAATACAAAAAATAATAAAAAATAAAATTAACTTTTTATTCATATTCACCTCCTGATTTAAGGAATAACTGTCTTTGATATAGTAATAGCCAATTGTGCCGTATTGGTTTCTTTAGATTTTAAGGTTATCTGGTATTTTTCAACAACCAATAACTGGTTAGAATTTTCTATACTGTAAATAAAATCTACAATATTTTCCATCTTACCTTCAGAATTTAAAGTAATTAAATATTTTTTTATATAACTACTCTCTATATTTGCGGGTAAAGGTTTCATATCTACAATATATAATTGGCTTTTATTAGCTATAGATTCAATCTCCTGTAACAAAGAGGTTATCTCCTCCTCTTCTGTTTTAGTACTAATTAAAAATGTACTATACTTTTTAGCTTCATTTAATATCCTATCTTTTTGACTTAAAATTTTTAAACTGTTTTTTATCTTTAATTCTGTATCGCTTATTTCTCTATTTAAATTTTTTATCTTAGAAAAAATAGGAGAAATAAAAAAATTATCTAAAATAGCCAAGAAAATAAAAACAAAAGCTATATAAAAAATAGTTTTTTCTCTTTTAGATAGATTAGGGAAAGAAAAAATTTTAATTTTTATCTTTTTTTTCATAATTATATTTTATGCTTATCATTAATAAAACAAACTATTTCAAAATCTGTAACCTCTCCTGCAACATCCTTCCTTTTTGAAGTATATCGCGTTTTAGTATCTTTAAAAAATTTAGATTTATTTAATCTTTCAGCAAATAAAAAAACTACACTCATAGAATCGGCGCTTCCTTTTAAAGACAACCTTTTTTTCTCATCTAATCTTATTTCTGAAAGTTCAACTTCGGATGGTATTATATTGTATAATTCTATTAATATCTCCAAAGGAACTCCCCTGTTTGATATATAATTTCTTACAAAAACTATTTTTTCATAATCTTTTTGAAGTTTTTCCGCCTCAGAACTGAGTTTTTGATGTTCATTTTTTATATTTTTTAAATATAAAGTATTAAAATAAATTTTTAAAAGTAAAATACAAAAAAACAATACAAAAGAAATTGTCAAATAAATACCGGTCTTTATTAATTCTTTACTTCTTTCTTCAAAAATTTTTTTTAATTTTATCTCTTCCGGAATAAGATTTATTTTATTTTTACCAAAAGCAAATAATGAAGAGATTAAATTTAAAAAAGAAATCTTTTTGTTTGAATAAATTGTATCTTCTACCTCTTTGGCAATTGAAATATTCTCAAAGTTCAAAATCTTTTTTGTTGGTATATGTATGGTTGTTTCTAAAGTATTGTATACATAATTTACTGCTTCACTTGCACCGGTTAAAAAAAGTAATTGCGGGATTTTATCTATATCTTCCAATTGATATGCTTCTAATGATCTTTTTATCTCCTCTGTCATTGTTAAAATGTTTTTTTCTTTATCTAATAAAAGATTTATTGATCCTATAGGGATATTCCTATTAAAAATTATCTTTTCTTTTAAAATTATAAAAAAGTCAGTAGTAATTTCATCAATATTTACTAAAATCACTGGGAAATTCTTATCTTCTATATTAAACAATTTAAATAAAGAAAAAGCAACAACTTCAGGGGCAAAGAAAACATTTTCCAAATCTATATATGCCTTCTCTAAAATACTAAAATATCTCTTAACCACCTGTTTATTAACAATAATCAATAAAATTTTTGTATAAGAATTTTTATATGTTCCTAAATCTATATAATCTACAATAACCTCTTCTTTAGAAAAAGGCGTGTGTCTGTAAGCCTGAAGGTTAACGATTTCTTTTATCTCGTAAGGATCAATTGAAGGCACCTCTATGTTTTTTGTAATAGATAAACTTGACGGTAAAACTACTAAAACAATCTTATTTTTTAAATTTAATCTATCAATATATTCTTTTATAATGTCTGATATACTATTATCGCTTAACCCACCTATATTTTTAACAAAAATGTTGGTTATTTGAAAATTAGAAAAATTATTAATGCCAACTAAAATTTTAATATAATTGCCTAAAATTTCTATAACTATAATATTTTTTGTTTTGATTTTAACTCTCATCCCAGTATAAAATTCTCCCTTCCCCGTCCACAACACTTTTTAATCTTTTAAAAATTTTATTATTTAAACTGCTTATAACTATTATATCAAAATAATCTGAATTTGTATTTAATAAACCGGCATCGATTAAGTCGTTTAGATTAATTAAACTACTCTCTTTTATCTTATAAAAATTTTTTAGTTTTGTAACTATCGTATCTGTTGAATCAAAAAAATTATCATCATCTGTGCCTAAAACGCCGTCTTTGCCGGCTCTAAAAGATACTATTTTATCAGCCAAATCTTCATCCAAACCTAAAATTAAAAGAATATCTTTTGACGCTGTATTTATATTAACACTGCCATTACCATAAATTGTAATATATTTTTCTATCTTTTCAAATATTTCAGGAGTTATACCTTTTATTAAAAGTAATTCTTCCAGAATTTCTATATAGTAATCTTTTGCCTCATAGGGAGTATCAAGACTTCTATAATAAGAACTTTCTGCACTTTGCAATGGAATAGTTAAAAAACTGTCCTGGTCTCTCCAATCTATAATTGAAGCAGATATTTCTTGAGCAGTTATATCATCTAAACCAATAAATTTAAATAATCTCTTTAAAATCGAAAGAGATGCTTTATTTATATTTATTTTTCTCTCCTCATCAAAAATACCATAGAATATCTCTATATTATCAAATCTCCCTAAATATCTATTTACTTTAGAGCTTTTGGAAAAAAAAATTTCAGGTTCATTATATATCTTAGATGTCTCTGTTAAAAGCGCAAAAGAATCCTCTTTATTTTCTATCTCTAAAATTGCTTTTTTAAAAGCAAAATCAAATAAATAGCTTATTTTATCATTGTTTTCCAAATGCTTAATAACATCTATTTTTCTTCTTATATTATAACCCAAAATAACCATAAAAATAGAAATAAGAATTACAACCCAAAGTGTAATTATCAATATAAAACTCTTTTTTTTCATTAGCCATTACTTATAGGTATATTAACAAATCTATAAAAATCTTTATCATCTATTTTTATCTTTAACTTTACTGCTAAAGGAATTTCTTCTTTTGTCTCATCTTCCCATACATATTCCAACTTTTTTTTATCATAATAATAATATTTAAACTCAATATCTTTTACGTTATCCAATAATATCCTTTTTAAACCATCGGAACCTGTATATAACTTTGAAAAGTCTTTCTCTTCTCTAAATAAAATTCTTTTATTTTCATCGTATCTATATACTACTTTTCCGGGAGTTTTACCAAATTTGCTATTTACTTTAGCAGGAATTTCTAAACTGCTTTTTGTACCTTTAAAATCTATATTTTTAAATAAAAATGTATTACGCAAATCAGAAGTAAATTTTTCAAAAGCTATATCTAAATCTTCTAATTGTAAACCGCCTAAAATTTTAGACCATAATTTAAGTCCGCTACTTAAAACATTATAAATTCCCAAAGAAATAATAAAAATTAATAAAGAAACAATTGCCAACTCAATAAAAGTAAAACTTCTTTTATTTTTTAAAAATAGCATAAGAAATTCTATTAATACTCAAAGGTCTTTTGCCTTCTGTCTTCAAATAAAAATTAATCTCATAAAATTTCTTATTCTTTGTCTCATCTGTTAAAAAATATACTAAATTCCATTTAACATTTACATTATCTGCATCAAAAATTCCTTCTGTATCTAAATTATTCAATGTCCCAAAATGACTTAAATTATTAGAAGCAAACCAAATTTTTTCATTTATAAAATTAATAATATTTAAATAAATCTTATAATATTTAAATGTATCTAATATAAGAAAAAGTGAATTATAAATTAAAGTAGAACCTATAGATAAAATTGCAACAGCCAACATTATCTCTATAAAAGTAAAATTTTTTTTATTCCCAATTCTTAATATCATCTGCTGTACCTTCTTGGCCATCTTTACCTAAAGAATACAAATCATAATCAACCCTATGGGTACCCGGACTTCTATATTTATATTCTCTACCCCAAGGATCAATTGGTTTTTTCTCTAAATAAGGTCCTCTCCAATTACTTGCTGAAGGTGGTTTTACTAAAAGAGCATTTAAACCTTCTTCTGTTGTTGGAAATGCACCATTGTCTAAATCATAAAGTTTTAAAGCCGTTGGAATGTTTGCTTCAATATCAGCTTTAGCAGCAGCTATTTTTGCCTGTTCTGACCTTCCGGTAAAACGCGGTAAAACCATAGACGCTAAAGCTCCAATAATTATAACAACTAATAAAAGTTCTATTAAAGTAAAAACTTTTTTGGTCATACTACCTCCTACTCTCTTTCTAAATACCTTCTCCATAATGTTTCAAGTTCTTCAAGATTCACTATATGAGGATAAGCTATTCTTATCGCCTCTTCTACAGACTTTCCATCTCTAAGTTCTCTACAAAAATTGCTAAATGAATAAGAACCATATTTTTCTATTAAAAATCCAACTATAGATGCAGATTGTATATAATAATTAGTTATAAGTTGCTCTGTACCAATAAATAAAACACCGTCTTCGCCGGATTTTGTCTTTGTCGGTCTTATGAAAACTTTATTTTTATCTTTTAAACTTCTTATATCTAAAGTCATTATATCCTTCAAAGATAACAAAAATTCTTTTTGGTATAGTTCTTTCGCAAGCTTTTTGATATTAGCTCTTTTTAAATTTTCTGCCCATTGGGCTACGCCCTCATCTAACCATAATGGGATTTCTGATTTAAATCCAACGAAATCTCTAAAAATTAAATGCGCCATTTCATGAGGTAATATTGAATCTAAAAAACCTTCAGATAATGCATAACTTAAAATTTGTTTATTCTTATAATCTGCCATACCTTCTGACCAATCAGGTTGATTTGTTTCTTTTAAATAATCTTTTTTCGTTGGGTAAATATAAATTTTTACCCTTTTATCCCAAGTCCAAAAATTTGAATATCTGCTATAACCTATATCAGATGCTATGCTATTGTAATATTTCTCTGCTTTGTAAGATACCTCTTTTGCAAAATTCTCATTTTCTTTATAATAAATTATAAAATGTTCACTTGATAATTCTCTCCATTCAGAAGAAAACACAGATAAAGTAATGCAACAAAAAATTATAAAAAATAAAATTTTTTTAAACATAATTTATATAAAACTTATTTCAAAAATTGGCAAAAGTAAAGCAATTACTATAAAACCTATAATTAATCCAATAATTAAAATTATAACCGGCTCAAAAAGAGAACTAAAAATTCTTATAAATTCCTGAACCTCCTCTTCATAGATATTTACAATTTGCGTTAAAGCATCATCTAATTTTCCAGATTCTTCTCCAACTGTTATTAAATTGCTTATAAAAAGTGGAAAAATTTTAGATTTTTTTAAAAATAAACCAAAAGAACCTCCTCTCTCAAGTTCTCTATGTGCCTCTTTTAACTGGTAAATTAAAACTTCGTTTTTTAAAACAGGGGTACTAATTTCAATGGCTCTTAAAATAGGAACTCCGCTTTTAATTAATGTACTTAATGTTCTTGAAAATACAGCCATTTCTTTCTTAAATATTATATTTCCAAATATTGGGATTTTTAATTTAAACTTACTTAATAATATCTTGTTAGAATAAAAATATCTTTTTAAAAATAGAATAATAAGTAAAAAAACTATAATTATCCAAAGGCTATATTTTTTAAAACCATAAGTTATAAAAAGTAAAATTTTTGTTGGTAATGGCAGGCTTTTCCCTAAACTGGAATAAATGCCTAAAAGCCTTGGCATAGCAAAAGTAAACATAAATAAAATTGTAAAAAAACCAACTAAAAGCATAAAAGCCGGATATACTAAAGCCATACGAAAACGACTAAATAACTCTTCCTGCCTTCTTCTATATTCAACTATTTTAAAAAGAGTATCTACCAAAGTACCGCCGTCTTCTCCGCTTTTTACCATCGCTATATAAAATTTAGAAAATACTTCCGGAAATTTAGAAAATGCATCTGATATAGTAGAACCTGATTTTACATCAAAATAAATTTCTTCAATTATATTTTTAAAATAAATATTCTGCGCCTGCTGCACCAATATATTAAGAGAATCTAAAATTGAAACGCCTGATTTTAAAAGAACAGCTAATTGATAAGTAAATACTGTAATGTCTTTAAAACTTATTTTTTTAAAAGCTAAATTAAATGTCTTTTTATAAACTTCTTCTACAGATACCGGTATATAATTATTTCTACTTAATTCTTCAATAGCTTCCTTTTTTGAAGAAGATGAAATTATGCCCTCTATAAATTCATTCGGTCCTTTCTTTGCTTTATATTTATATTTTGGCATATCATTTATCTAAAATCAATTTATCTAAAATAAATTTATTTAACCTATTCCTCTCCGCACCGGCTAAATCTAAAAAACAAACAGCACAATTATAAGTTTTTTTATATTCTATTTCTTCTACTCTTACAACTTTTGCCAAACATTTAATTGGTTCTCCTCCATCTGGAACCTCTATGGTTAATTCTAAAATTGAACCAACTAATATTTCTTTATCTACCACAAATAGAAGTCCGCCTGCAGAAATATCTTTAGAAACTGAATATTCCTTTTCTTTAATATTAACTAATTCTTCTGATTTTACTACCCTATAACTTATATTAATACCTTCTTTAACACGAGGATACAACCTTCTTTCATTTAAATTTTCTTCTGTTTTCTTTGAAACAAAAAATTCTTTTTTATGACTTTCTAAATTATCTATCAAAGCAAAATCAAACTCTTCTTCTCCTGCAGAAGTTACTCTGATAATTTCTGTTGGCACTGTTAAGCCAGAAATCACCTTACGCCAACCATCTTGTCGTAATGTTGTTAATCCATTTAAAATCGCTATTTTTTTTATATAATTAGACGGCGCTTTCTCTAAAACCAAATCTTTTATTTTATCATCCATAATAAGTATCTCATAAATGCCTATTCTTCCAAAAAAGCCTGTAAAGTTGCAAAGTTTGCAACCTTTACTTTTAAATATTTTAACCTCATCTATCGACTTTAAATTTAATTCCTCTTTAATTAATTCTTTAAGTTTTATAGGAGCATCTTTATCTTCAAGTTTACAATTTTGACAGATTAAACGTATAAGTCTTTGGGCTACAAAAGCTTGCACACTTGATGCAACCAAATATGGTTCAACTCCAATATCAATCAATCTTGTTATACCACTGGCTGAATCATTTGTATGAAGAGTAGAAAAAACAAGATGCCCTGTCAAAGCTATTCTTATAGCAATCTCTGCAGTCTCTAAATCCCTCACTTCTCCAACCATAATTACATCAGGGTCATGTCTTAATATATGTCTTAATCCACGTGCAAAGGTTAAACCAATTTCAGGGAAAACCTGGATTTGAGTTATATTATCCATCTCATATTCAATCGGGTCTTCAATTGTTATAATTTTCTTATCAGGTGTGTTAATACTATTTAAACAGGCATATAATGTTGTAGTCTTTCCGCTTCCTGTTGGACCTGTAACAAATATAATACCGTATGGTAATTTTAACAATTTTTGAAATTTTTCTAAATCTTCTTTATCTAATCCTAATTTTTCTAAACTAAAAAGCATTTTAGTTGGTAAAATTCTTATAACAATACTTTCTCCAAACTGGACTGGTATTGTAGAAACCCTTAAATCTAAAACTTCATCCTGTATTTTAACTATTGCTCTTCCGTCTTGAGGGAGTCTGCGCTCTACGATATTTAAATTGGCCATAATCTTTATTCTTGAAATTATAGAAGGTAAAAAATTCCTTACATTAGGGTCAACATCTGCTTCGTAAAGCATACCGTCTATTCTATATCTAAACAAAACCTTATCCCTATAAGGTTCGATATGTATATCTGTTGCCCTCTTTTTATACGCATCAAGTATAATCTGATTGACTAAATTTATTATAGACGAATCAACAGTAGATACCTCAATATCCTCTATATTCTCTAATTTTTTAAATGTGGAACTTTTCTCGGTATCTATTTCGGTTGCACCTAAACCATATAATTTTTTTAATGCCTCTTTTATATCTTTTTTCTTAGCCAATACTATATTTATATCGAAACCAATTTGAGTTCTTATTTCATCTATTGTCTTAATATCTAATGGGTAATCTACAGCTATTATTAATTTATCTTTTATTTCTATAGGAACAAATTTATAATATGATGCCACTCTAAATGGGATTTTATTTGCAAGTGATTTATCGATAGAAATATTGTTTAAATCTAAAATTTCTAATTTAAATTTTTTAGACAAAATATCTAAAATCTTTTCTTCAGAAAGGATATTGTTTTTAATTAAAATCTCTTTTAAATTGCCTGTTTTTTCTTTAGAAATCAATTCTAATTTTTCTTTAGATACCAAATTCCTCAAAAGAATCTCTTCCATTAAAATAGAATCTATATTAGCCATATTTTTATTTAAATTTATATTTTTTATATCTATCTATAACTTTTTCTATTTCCTTTTTTGTAGCTAAAACAAATTTAACTTTAAAACCACCTGCTTCTTCTTGCGCTTTTTGCATTGCCCAAGCATCTAATGGATTGTGTATTGCAAAAACAATAGAAAAATCGTCCTTTTTGATAGGTATAACATAATAATCAAATATTAAATTTTTACTAAAATTATCGAATAAGTTTATATCTATATATTTATTTTCCAAATCAATAACAGGAAAACCAAATTGTTCTGATAAAACTTTTATTAAATCTTTATCATTAATATAATTATGCCTTAAAAGTATTTCTCCTAAAAACTCACCGGTATTTTTTTGTTCCTTTAAAGTTAAATTTAAAACCTCCTCTGTTATCAATCCTTTTGAAACTAAAATCTCACCTATTTTTTTAGAACTTCTCATCTTAGTTTACATTAAACTCCTTGAACTATCAAACTGCATTGGTCTATAACCTCTATATGAATCCAAATCTAAAGTTAGCTAAATAAACATAAATTTCAACCGAGATTTTGCATTAGGCTCTTTTTGTAAGCGTAAAGTTATTATTGTGCAACAAGTTTAGCCATTGCCTATGTAAGAAAAAGTTCCAAAACTTTTTATGAAAGAAAAACTTTCGCTAATGCGAAAGGCTTATAATTTCAAGCAAAGCCAATGGTTGGACCCAACCAAGTCCTTCGGACATTTTTGCT
>Ga0078972_1011679_pt1 | contig 15570 bp, 19 predicted proteins | sample YelNatPaOPGAMG01_FD_67568 | JGI IMG/M metagenome (GOLD analysis project Ga0078972, IMG submission 67568) | Hot spring thermophilic microbial communities from Obsidian Pool, Yellowstone National Park, USA - OP-RAMG-01 (SPADES assembly) (version 2) | ecosystem: Environmental > Aquatic > Thermal... | reverse complement strand
TTGGAAGCTATTGGCATTGACTTCATAGATGAGAGTGAAGTTCTCACACCAGCAGATGAAACTCACCATATAGATAAGTGGAAATTTAAAGTCCCATTTGTATGTGGCGCAAGGAACCTTGGCGAAGCATTAAGAAGAATTGCTGAAGGCGCTTCGATGATTAGGACTAAAGGTGAACCTGGAACAGGTAATATTGTTGAAGCAGTAAGACATATGCGTATGGTAATGGATGAAATAAGGAAAATTCAAAATATGAGTGAAGAGGAATTGTATGTCGAGGCAAAGGAAATTGGAGCACCAATTGAACTCGTAAAGGAAGTGAAAGAATTAGGAAGACTTCCTGTGGTAAACTTTGCTGCAGGTGGTATTGCAACTCCTGCCGATGCAGCGCTTATGATGCAGTTAGGTGCAGACGGCGTATTTGTGGGCTCTGGCATTTTTAAGTCCTCCAATCCAAGAAAGAGAGCAGAAGCAATAGTTGCTGCAACAACATATTTTGACGATCCAAAGATTATTGCAAAGGTTTCAGAAGACCTCGGTGAAGAAATGAAGGGTATTGATATAAGAGATCTTACCGAAGATAAATTAATGCAAGTAAGGAGCGAATAAGATGAGAATAGGAGTATTAGCATTACAAGGTGCTGTTTCAGAACACATAAATATGGTTAAAAGCCTTGGAGTTGAGGCAATTCCAGTAAAGACCGCAGAGCAAATTAAGTCCGTTGATGGACTTATTATGCCAGGTGGCGAAAGCACCACAATGGGAAGGCTAATTACAAAATTCGAACTTGAGAATGTAATTAAGGAAAGAATTTCGGAAGGTATGCCTGCCTATGGGACATGCGCCGGGATGATTCTTCTTGCAAAGAGAATAAAAAACTACGAACAATTTACATTAGGGATTCTCGATATTACAGTAATAAGAAACGCATTCGGAAGGCAGATAGACAGTATGGAAATAGACTTAAATGTAAAAGGTCTTGAAAGTCCCTTCCATGCAATATTCATTAGGGCACCAGTTGCAGTTGAATTAGGAAGTGATGTAGAAGCGCTTGCATCACTTGATGAGGGGGTTGTTTTCTTAAGACAGGGGAATGTTTTTGCATCAGCCTTCCATCCTGAACTTGGAAATGATCCACGAATTCATAAAATGTTTATAGAAAGTGTAGAAAAATTTTTAAATAAATAGGGAGGTTGAAACATGTCAGGACACTCTAAATGGCATAATATACAAGGAAGAAAGTCCGTTCAAGACGCAAAAAGAGGACAGTTATTTACAAAATTAACAAAGGAACTGATTATTGCTGCAAAAACCGGTGGCGGCAACCCTGAAACAAATGCAAGATTGAGAAACGCTGTTGATAAGGCAAAAAGACTTGGAATGCCGATGGATAAAATTAAACAGGCAATAATGAGAGGAACAGGTGAGTTGCCAGGTGTTACATACGAAGAATACACATATGAAGCCTATGGTCCTGCGGGAACTGCTTTCATTATAAAAATCTCAACTGATAACAAAAATAGAACAATCGCAGAGTTAAGAAAAATTTTCTCTAACTATGGCGGCAACCTTGCTGAATCCGGTGCTGTATCCTGGAACTTCGAAGCAAAGGGACAGATCGAATTAGAAGACTCTAATGGCTTGTCATTTGATGAATTATTTATGGAAATTGCTGATGCGGGTGCAGAAGACCTTAAAGAAGAAGAGGGCGTATTTACAGTATATACGGCACCACAAGACCTTGATAAGGTAAAGACAGCACTTGAAGAAAAGGGATTCAAAATCAAAGAAGCAGAATTGGTTATGATTCCGAAAACGCTTGTAAAGGTTACAGGTGAGGATGCTGTAAGAGTTGTTAAACTCTCGGACGAACTTGAAAACCACGACGACGTCCAGGATTACTATACAAACTACGATATCGACGAAGAAGAGTTAAAAGCAATTGCAGAAAGAATTGGCTCGTAATATTGATAGGTTTTCAGTTCTTGGAATTGACCCAGGAATTGCAACTACAGGTTTTGCAATTGTTGAAAAAGAAGAAGATAGAATTAATTTAGTAAGTTACGGAGTTATAAGAACAAATAAAGGTGCCGAGTTAGGTAAAAGACTCGGCATTCTTTATGAAAATCTGGACGATATCTTCAAAAATCACCAAATTGATTTCGTTTCTATTGAAAAGATATTCTTTAATACAAATCTTAAAACGGTAGTTAGTGTAAGCGAAGCAAGAGGTGTTATTTTACTTGCCTCGCACATTCACAAAAAACAAGTTTTTGAATACACACCGCTTGAAGCAAAAAAGACGGTTGTGGGTTTTGGAAGAGCATCTAAAGTTGAGGTGCAGAATACACTAAAAGCAATCCTAAACTTAGACACTGTTCCAAAACCAGATGATGCAGCAGATGCAATAGCAATCGCTTTATGTCACATTTATTCTTACAATTTCTACTCAAGGACGATAGATGATTAAAAAACTAAAAGGCGTAATTGAAGAATTAGAAGAAAACGCAGTAATAATTGATATAGGCGGGGTTGGTTTCGAGGTGTTTATTGCACATCCTGAGACTTTCGAGATTGGAAAGACGCATGAATTATACATCTACGAAGATATTAAAGAAAACGAAATAAACCTATTTGGTTTTAGAACAAAGGAAGAACTGCAATTCTTTAAACTCATTATCGACAAAATCTCAGGCGTTGGTCCAAAGAAAGCGCTGGATATTTTTGCTACTTTAAAACTTGATGAGATTAAAGAGTCAATAAAGAAGGGAGACTATTCACCTTTCCTGAAGGTAAAAGGTCTCGGCGAAAAGACGGCGAAAAGAATCGTTCTCGAAATTGGAGGCGAGTTAAAGAAACTTGAAGAGCCAGGAGATGAAACACTCGATATAGTGATAGATTCTCTTGTTTCACTTGGCTTTGACAAGAGCAAGAGGAACTTAAAGTAAATCTAAAATATGCAACAGGACCCTCAATAGAAAAGGTTTCAGACCTTGCGGGTATTCTCATAAATCTATCCAACAACGATATTCTTTTTATTGACGAAATCCATAGACTTCCTAAGCCTGTTGAAGAAGTACTTTACTCTGCTATGGAAGACTTTAAACTGCCAATTGTTGCAGGTGCAAAAAGAAGTGCACATACAATCACTTTGAACTTACATCCCTTTACCCTAATTGGTGCAACAACAAGATTCGGACTCATATCCCCACCACTCAGGGATAGATTTGGAATGGTCTTTCACCTTGAACTCTATAGCCCTGAAGAAATAATGAAAATAGTTTTAAGAGATGCTAAAATCTTAGGAGTTGAAATTACAGAAGAAGGCGCTTTCGAAATAGGGAAACGTGCAAGAGGCACTCCAAGAATAGGCATACAACTTTTAAAAAGGGTTAGAGACTTTTCAAATGTAAATGGATTAAAAGAAATAACAAAAGAAGTAGCAATTAACGCATTTAAGAGTCTCAATATAGATGATTACGGCCTTAACGAAATTGATAGAAAATATCTCAAAATACTACTCCAAAACTTTAATGGAGGCCCTGCAGGCATCGAGGCGATTTCAACAGCAATGGGTGAAGATAGAGGTACAATTGAAGAAATCGTAGAGCCATACCTTATAAAAATAAACTTCATTGTAAGGACACAAAAAGGAAGACTTATAACACCACAAGCAAAAGAATATCTTGGAATTAAACCTAACGATTCGAAAACTTCTTTATTCTAAATTTAAGAAATAGTATTATAATAAATAAAAAGGGGTCACTATGATAAACATCGAGAAAGATGTTTTTGCGTATTTGCTTGCAGGTGGCAAAGGCGAGAGATTATACCCTCTAACAAAAGAGAGGGCAAAGCCAGCGGTACCGTTTGGAGGAAAGTTCAGGATTATCGACTTCACCCTCAGTAATTGTGTAAACTCAGGTATAAGAAGAATTGCCGTTGCAACTCAGTACAAGTCAGCATCATTAAGAAGACACCTTGCTCTTGCGTGGAATTTTCTTAATGTGAGATTTAACGAATATGTAGTTGATGTTCCACCACAACAGATATTTGGCGAAAGGTGGTATCTTGGGACGGCAGATGCAGTATTCCAAAATCTTTACTTCATTGAACAGGAAAAGCCAAAACTTGTTCTGATACTTTCGGGGGACCATATCTATAAGATGGACTATAAGGATATGATAGAGACACACCTTAAAAATAACGCTGACCTTACAATAGCAACGATAGTTATAGAAAAGGAAAGGGCAAGTGCCTTTGGAATAATGGAGGTAGATGAAACTGGAAGAATAATAAACTTCAAGGAAAAACCAAAAGACCCTCCCACCTTAAAGGACGACCCTTCTAAGTGCCTTGCATCGATGGGCGTGTATATTTTTAATCCAAATACGCTCGTTGAACTTCTTACTCACGATGCCGAAGTCTCAACATCTTCGCACGATTTTGGAAAAGATGTGATACCATATGCAATTCATCATGGCTATAAAGTTTATTCGCATCAATTCAGAAACAAGGATGGCAGTCTCGGTTATTTTCAGGATGTAGGAACTATTGACGCTTATTACTGCGCAAATATGGACATTCTCTCGCCACGACCAAAAATCGATATCTTCGATAGAAGCTGGCCGATATACACACATTCAAGGCAATATCCACCTTGCAAAATTACAGAAGGTGAACTTGACGGCTCTCTTGTTGAAAGTAAGGTAGAAAATTCAATCATAGGAGAGGGCTCAATAATAAGTGGCGCACAAATTAGAAATTCGATTATTTTCTATGATGTAAAAGTTAAAGCAGGAAGTATAATTGAAGATTCAATTATTTTTGGAGAAGTTAAAATCGGACGGAATGTAAAAATAAGACGTGCAATAATTGATAAACATGTAGAGGTACCAGATGGTATGGAGATAGGTTACAATCCCGAGTTTGATAAAAAATACTTCTATGTAACGCCTACAAATATCGTAGTGCTTGAAAGAGGATATAAATTCACAAAGAAGCAACTGGAGGGTATAAACTATGGAAAACCTGAACAAACTTAAAAGAAAAGAATTACTAAGAATTGCAAAACTTCACGGAATAAAAAATAGAAACAAAATGAAAAAAGAGGATTTGATAAAGGCAATTAAAAAGGCAAGAAAGTCTCTTGAAGAAATAAAAACAATTGAAGAAAAACTCAGGAAGGAATTAAGCGAAAAAACAGGAGAACCACACCTTATTGCAATTCCAAAAGAACCTGGTTACGCATTTATTAATTGGGAGTCCGAAAAAAGTGGTGCTGGTATTTTAAAAGTCTATGAGGATAAACACGAAAAATTTGCAATTCCTGTAAACCTTGAGCAGGGAAAAAGTTATGTAAAGGTCGAGGAAGACAGAGTAGTAAAAGCAGTTCTTGGTGTTGATGAAAAGGGAAAATTCAAAAAGATAATGGAATCAAATGAAATTATCATCCCAACAACGAAAAAAACAGAAGGAAAAGTTGAATTTAGAGATGTAAGAACGCTCAAAAAGGAAATGCCTGGAAAAACTAAGAAAAAGGAGATGGAAAAAGTAGTGGAAGAAGAGATGAAAACCGCAAAAGAGTTGAAGTATCTAAGATATAAAAAGGAGGGCGAATGAAAAAGGGTTACCTTGCAATCGTGCTTCATTCACACCTCCCTTTTGTGAAACATCCCGAAGAGGAATTTTTTATTGAAGAAAATTGGTTATATGAGGCAATAACTGAAAGCTATCTTCCATTGCTTTATAATTTCTACAAACTGAGAGACGAAGGAGTTCAATTTAGATTAACGATGTCCCTTACTCCACCACTCTCAAATATGCTACTCGACGACCTTCTTATGAATAGATTCAAACGCTATATTAATTTAAGGATAGCGCTTCTTGAGGATTTACTCAAAAAAGAAACAAACGCAAAGAAGATAGAAAACTACATTTTTTATAAAGAAAGACTAAATACCTTGTACAACTTCTTTAAGAACACCCTCAAAGGAAATATTATTAACGGTTTTAAGCAACTCCAAAATGATGGCTTTTTAGATGTAATAACATGCACTGCAACACATGAAATTCTACCATTGGAAACGCATAGAAAAATTCAGGAAGTCCAGGTTGAAGTTGGGGTTGAAAACTACAAGCGCATTTTTGGAAAGTCCCCACGTGGTATATGGCTTGGTGAGTGCGCTTACGCACCGCCAGTATCAGAAATTCTTGCAAAATATGGAGTTGAGTACACTATACTTGATGCACACGGCTTGATAAACGCAAAACCATCGCCATTCTATGGGATTTCTGCTCCGATTGCAAGTAAGGATGGCGTTGTATTTTTTGGAAGGGACCCTGAAGCTTCCAAACAGGTATGGTCGGCAAAGGAAGGTTATCCAGGAGACTTTAACTATAGAGAGTTCTACAAGGATATTGTTTATGAAATTGACGATAAAAGTATAAAGAAATACATCCATCCTGCTGGATTTAAAGTAGATTCTGGTATCAAGATTCATAAAATTACAGGAAATGTAGGGCTTGATAAAAAAGAATTCTACGATAGGAATAAAGCACTTGAAATGGTTGAAACTCATGCAGGAAACTATATGTTTAATAGAGAAAAACAGATAGAGTACCTTTCAAGCATTATGGATAGACCGCCACTTGTAGTTGCTCCATTTGACACAGAATTATTCGGGCACTGGTGGTTTGAAGGACCAGAATTTCTTGCAAGCCTTTTCAGGAAAATCTACAACTATTCAGAAGTAATTGAAACTATAACTCTTTCCGAATATATTGATAAACACCCTGTTATGCAGATTTCTGAACCGGCAATTTCATCCTGGGGTGACGGGGGATATTTCAAGGTGTGGCTTAATGACAATACTGATTGGGTTTACCCACACTTAAGTGTCATTGGCAAACGAATGCTAAACCTTGCAAAATCCTTCAAAATACCAAAAAATAAATTGCAGGAAAAGGCGCTTAATATGTGTGCAAGAGAATTGCTTCTTGCTGAAAGTTCAGATTGGGCATTTTTAATAACAGTCGGAAGTGCAGTGAACTATGCAACAGAGATGCAAAAATTCCATATAAACGCCTTCAATAAGCTCTATAATGAAATATTGGAAGATAATATAGATGAAGTGTTTCTTACTTACTTAGAAGAAAAGGATAGTATATTCCCCTTCTTAGATTACAAAATTTTTAACGAATGAGGTGAAAATATGTTAACAAGAGACGAAGCATTTAAACTTTTGCAAGAAAAAGTGCATGACGAAAACCTTATTAAACACATGCTTGCAACAGAAGCAATTATGAGAAGTCTTGCAAGAAGGTTTAATGAGGATGAAGAAAAGTGGGGATTAACAGGACTTCTCCATGACATCGATTACGAAGAAACAAAGGAAAATCCGGAAATCCATAGTAAAATCGGTGCACAATGGTTAAAAGATCTTGGTTTCGAAGACGATGTAGTTCATGCAGTGCTCGCACATAACGAAAGGCACGGAGTTGAAAGAACATCACTTCTTGATAAGGCACTATGGGCAGTCGATCCTACAACAGGTTTTATAATTGCGGTTGCCCTTGTAAGGCCTGATAAAAAACTTGCTTCGGTTGAACTTAAATCGATGAAGAAAAAATTCAAGGAAAAAAGTTTTGCAGCAGGTGCAGACAGAGAACAGATTAAGTCATGCGAAACAGAACTTGGTATTCCGCTTGATGAGTTTCTTGAGTTATCCCTTCAGGCGCTCATAGGCATTGCCGATGTTTTAGGACTTTAGTTAAGAGTATGAAGTTAAAAGAACTACTTGCCATACTTAATGAGATTGCTCCATTTTTCCTGCAGGAAGAATACGATAACTCTGGACTGCAATTTGGTGACCTTGAAAGCGACACAGGAAACATTCTGCTTGCACTTGACCTTACAAAAGATGTTATAAAAGAGGCAAAAGAACTAAATGTAAAAACGATCATAACACATCATCCTGTCATCTTTAAACCAGTAAAAAGTATTGAAAAAAGCAAGAATGAAGCCCTATTCTATGCCATTACAAGCAATATAAACATAGTGAGTTTTCATACAAATTTTGACATTGCAGAATCAGGGTTAAACGATTACTTTATAAATCTTCTTAATCTAAAGAAAATTAAACCCATTGTAGAGAGCAAGGAAAAAGTTTATAAAGTCGTAACCTATGTGCCTGAAGAGTATGCAGAAAAAGTTAGAAACGCAATGTTTGAGGGTGGTGCAGGACATATCGGCAATTATGATGAGTGCTCGTTCAATTCTTTAGGGACTGGCACTTTTAGACCTCTTCCTAATGCAAATCCTTTCATAGGAACAAAAAACATAAGAGAGTTAGTCAATGAAGTTAAAATTGAGGTCGTTGCAAGAGAAAGAAATTTACAGAGTGTCCTTTCAAATTTACGTAAAGCCCATCCTTATGAAGAGCCTGCGATTGATGTTTTTGAAATTCTCTTTGAAAAAAATTACGGAATAGGCGCTATAGGTATACTTGACCAGGAACAAAGTGTGTCAGATTTTGTAAGTAATTTCAAGAAAAAGACCAATACAAATTACGTAAGATATATTGGAGATATGAACGCAAAAATTTCAAAAATTGCAGTTTGTACAGGCTCATGTGGAAGTTTATTTGAATACCTTTCAGATATCCATTTATTCATTACAGGTGATATAGGATACCACACAGCACTTGCAATGAAAGAAAGAGGGCTAAATGTTCTGGATGTAGAGCATTTTGAGACCGAAAAGTTCTTCAAAGAAGCATTGTTTGAAAGGCTTAAAAACTATATAGATTTAAGACTTATAAAACTATCTACAGTTGAAAAGTCGCCGTTCTATTTAATTTAAGTTTGCAAATACTCCTTTTATTGCAAAATGTGTTACCAAAAATTTGATGTTCCGTAATTTGTGCTAATCCCGTAATTGGGTGACTCCTCTTATTAAGGCATAATACCTTAAAAGAATTAGGAAGGAGGAATCGCCCATGAGCTATTATACCGTAGAATAGCCTGATTAAGGGGGCTTAAAATGATAGAGATGTATTACGCCTTTTGGGCCATTGAGAATTGCCTATGAGTTAATTGAGAACTGGTATTACTATTTCACCTCATGGGGTATACAATGTCATTATCTCATATCCTTGATGAATTCTGTTTAAAGAATAGCGGAAAACAAAAGTCACAAGAAAAAGAAGGAAAAGTTGAAAGGACTACCTGGAGGAGGAACTTCAAAATCTTTTGAAGTCTGTAATAATTTGCCTCTTAACAAGGTCTTAAATTTTGATATGTTTCTAAAAATTTCTCCCAAAAATTATGGAACTTTTTTCGGGGTTCTTGTATCTTATATTATGAGAGTAAAAATCTCTCAGAAAGGAGATGGTGCAATATGAGAGTATTAGGATGCTAGGTGAGAAGCAGAAAACCTTAAGCGGGGCAAAGACCTCGTAGAATAGGAAGTGAGAGAGTTGGAAAAAATAAGAAAAGGACAAAGAAAAAAGAAACTTTTAGAAAAAGACAAATAAAGGTAAAATTTATACAAGGAGGTTAAAATGAAAAAAAATCTTAATAAGAGCTGTAAGTGGAGTAAGTCTAATCTTAATGTTATTTCTATTCTCTCTATTGTTTGCGCAAAAAACATATGCAATTGTTGTAACAAATCCTACACCTAATCCCTTTAATCCTGGCGCTGGACAGCGGACAAGCATTTCATTTATGGTTGACAATACACAATATGTGACAGTCAAAATAGTAAATTTTAATCATAATTGGGAGTACTACTTTAATGACAAAAAATATACGCATAGCTATAATGATATTAAGTGGAATTATCTTTATTATAATGTTTATAATAGCCCCGATGCAGTTACTTATTCACAAGAGATAGTGAAAAGTACGGTTGCAAGGATCTATGCGCAAGCAGGAAAGTATTATACTGTATCATGGGACGGAACTTCCGATAAAGGCGGCTCGTATAATTTGTGTCAAAGTGGGACCTACTATTTTGTGGTAATTCCTGAAGGCAACCCTCAGTACACTATTTACAATAAATCTGTGAATATTACAATGTGGAATCAAACTTGGCTTGCTTATATAAGACAGGCAAGAACCTGGCTTGGAAGTACTCCTTATCATGAAAGCGAACAATACGGACCAACTGTCTCAAGGGATAATGGAATGGGAACGAGCTGCACTGGTTTCGTAACGTCGGTCATATGGGAAATGGGATATAACCCATATTATGGAAATTTTCTGGCGTCGGAAATTGACGTACTTACTCAAAACAAAGGCAGTCCAAGAGGGGGCCTTATATGACGAAGGCAGGAACCGAGCAACAACCTGATCCACTAAACTATACATTTGTCAAACAATCAAATATTCTCGCATGGAAGCAACCAAACGCAGGTTATGAACATGTAACGATAGCGACATATAAGGACTCATACGGGTGGCATATAATACATTCTAATGCGTACACTTATAAGTATTATAATCAGGCTGTTTACGAAGAATTAATTCCTAATTGGTATCGTTCAACTTTTAAACCACCATCCGTTTATTACTGGAATTTTATAGAAAGAGGAAATTAAGGAGGGTAATATGAAGAAAAAACTTATCATATTTTTCGTAGTTCTTTTAATTATTGGTTTTGTAGTTGATTTTTTTAGTAACTTTTCTATTTATATAAAGGCGGGGAGGCTCCAGCCTATAACCTATGTAACTCTCAAGTGGGGGAATAGTTATAATGAAGTCGGACTGGAAGGACCATATGAAGATTTCTGGTATGAGGGACCTGCAACTTTTGATGTAGATAAGGAAGGAAATGTTTACATTGTTGACCAATTGCATAATAGGATTATTGAAGTTGATAAAAATAGCAACATCATTGACAGTATCGATATCTCAAAGATTATTTCTGAAAATGACCTTGATGCAAGATACGGTCCAATCAAATTAATCATTGGTAACAAATGTCTCTTCTTACTACACTTCTATAGCTATACTTTACCTCCTGTAGATCCATATAGTCCTCCGGGGGGATATGGTTCACGTTATGTATCTGTGATTACGAAAGACAAAATTGTAAAAATCGATATTCAAAAGCTTTTAGGGAATCCTGTTGATGTATATATGGATAGATTAAATGATAATAGCATAGTTTTAACACCAAGTATTCCTCCAGAAGATAAAGCAAATTGGAAAGGTCCAAAGGCAGTTATCGTAAATAGAAACGGTGAAGTGCGAATAGTGAATAATTTGGTCAATGGAAGTTTTGATGGTATTACACCTTTTGCATCTTTAATATATGACGAAGATAAAGAAACTCATTTTTACCGTAATGTAAAGATACAAGTTAAAGACCCGAAAACGGATAAGAACATATTCGCCTCGGGGCTTATACAGAACGGAGAATTGATAGATATATTTGGACTACAATTCAACGGAAACAAATCTGCACTTATGTATCAGACAGAAAGCTCATATAACAAAGAGAATGACACCATAACAACGCATATTGTGATTTTCACACTTTCTCCAAAGGAAGAGGAGCATTACATTATGGTTGTTGGAAAAGATGAAAGAAAGGATATGCTTCCTCCGCCTTTCTCCTATAGATCTGACTTTGTCCTCGGTCAGGATGGTTTTTTCTATACGATGGTATATAAGAAGGACGAGCTACACATACAGAAATTTGTACCAGAAGAGACTCAAACAGAATATTATTATAGGTCTCTAAAGTTCTAATTGTTAAACATTCCTTTTAGGGCGGGTGTTATACCTGCCCTAAAATATTTTTGTCTCATTTATTTTATTCTTACTTTGTCAAATTTTCTTCTTCTTTACCTCAACTTAGCCAACTATGATCTGTAGAAATTGAGTATTAATCAACGATTGATAGTATTTTTATGTTGAGGCGTATGCACTACAAATTATTTGGTAGGGAGAGTTATATATTAGACCTTTATTAATCTCTTCAATCCCCTTATTTAAGCCGAACTATATTTTGAAACTACTCAAAAAAGGAAGAAATTTGGCAAAGATGAGTTTAATTTAAAAAGGCAGGAGTTTTGTCCTGCCTTTTCTTGCAAGATAAAAGACTTACTTTAATTCTACTTTTGCTCCAGCTTCTTCTAATTTCTTCTTGAGTTCTTCTGCGTCTTTCTTTGGAAGAGCTTCCTTAATCTTCTGTGGCTCTTTTTCTGCTGCTTCAACTACATCTTTGGATTCCTTCAAACCAAGATTAAGAGTTTCTCTTACAACCTTAATAACATTGATTTTCTTTGCAGGATCAAAACCAACAAGAACTACATCAAATTCTGTCTTTTCTTCTTGTGGTGCTGCTGCCTGTTGTGCTGCTCCACCCATAGGCATTGCTGCCATAGGAACTGCTGCAGTTACTCCGAATTTCTCCTCAAGAGCCTTTACGAGTTCTGAGAGTTCTAAAACGCTCATTTTTTCAATTGCTTCGATGATTTCTTCTTTTGTCATGTTAGCCTCCTTAAAATTTTAATTTATGCTGCTATACTTTCTTTTTTATCTTTAATTTGGTTTAAAACTGTAACCAAATCTCTCTCTGGTTTTGAAAGCACTGTAACCAGTCTTTGAATTGGTGAATTCAAGAGGTACAATAGCTTTCCAACAATAACTGGTTTTGGCGGAAGTTTCGAAAGTTCCACAAGTTCAGCACCATTGAGATACTTTCCATCAACAAAGCCACCTTTCATTTCAAAGAAAGGTTTTTCATCTGCATCTTTTGCCTCAACAAATTTCTTTGCTAATTCCGTTGGATCCATTGAAGAGACAACGAGAGCAACATTACCAAAGAAAATGTTCTGTGGGACCGTTACTCCAAGCTCACTACAAGCAATTCTTAAAAGGTCGTTTTTAACAACCCTGTAGTAAATGTGAGAAAGTTTAAAGTCTTTTCTTAAGTTGGTAATGTCGTTTGCTTTAATACTCTTAAAATCTACAAAAAAGACGCTCTGCTCGTTTATCTTCTTCAGTTTTTCCTCAATCTCATCAATAATTTTTCTTTTTTCTTCTCTCTTCATAGAGCCTCCTTAAATTAAAAACCCCGGTTGTTCACCAACCGGGCGAAAGAGGTAAACATGCAACTCTATTCTTTCAACCTCGGTTGGCAAACATTAAGGGGATAAATCCCCACCAACTGTCTTCGGTTTAAAAGCTACTTCAATTTTATGCTCTTAAAAGTTCGTTAACGTTTACCTTCACTGCAGGAGACATCGTAAGTGAAAGGTAAACCTTCTTTATGTACTGCCCTCTTACTGAAGCAGGTCTTGATTTAACAATAGCAGAGTTCAGAGCAAGCAAGTTCTCTTTAAGTTGCTCAGGTGTAAAAGATGATTTACCAATAACTGTGTGAACTACTCCCGTTTTATCAACCCTGAACTCAATTTTACCTGCCTTAAATTCTTTCACTGTATCGTGAATATCCATAGTAACAGTACCTGATTTTGGTGAGGGCATAAGTTTTCTTGGACCAAGTATCTTTGCGATACGTCCAAGAGATTTCATCATGTCTGGTGTTGCGATCGCTACATCAAAATCAAGGAAGTTCTCTTTTTCAATCTTTTGAATAAGATCTTCCCCACCTACATAATCGGCACCAGCATCTTTTGCTTCCTGTGCTTTATCTGCTGTAGCAAATACAAGCACTTTTACGCTTTTTCCAGTTCCATGCGGCAGAGTAATTACACCACGGATGTTCTGGTCTGCCTGTTTTGGATCAACATTTAATACATAGGCTACTTCAACTGATTCATCAAACTTTGCGCTTTTGAGATTTCTTACTGTCTCAATTGCTTCGTCAATAGAGTAGGCTTTTTGCCTATCAATCTTCTTAAGAAGTTCTAAATACCTTTTTCCTCTTTTCACTTTAACCTCCTTGTGGTCACAGACTCTTAGTCTCCCACAAAATTACTTAACCTTCAATAACCGTAACACCCATATTCTTTGCGGTGCCTTCGATAATACGCGTTGCCGCCTCAAGGTCTGTGGTGTTAAGGTCTTTCATTTTAACTTTTGCAATTTCCATAAGTTGAGATCTTTTAATTGTCCCAACTTTTTTCTTGTTAGGCTCTGGAGAACCTTTCTCAATTTTTAAAGCCTTCTTTATTAAAGAAGACGCAGGAGGAGTTTTAAGAATGAAGTCAAAACTCCTATCCTCATAAACCCTAATTAAAACAGGTATTATATAGCCTTCCTGTCCCTGTGTCGCTGCATTGAACCTCTTGCAAAAGTCCATTATATTTATTCCCTTTGGTCCAAGTGCAGTTCCAACTGGAGGCGCAGGAGTGGCTTTACCTGCCTCTAACTGCAGTTTTACAAGTCCTACTAATTTCTTTTTCTTGGCCATATAAAATCACCTCAAACTTTCTGAATATGTTCGCTTTGTATCTCAACTGGCATTTCTCTACCAAACATCTTAAGCACAACCCTTGCAGTCCCTTTCTCTTCATCAATTGCTTCCACGACACCTTCCATATTTTTGAAAGGTCCGACAAGGATTCTAACTCTATCATTGATATCGAAATGCAGTTTTTCTTTTGCCTTTTCTTCTGTTACCCTTTGCTCAATTATTTTCTTTATTTCGTCCTCTGAGATAGGTGTAGGCTTGCCGGTAGGACCAACAAAACCCAACACGCCCGGAGTATTCCTAACAACATACCAGGATTCATCATCCATAATCATTTTAACGAGTATATACCCAGGAAATACCTTAACAGGCTTTATTTTCCTTTTACCTTTCTTGTCTACTACACTATAGTAGTCAACTGGTAAAAGGACTTCAAGGACACGGTCTTCTAAACCGTATCCTTTTATTCTCTCCTTGAGTTCCTCAAGGACTTTTTGCTCTTTTCCTGAGTATGTGTGTACAAGATACCAACGCGGTATCTTTGTCTCGTCTTCTCTCATGTTATTTGCTCAATACCAGTTTTAGAAGTTGTGCGAACAAGAAGTCCCACACACCAATGTAAACCGCCCAGAAAACAAGGAACCCAAGAACAACACTAACATCCTGTATAAGTTCTTTCCTTGTTGACCACTTAACCTTGTATCTCAATTCAACCCAAACACCTCGTACGAAATCCCTAAATGAGGTTTTGGGTAAAGTTACTGTTTGTGTGGAAGTTGTTTTATTTTTTACTGCTTGTTCTTTCTCTTTCATAATTTACTGGCAGGCCCGGAGGGAATCGAACCCCCAACCTACGGTTTTGGAGACCGTTGCTCTACCAATTGAGCTACGAGCCTATGCCTTTACCTCCTTGTGCACAGTATGTTTCTTACAAAACTTGCAATACTTCTTAATCTGTAACTTATCCTTATTATTCTTCCTGTTGATGGTGGTAGCGTAGTTTCTTCTTTTACATTCAGTGCATTCGAGTAGAATTATATCTCTCATTATCCTTACTCCTACTCAATAACCTTTGTAATAACTCCAGCACCTACAGTTTTACCACCTTCACGGATAGCAAATCTCTGGGTTTCCTCAAGAGCAACAGGATAGATGAGTTCAACAGTCATATCAACGTTAT
>Ga0078972_1011678_pt1 | contig 15576 bp, 13 predicted proteins | sample YelNatPaOPGAMG01_FD_67568 | JGI IMG/M metagenome (GOLD analysis project Ga0078972, IMG submission 67568) | Hot spring thermophilic microbial communities from Obsidian Pool, Yellowstone National Park, USA - OP-RAMG-01 (SPADES assembly) (version 2) | ecosystem: Environmental > Aquatic > Thermal... | reverse complement strand
TCGAGATATATCTATAAAAGATTCTTTTCCTTTAATAAGTTCGTAAACTCTTTTTAGAGATGTATCTTTTGAATGCATTTCGACACAAAGTTCTTTTGAGATTTTTTCATAAGAATCTAATGATTTTTTGGCAATCACACCTACTTTTTCAATCTGTGCAATATTCCAATGTAATGCATCAGATTGATAGGTAAGAAGATTTCTTATTTCAGTGCGTATATGCGCCAAATCAAATCTCTGGTTGGTAATTTTATGGTCGTATCGTCTACTCCTTTCTGCATATGAATAATAGGAAATAATAGTATATACACCTAACAAACTCATTAAAGAAATCGTATCCCATTGTAGAAAATCTCTATCCCCTTCTAAACCCTCGTCCTTTATAATGGGAATTATTGTTGCTTTCTTACCCTGAAAATTTAAAGTGTCGTAGACCCTAGCATATGGATAAGACCTTGTTCTCTTTGGAGAAACCCACCAACTTAGTGCAAGACGTTTCCCAAGCCCAACATCTAATAAAAATGAGCCATTTTTAGATAGTGCAGAGCCTAACTCAGATATGTTATAAACATTCAAATCACGGCATAAAAAGGGCATGTATTTTATCCCTGTTATTTTAGCAAATACTTCCATATTCGGCACCATCTCTTATTATTAATTCAAAAGTATCTTCTTGAGTGTTAAGGTCTAACTGCCCTTCAAAACCAATCTTCTTCTTAATAATGGGAATCAACGATTTCTTGATTTCTATCCCTATACTGTTTCTTCCAAGCCGCCTAGCTACCTTCATTGTAGTGCCACTACCAACAAATGGGTCTAAAACAGTCTCACCTTTATACGAAAAAAGTTTTATAATTCTATATGGCAACTCTTCAGGAAAAGCTGCAATTTCTTTCTCTAAAGATGAGCCTGGCAAGACATTAACGATTTCCCAAAGCGTCATGTACCATTTATTATCCGAAAACTCTTTTATCTCAATCTTCGACGCTTCCTTTACTTCTTTTGGAATAGATTGGTAATTAAACTTGCCCTTTTGGAAGATTAAGATACTTTCTAAAAGGTTGTCAGGATAGAAGTACATAGGATACGGATTTTGTAGAAGAACACCACTTCTTCGGCTTATTCTCAAATATCCATCGGGTTTTTTCCATATTATTCTGTCTCTGTATCTAAAACCTGCATTTTGAAATATCTTAGTGGCATCGGCAACTATTGGAAACTTTTCACCATTTATAAGCATGTCATCTATATTTAATACTGCAATCCTACCATCCTTTAGCACCCTGAACACTTCTTTAGCAACCTTATCTAAAACTTGTAAATATTCTTCATAATTCTTGAACAAACCTTTATAGTCAAAAGGAGCATTAAAATAAGGCGGCGAAGTTACCATTAAATCTACATGCTCATTAGGTATCTCTTGCATACTCATACAATTTCCAATTATCAACTTGTGAAACGTCATGATTTTTCCTCTTTACTTAGTACCAACGTATCTAATACTCTGCAAAATGAGCCTCCCTTTATTTGAAAATTGTGGTTTTAACCTCACATGACCTGTAACGATGCGAAAAAGCACCACCCGAAGAAAAACCTCCAAAGATTATAAAAATTGCTCCACATGCAGAAGAAACTCTTCGACGTAGATACAAAGGGTCTGCTTGAACTATTTTTCACTCAATCCTTTCCTCTATAAATATCCCTCTTTCTTTCATCATTTTGAGGAATGTCTCGCCGGGCACGCCCTTTTCTGGTGGGATTGCACCTTTTGGGGTCTTTCCATTAGCCATCATGATTGCAGTTATAGATGCAGGGTAAGCAGTCGTGCGCATCATCGCAGTCATGTCTGTATTCTTATCATACTTATCGACCATCTCGTAGATTATTTTCTTTCTCTTTCCCTCTTTCTTTCCTTCGATGGTTGCACGCAAAAGCACAACATCTTCCTTAATTGTTGGGAGAACCTTTGACAAACATGCAATTAGCACTTCACGAGGTCTGACCTTACACCCACCTACTTCTATTGGAACCTGAGACCCCAAGCCGAGGTCTATTAGCAACTTTATTTTCTCTGCATGTCCTTTGTATCTAATGGTCTTGTAATCAAGTGCTTTGACCTTACCTGCAAAAGTCTCTGGCAAGGTCGAGGTCCCACCCGAAGTTACAAAAGCCTCCAATTCTGGAAATCCTTTGAAACTAATACTTTCCAATTCTGTCATAGATTCTATTTCCGTAACCTTTCCATTTCTAAGTACGAGCGCTTTTTCTACATATTCGTTAATTAATCCATGTAGTGAAAATACAATACCGTAATTTAGAGGTGGCTTGGGTTTTTGTGGCAGCCCTCCTACACGAAGATGGATGCTCTCAGTCTCGTCAAGTTTAGAATAGCCTAATGACGCAAGGATACTTACAGTGCCTGGAGCCAAGCCGCAGTCAGGCACTATTGTTATACCTGCTTTCTTTGCACGGGCATCAAGTGCCAATTCCTTCTTTACAATCTCGTTATTCCCGCCTAAATCGCAAAAGTTAACTCCACTTTCCACACACCATTCCGCAAGGTCTGCGTTAAAATAATACGTAACTGCAGAAACTACAGCATCAGAACCTTTTATTACTTTAACAACCTCTCCTTTATTCGAGACATCAACCTTTTTTGCAACCGCATTCTTACCTGCTATTTTAGCAACTTCTTCTGCACGCTCGAGGCTTATATCACAAACAACAACATCGGCATTCTGCTTCCCCAAATCGTATGCAATCGCCCTGCCCATCAAGCCTGCTCCTAAAACCACATATTTCATAAAAAGCACCGAAGGTAAAAGATAGTACGAATAGATAAAGGTTGTTTGCTACCTTGTGCGCTTACCCGTAAGCACCCTCTGCAATATTCCAAGTGTAAACCCAAGACTGCTTAGATAGAAATAATATGGATATATTAACGGATGCTTCCCTTTTTTCTTAATATATGCAAATTCAGCAAAAAGAAATGTGCCAAGCCCGGCTAGAATAACCAATAAACCGAATACAGATATTGCAAAATGCGTAAAAAAGCCCAAAAAGAGTAAAAGACACGCAATTGGAAGAGATGCGTAACTCATTTTACCTATCAGCATGCCTATGTTTCTTGCTATTATCCCTGCCGAAGAAACTTCCTTTCCTTCGATAAGTTGGTTAGCCATTCGGACCTGGAACGAACTCCCAATCCATTTAGACTGAATAATAACTTCTCTTGCATCTTCAGGATTGTAATGACCATATTTTGCACCCATCACACCAATCGAAACGATTTTCATGCCATCGTCAAAGTAGCCTTTCTTTGGATTAAATCCTCCATGGTCAAGAAAGGTCTTCTTCAATATCGCACGAGATACATCTGAAGTTTTATTCGGATTGGGGTATGGGGGAATTCCCCAACATTCTGACAATGGTTTATCTGCATTTGCAATATATCCTTCTCTTGCAAAGGTTGCTTCTGCCTTACCTTCTCTTATTAGTTCTGTCAATACCATTATGTAATCTTTATCATGTTCTATATCCGCATCTGTAAAACAGATTATCTCTCCTTTTGCCATCCTCACGCCCATATTCCTACAATACCCAGGTCCGTTTTGAGTCTCATTCTTCTTATACACCAAGCCCTTTTCGATATACTTAGGCAAAAAATCAGAATAATCCTGAGTGGAATTGTCGTCAATTATGATAATTTCAAGGTTAGGATAACTCTGCGAATAAAGTGTGTTAAGGCATCTTGGAAGATGTTTCCTTTCGTTATGGACCGGAATCACTACCGAAACTAAAGGATACTTTTCGCGATTTTTTTCGTATCCCTCATTTATTCCCATCTTTTCCTCTTCCACAATCCCCTTTTCCTCAACCATCCATCATTCACCACTATTTGCCACAAATGTTTTAGCGTAGATAAATTTAGTGTAGATAAATCTTCCATTTCTCATTCTATTTCCTTTTTCACACACTCCACAATCTCCTTTATAGATTCCTTAATTTCAGGCGAAAGTTCTTCTGAAAATTTCTGTATATTATCTTTGCTAACCTCCACGCCATATATCACAACCTCTTTTGGCATCCTTTCAGGCATGCTCCTCTTACCTATCTCAAACGCAGTTGCCAAATTAACATCATGCGGCGATGTCGAATGTAATGTATTTGAAAAATCCTCAATCCTCATCTTCAAAACTTTTCCAACCTTATACTTCCCTGTAATCACGGCATCTATCATTATCACCTTTTCAAAATCGAGTATATTCTCTAGAATTCCCAAGCCACCTGCACTTATCTCCTTAAAAAACACATTCTCCAGAACTTTGCAATTCTTATATTCTTCATAGATTTGCCTTACCGCATGTATTCCCAAGCCGTCATCGCCTAAGATTGGATTACCTACTCCTATTACCAAAGTTTTCTTCATGCTTAACCTTTTAACCTTTCATAACACCTAATGGAATCAATTTCGCAACTTTAATAGAAATACCCGCACCATGTGTAACATCAACAACATCGTTTACATCTTTGTAGGCATCAGGTGCCTCTTCTGAAATCACATCTCTCGAGGCTCCTCTTACATATATCCCCATATTCGAAAGTTTATTCTTTACGTCAACCTCACGAAATCGCCTAATCGCTTCCTCCCTAGACATTTTCCTACCTGCTCCATGACATGTCGAACCAAAGGTCTCTTTCATCGCACGCTCTGTCCCAACGAGAATATAGGACGCTCTCCCCATATCTCCCGGAATAAGAACAGGCTGACCCACGTCTCTATATGCTTTCGGAAGTTCCTGCCTACCTGCTACAAACGCTCTTGTCGCACCTTTCCGATGCACATATACTTTTCTTCTCTTTCCATCGACTACATGCTCTTCTAATTTTGCTATGTTGTGTGCTACATCGTATATAATATGCATATCAAGTTCGTCTGCACTCCTACCAAGCACTTTCTCAAATGCCTCTCTTACCCAATGGACTATTAACTGTCTATTTGCCCAAGCATAATTTGCCGCGCATGCCATCGCCGCATAGTAATTCTTTGCTTCTGGCGAATCCACAGGAGCACATGCAAGTTGTTTATCAGGAAGTTGTATGTTATATTTCCTGACTGCATTCTCCATAGTTCTTAAATTGTCAGTGCATACCTGATGTCCCAAGCCACGTGAACCCGTATGTATCATTACCATTATCTGCCCTATCTCTCTTATTCCAAATACCTTTGCAATATTCGCATCGTATATCTCATCAACTTTCTGTATCTCAAGAAAATGGTTACCTGCTCCTAAGGTACCTAATTGACTTGCTCCTCGCTGTTTTGCCTTTTCCTCAACTTTTGAAGAGTCCGCATGCGCAAACATCCCTCTTTCTTCAAGATATTCTAAATCTTCTTCAGTCCCATACCCTTTTTTCACTGCCCATTTCGCCCCTTCTTCAAGAACTTTATTCATATCTTGCATTCCAAGCCGAATCTTACCCTGCGAACCTACTCCAGATGGAACATTCACAAATATCTCATCTATCAACTTTCGAATCTTTCCTCCAGAACCTTTCTCCAAGCCTTCATATGTTAGGTTGGTACGCAAAAGCCGTACTCCACAGTTAATATCGTATCCTACACCACCAGGCGATATCACTCCATTATCAGCATCAGTTGCCGCTACTCCTCCTATCGAAAAACCATAACCCCAATGGATATCAGGCATTGCAAGCGATTTCCCAACTATCCCAGGTAGATATGCAACATTCGCAACTTGTTCAGGGGCATTATCTCCTCTAATATCCTCAATCATTCGCGCATTTGCATATATAAGCCCCGAGGTTCGCATTCCGCTCTTGTAACTCTGCGGTATCTCATATCTATAATCATCTATCTTATTTATCGGACCTTTCCAAGCCATCAACCCACCCCACTCTTATACACTTACTATACACTTCCTCTCATTATACTTCCTCTCATTACACTTACTCTCATCCACTACTCGATCCCAAACTCTTTTTCAAATGTCAAATAGAACCTTTGCAATATAACCTTTGTGCTTTTTCTCGAATGAAAGCATGTGATAGGTAACTGCCTTGATTGCAGTCTTCAAAGTATGCTTCTTACTAATCTTTTCGCCCCACACACTAGCACTAAGATGGACTTTCTTTTCTCCTTCTTTTCCTCCTTCTTTTTTAATTTCCTTAATCCTAACTTTAAATTTCGAAAACAGAGAATTGTTCGTTTCGTGAAGAAAGAGTAGTTCAGATAAAAAATCAACAAGAAGAGCATCGTAAGAATCTGACTCAATCTCAAATTCATACTTATCTTTTTCTTCAATCTTAGACAATTCCCCAATAATACTAAACATTGCTCGACCTGCTTCTTCGTATATTCCTTCACGACTTTTTGCTTCTACTATTATACCAACGTCTGCAGTATGCTCGAATATCTTAAATGGCATGGTTATCTCCTTTTCTCAAATTTCAAACATCAGGCTAATTGTAATCATGCCACTTATCTTTATCTAGGCTTTTTTATCCATTTTTTAAAGTTATGATGTAGTATAGTCATTATAAGAGTATAGTCATTATAAGGGGAGTTAGTGGTAAGGGGAGTTAGTGGGCTTTGTTTTTTACAATTTTTTTAGAATTCATTTTTTGGCAAAACGAAAAATAGAAATAGTGCAAAAGGATTAATAAATGATAAACCCATGTTATGGGGGCATATAGGGTTGAGCCTAATGTTGGAAAATATCGAAAAATTTCGCACAACAGGGATAGTGGTACGACTTGCAAACTTAAACGGCGTAGATACAAGTGTGCTTCTTCGTGTGCATGCGAAAAGATGGAGCATAAATGACAACATGAGTTTCGTAGACGTTGAGTTCTTTGATAACGAATACCTCATAGAATCAAACAGAGTTTACATTGGGGACGAAATCGACGTCGTACTAAAGGTAAAAGGAATCCTCCAAGAAACAAAATCAAAAACTAAGACTTTTGAATTGAAAAACTCCATGGATTCGACAACTCCTCCTCGTGATTTCAAAGACAAGAACCCAGTAGGACAAGTCCTCGAAGTTGGAAATGGATACGTCGCAGTAGATATAGGTTTCCCAATCGTCGTCCTTCTGCAGAATGTAAAACTTGTACCTGGCTTGAATAAAGGCGATTGGGTCAGAATAGAGCCAAAAGGTCATGTTACAGGCACAGTTATGGAAGATTCACTCGAGGAGGTAAGAGAAAATCATAGAAAATTACTTGCACCCTATTGGCAGTAATACATCGAGAAAAAAATGTGGAAAAATGTGAAATTATGAAAATATTTGAAAGACTCCTCCTTTCATTCTCAATTTTTCTTGTAGTTTTTTTTACATCATGTCAAGATGCATATGCCCAAGCAAACGATGCAAATCCATTCACGGTTGTTTATCTCCTTTTCACACTACTATCTTGCCTACTCCCTATAGTCATTGGAGGAGTATGTACGGCTTGGATTTACGCAGATGGTAAAAAAAGGGTTCTTTACAGAAAAAACTATTGGCATATCTGTTTAATTCTTGGAATTATAGGGATATTTCTTTCCCCTATATTTTCTATCATAGGTGTTGTTATCTGGTATCTTATGAGAGAACAGGCACAGCAACCTGAATTTATTATGGGTTATCCTCCATATTACCCTCCTTATGCCGACCCATACATGCAATATGCATATCCACAAAATATGCAATATCCATACCCGCCACCGCCTCCGCCAGATTACAAAGAAGACGATAAGAATGTCCCTTCTCAAGTTAAAGAACAGCCTTCACAAATTAACATCCAGGGAGCAGGTCCAAAAGAGGCATGTAAAAAATGTTACAGACCCTACGACCCAAAAAATGAAACTTGCATCACATGCACAAAAGTTTAATCTTTGTTGATGAAAGAACGATAGTCTGACCACAAATTATTTTACTACATGCTACATTCATTGGAACGGTGTAAGTATGCCACTTATCGCTAAGATTCCAACACCACCAAAAGTGAGAGCAAGAATTACTGAACATATTCGAAAATACAGAAACGAACCAGATATGGTTCAACTTACTGAGAAAATATATGCACAAAAAGATTTACGTTATTTCTCAAATTCGTTTGTCTTCCTTCTTGAAAGAACAGAATTAAAAGTAGAATTTGCATTCGAAAAGAATACTCCTCTTGTCGATTGGTTAAATTCGTTCAGAAAAGATTTTCTACCAAGTTTGGTAGAGTTCTATTCATACATCACAAAAGATTCTAAAGAGATGGATATACTCGTGGAAGATACTCTGAAATATGCAAAATGGAACTACTTTTTCCTCGAAAAAGATATGACCCTTGAGAAACTCCACAGAATGGTATCTGAATGGCTAGAAGGAAAACTTACTGAAGAAGCAAACAAATATTTGGAAATGCTTCAAGAAGACCCAATCTATTATTGGAACGATTTGTTCTGGAAGCAGGTTCTATTCGTATTCTCTATATCTCAATTCCCACTATCATCCGAATTAAAAGATATGGCATCTGACCTTGTAAATATCTATATTGAATTCCATAAACAATATTCTGAAAGAGACGAATCTGAACTTTCTGGTGAACAACAATTCATGGATGCCCATTCAACTGTATTAAACGACACTTCTGAGTTCATAAAGAATGTAAAAGCGTTTCTCGTAAATCAGAAAATAGCCGTATACGAAGAACCCCCAGTCCCATATCAACTTGACGATGCATTGCTTGCATCTGGAGTAAGAGACGACGACGTTGATACTATTATTGAGTGTATGAAAGAGAATGATTATGATGGAGTAAGACAATTGTTTCTAACAAAAACAGAGATTAAAGTTGCAGTAAGAGGCGAGGAAACAGAAACTACAATAGTAGATTCTCCTTATTATAGAGACTTACCAGGACTTACAAAGAACCTGCTCTGTCTTACACAAGAAGAACGGTTGTCAAAAGAACTTAGGAGCATGTGCCTAGGACTTGCAGAGGTTTTGATAGATATTCAATCCAAGCCGGACATTTTCCTTGGAAAACTTACTTTTGAACTCGGTGTTCTCTACGACCTTCCTCTTTCAGAACAAAAATCTGAAGAATTAGCATCGCTAAAAGAAGAGGAAAAATATAACGAATTCAATAAGGAAAGTTACGTTTTGGCATGCGACCTGATTGTTGATAAACTTGAAGCAAAGGGTGCAAAACTGCGTGATATCCATACATTTACAGTTGGAAAGACCTTTTCAGACAAAAGGCAACTTGGCTATATTCTACATTTCAATTACAAGGGTGCAAGAATCATTGTTTCAAACAATGTCTGGGCTGAAGGGCTGTATCAGAAAGTTTGGCATTTCAGATTAAATTCCATATCTATAGATGGTGATGGTCGCACAGAGATTCTTGCTGCACGAGAACTTGTCTCTGACTATCTTTTAACTTCAGGTGCAATCGATAGATGTCTAAAAAATATGAACTATACAGATGTGAATTCGAACGCCTATAAACACATGAAAAGAAAACTATCAGTCCCACGAGAACCGATCTATCTCACAGATGGAGAGATAGAATCTCTAAAGAAACAACTTGACATAGGTAGCGAGATGATTGCAAAGGAATTTAGCAAAATGAATCTGAGCAAATGGAATGTTTCTGATAAAGTTAACGAGATGATGAAAGAGTTCGGCATATCAGAAAGAGCATCTTGGACCCTTGCCGCTATAATGTATGATTTCTGCCCGACGAACAAACGTATTGCAGAGATAACTGGGATTCCTGAAGATAAAGTAATAGATGCAGCAAAAGAACTGCTCTCGAAAGGGTTGCTTATAGAAAAAACGAAACACGGTCGAAATTATTTCTTGCCTGTCCCAATTTTAGACAATATCGGCTTGGGGTCTGAGGAATATCGTAACGAGGCTTGGAGTTTTGCAACAGGTCCAACTAAACTCTGGAACGATGGAATACCCACTTCAGGCTCGCCTGCTTATTATCTTGCAGAATACCCGAGAAATATCTTGGATATTGCTAAGAAACTCCTTATTGAGAATAAAGAAAAGAACAAACAAACTGTCTCGACAAATACTTAATACCTAACTATGCATTTCGACTGTTTTAAATTTAGTTTATCTTGATGTAATAGGATGATATCGAAGATGCTATAAGGTATTATTCATATTTACATGCAATGAAAATCGCAATGTTGGCTGCTGAATACCCACCAAAATGGGGTGGAATTGGTGTACATGCGTTTAATTTATCGAATGCACTTGCAAATGATGGGCATGAGGTTCATGTAATCACAAGAAAAGAGAAGGATAAACCTCCTGCACAGCCAAAAGGTGTGAAAATACATACTGTAGATTGGTTAAAAGTCCCTTTGTGGTTTATCTTATCTTATGGAAAGAATGCGCTTAAAAAAGTCGAGGAGTTATCGAATGAAAAATTTGATGTTCTGCATCAGCACTCGCCTTTGATTGCACTTAAAAGAGAATGGTACGATAAGATAAATTTGCCATTGGTTTCAACCATGCATGGAACTTGGTACATGGAACGAAAATCTTTGGAGAAGGAACCTCTATCTGCGCTAGGTGTGAATGACCTTGCAATAAGGTTCTTTTCTAGAAAATTCGAAAAATACGAAAAACTCGCAATCGAACGGTCTAATAAAGTGATTACAATAAGCAATCATTGTGTCATGGAACTTGAAAAATTCTATTCTGCAAGAAGAGAAATCGAACTTGTGCCAAATGGCGTTGATACTACTATGTTCGTACCCCCAACAGAAGAAGAAAGACATATTTTAAGAAAAAAAATCATTGAAAAGTACAAACTTCCTGAGAATGCAAAAATGATACTTTATGTAGGCAGATTCGCAGGTCGAAAAGGGATAATATATCTTGTGCAATCACTTGCAATGTTAAGAAAAAGATATCCGAACGCGTTCTTAATAATGATGGGAAAGTATGGAAGGTATATATCAAAACTTGAGGCTGAAGGGAATCATCTTGGAGTAAGGAATGCAATGTTATTCTCGATTGGTCTGCCAATGAAAGAACTTCTTGAACATTACAAAGCATGCGATGTATTTGCTTTACCTTCGACATACGAGGGACAAGGGATTGTACTTTTGGAAGCAATGTCCTCGGGACTGCCTTGCGTGGCAACTAATGTTGGTGGAATACCTGATATGTTCGATGGAAAAAATGGACTTTTAGTTCCTCTTGGAGATGTTCAGGCATTATCAGAATCTATTGAGAAGTTAATTACAGATGAGGATTATTGGTATAAAGTTTCGAAAGCAAGTAGAGATACTGCAGTCTGTAAATATGATTGGAGTATTATAGCAAAGAGAGTTTTAGATGTTTACAAGAAGGCGATAATGTAAACTTTATTAAATTGCGTCGTTACTACCCTTCTCTTAATAGGAAATTATATAAGAGAGAGTTACAATACATGGAGCAGTGATGTTCATGCCTGAGGACTTATTTGCACAATTGGACAACGAACTTAATAATATGACACTTGATATAAAATACGATATGGAAAAGCAGAATGCAAAGAAAGCAGAGATAACAAAGAGTTTAATTGAGAATTTCTGGAAAGTTTGGATAAGATTTGACAAGATAAAGGTACCTTTCACTATGGAACCTTCATATAGCACTTTTGCAACATTCGAAGAATTCCCGGAACATTGGGAGTTCCGAAATATCGATTTTGCTCAGATAAACACAATTTCACTTGTAGATAGAAGCCAAGAGCAGGGTAGAACAGGTGATTCCCTTAAGGCTTGGTATTATACTGTCGATAAAAGCATGCATCTTAGAATAGTTTTTGAATATTGCGAAGGTGAACATTATTACAAGTATTCAGGCTGGAAGAGGATATTTACTCAACAGATAATATACGATGCCCCATTGGAAAGAGTAAACTTCACAAAGATTTGGGATGTTCTTGCAGGCGTGATTAAGGTTTGGTTCGAGTCTCATCTAAGACACAACAGGGATATAATAATAAAATACTGCAAGGAAAATTTCGAAAAAGGTGAAACCTTTACCCAGTAATTTTTAGTAATTTTTACAAATAATTTTCTTAAATATTTTTAAATCTTTCATCAATTTTGATTTAATCAGTTTAAGTTTAGTATCAACCTATAATCTCGATATTGCAGCTCATAATTAAGTTAAAACTTGATTAAAATCTCAACATCATTGCCATCTTTTACCTCGAGCGCTCTCCTTAAATTCTGTTCTGATATGATTTCTATTACATCAGTATGATGAGAACGCATAGGTATTATCACTGCGCATTTTATATCTTTAATATTACCTTTAACACTATCTTTAACAGCATCTTTAAAAGAAGCATGAATGGATGCATGAAATGCCTTTACTTCTCCGAATGTGCGCTCTTCTGCCTTGAACCCATCAATCGTTATTCCTTTTGCATTCCTGAGTAATTCTATTTTATGCAATTCATCTGTAGGTAACTTAACATTAAAAGTGCCTGGATATGGCGAGATTGACAGTTTTTTCTCAAACTGTTTCTTGTACCCCTCTTGAGCAATATAATATCTACCTTCCCCAAGCCCGGATACCACTTTTCCACGAACACACAACCCTCTAGATTCGTTAAAGATGCGGATGTAGTCTGCGTATTCTTGTTGTAGAAGTTTAACACCCCGCGAGGCAACTCTTACATATTGACCCCTTGAGGTCAGTCTTCGTTCGATCAGTCCGAGATGTGTACATGAAATAAGACGATTTGAGGCTGTTTGCTGTGTTGTGCCGAGTATTTTTGCAAGTTCTTTCGATGAGAGATGTATCATTTCACTTATCCCTCCTCTATAGGCTATAAGTTTAACGACATGCAATAATTTTTGTTTCTTTATATCATTTAAATCGTTCATATATTCCAAATAGTCGGTTGTAAAAAAATAATTATCGCATAATAATTATCGCATGCGCCAAAATTATATAAGATGACACCGTTATCTTTGAACATGTCTAACGAAGATGCAAGGAATGCGCAAAAGGTTTTGGAATACATCGCAAAGGAATTAATTTCAGGCAAGACAAAAGAAGAACTTGTTGCACAACTTGTTAGTGTGGGTGTGGAACAATCAGATGCAGAGAAAGTAGTTAGTGCAGTCGAGATGTCGATTAAAGATGCGCTTTCGAAGGAAGCAAAGGAAGCGAACAGGTTGTTTTTAGAAGGAAACAGGTATTACGAACAGGGCAAATACGAGGATGCGTTGAGATGCTATGGAGAAGCAAGAAAGTTATACGAGGAAAAAGGACTGAAAGGGGACATTGCAGGCTTGGATATGAATTCTGCGCTTGTTATGATTGCCCAGGATAGATTAAACGATGCGCTTACGCTGCTGAAACAGGCAAGAGAAGAATATGCGAAAATAGGTGCTCAGAAAGGGGTTGCTACTGTTGACATGAACCTTGGAAATATATATTATCGAATAGGAAAATATGACCTTGCTATTATGGTTTATAAAGATGCAAGAAAGGTCTTTATCGAGGAAGAGATGTTTACTTACGTGGGAAATATAGATAGGAATATAGCACTTTCATACACCTATCTTAGAAAATATGACGAATCTCTCAAATACTACAATTCTGCTCGCAATGTATTTGATACAAATGGAAATCTTCTTGAAGTTGCGATGATGGATTGCGGAATTGCGCATATAAAAGAGCGGCTTGGGGTTCTTGAGGAAGCAAAAACGAGGTATATACAAGCAAGAGAGATTTTTAAGAAGAACGAGCGTGAAGGGAGTGTTGCAGATATAGACATGGCTCTTGCAGTGATTTATGTCAAACTTGGAGATTATGAGAATGCGAAGAAAGCATATTTATCGTCTAAAGAGATATACGAAAAGAAAAAAGCAGAAGAGTGCCTTGCTGATTTAGAGTTCAATGTAGGTTGTGCATATAGTAATTGTGGAAAAGTCTCAGAAAGTGTGCCTCTTATAGAATCTGCAGGAAGGAGATATTTAAAACTTGGAAGAGCAGACATGCAAGCAAGTATTGAACTTTCATTATCGAATTGTGCAGTTTCTTGTGGAAAATTAGAAGATGCGTTAAAACATGCAGAAAATGCAAAGAGCAATTCGATTAACACCAAAAACGATGCAGGGGTTGCTTATTCTAATATACAATTGGGAGAGATTTTTCTTAGAATGAACGAAGGAAAGAAGGCACTTGATAGTTTTTCAGAAGCAGAAAAATGCGCAAGTGGTTCTAGTTCTAATTCTTGGCATTCTATGGTTTGGCGTGCAAAATGGGGAATTGCAAGAGCAGAAAATATGCTTGGAAATTATCAGAACTCCTTCGATGCGATTTCTTCTTCGATAGAATATCTTTTACGTCTTGGGAATGATGCAGAAGACAGACCCTCAAAGTCGGAGTGGGAAGCCATATTCAAGTTTGCTATAGAGACCTCGCATAGGCTTGGGAAAAGGGATGCTGCAGAGAGGTTTGCAGATATGGGTGGAAAAGATGCAAAGGAGTATATGTCAACCTTATCTTGGATGTAGATTTATGAAGAATTAATAAGAAGATTGAGAAGAGAGTTGGAATTAATTAATATTGAGTAAGAATCTTTAGGAAATAAAACTGGAAGTGTGTTTATAAGAAATAAATAAAATAAATATGCGTTGGCTATTCTCTCTCATATCTATTAAATCTATCAAATCTATCGAAATGTTATTTGCCGAATATGAGATGATAAGAAGGTGATAATTCGAGTCTAAAGAACGACTTGAGGTTGAAAGAGAATAAAGTCGAAATTGAACATGCAAGAAGCGAATATGGAATTGAGTATGCAAAACGTGCAATTGAGAATGCGAAAGATGTTGTAATATTTTTAGACTACGATGGTACGTTAACAAAGATAGTATCCAAGCCTAGCGAGGCAAAGTTAAGTCAGAGAGCAAAAGAGATAATTGAGAAGTTAGCGAGTTTGGAAAATACGCATGTAGGCGTGATATCGGGGAGAAAACTCGAAGATGTTATGTCGAGAGTGGGGATAGAAGGGATATGGTATGCGGGGAATCACGGCTTGGATGTCATCATCGGTAATATTGGTAATAAAAGATATCATAGATATGAGTTTGTAGATGAGAACTTTAGGGAAATTCTAAAAAGAATAGCAGAACAACTCGAGGAACGAACAAAAGGTATTGAGGGGATAATTGTCGAAAACAAAGGTTCTACGATTGCATTTCACTATCGAAATGTCGAGAAAAAAAGAGTAAAGGAAGTTAAGAAGATATTCATGGAAACTTTGCAACCTTGGGTTGATGCCGGCTTGGTAAATTTGCATAAGGGTAAGATGGTTCTTGAGGTCTGGCCTGCGATTCGATGGAATAAGGGCTTGGCTATGTTTATGTTATTATCAGAATGTAAAATAGAGACTGAGAAATGTGCGCTCTTTTATTTGGGCGATGATATAACTGATGAAGATGCGTTTAAATTGATTAATACACGAAAAAAAAGAGGTAAAAAAAGAGATAAGAGAATTAAGTATTCGATACCAATATTCGTTGGAGATAGAATA
>Ga0078972_1011676_pt1 | contig 15580 bp, 12 predicted proteins | sample YelNatPaOPGAMG01_FD_67568 | JGI IMG/M metagenome (GOLD analysis project Ga0078972, IMG submission 67568) | Hot spring thermophilic microbial communities from Obsidian Pool, Yellowstone National Park, USA - OP-RAMG-01 (SPADES assembly) (version 2) | ecosystem: Environmental > Aquatic > Thermal... | reverse complement strand
GCCAACGAGATGGCAGCACCCAGAAGCGCCCCAATCGCGACCAGCAGCAGTGAATGCCAGAAACCTATACCAGCACGGCTTGCAGGTGAAGGCCTGGGGCCGGACGCGGACGGTTCGGCCCGGTGCGCTTCGGCGATGGCTTCCGGCTTCGGCGCAATGCTCGGTTCAGGGGCCGGCGTGCCAGGCTCTGCCTCGGGCGCAGCTGGCGCCTTGCCCGCTGCCAGCGCCGCCTGGTCGGCAACAACGTCAGGTGCGCCGGCCTGCGGCAGCTCGTTCGAGGGCGGCTCAGCTGGACCAGAAGCCCCCTGTTGCGGCTCCGCCGGCGCCGGTGCGCCACCAGACTCCACGCTGGCTGGCTCCTGTGACTCGGCCTGGCCTGGGTCAGCCCGAGCCGCGGGTGGATCGTCGCGCCCGTTATCGCTCTGGCTGGGACTCGGGTTGGCTGTGGGCGCGCTCTTGCTCACGGCTTCGTTAGTGGGGACCAGGTTCGTGCCCGCTACATCCTCGGCCACTCTGCCACCTCCTTCGCTTTCTCGGCCCACTCTTGCTCCCCTGCTGCAGCGTGCCCGGCGGATGTTGCCCGCGAGGGTGTCCAGGAGTGCCAGCCACTGCTGCAGCCCGGGGAGCCGGGCACGGCCAGGGCACACAATGTCACAACGGCCTGACCGGAGGCCAGTGGCTGGTTCCTGGCTATCAACGCCAGTATACCAGGCAGCTTCGCGGCGCGTCAACGGTTATGGCAAGATCGGAGTATAAGCGTCGGTTCAGCGTAGGGAACGCGATGGCAGAAAGGCGGTCTCAGCGGGTAGTGGCTCGGACCGCGTCGGGCAGCCAGACGTACCAGCGGCCACCCGTCTGCCCCTGAGCCCCTTCGACGACCACTGACTGTTGCCAGAGGGTTGGGTTGACCCACGGATAGGTGCCTAGGGCGCGGAGGCGGACATCGTGGTTGCCGGCAGCCACGTTCGTGATGCTGAAGGCAAAGGCCTCAGACTGCTGGTCGTAACTGCCGTCGGTGGCCGGGATGCTTTGCCAGGCGCCACCATCGAGCGAGTATTGCACGGCCGCTACGGTGCCAGCTTCAGGCGGGCAGGTTGCTACCCCTGAAAGCTGGATCGCGCCGCTGGCGCTTTCGGCCACGGCCTGCACGGCGGTGGTGGGCGACTGGCTAGTGCCACCGCTAATGGTGAAGCTCTGGCTGCTGCTGTTCCCGGCCGTGTCGTACACTTGCAGCGCGAGCGTCCACGTCCCCTGTGGCGCGGGTGGCAAAGACAAGGTCAGGTTTTCCAGCATCGCGTCATAGGTGCCGTCTGCGGCTGGGATGTCGTGCCACAGGCCGTCGTTGACTTGATAGCGCGCTCCGGCAATATGGTTGATGCTGATCGGGTTTCGTGTCGGGCTGGGGTATGGGGATTCGCTGGCCGTCCCGGTGAGCGCCACACCGCTATCGCTCTGGCTTTCCTGCACTGCCAGGGTGATCGGCGTATCAACCGGGTCCAGGATGTTGTCACCGTCACTGTCGCGCCATCCTACCTGCCCGGCGGCATAAGGGTCCAGGTTATTGCCGAAGTAAGGGGCCAGGCCGCCGCGCATGATAGAGTCCACGTTGATGACGCCACCAATCTGCGAGTTGCCATTGGGAACGCCGAGATAGCCGCCGATAGCAGTGGCAGGGACGTTGGCGCCGGCATACTCATCAAGAGCGCCGAAAATGTGCCCCACTTCGTGTGCGAGCACAGCGCGCAGGTTCTCCGGTCCGTAGCCATCGTTACCGGATGTAAGGACCACGCACGGGCCGAAGATGTAGGCGTAGGCGAAGTAGCCATCGCTGAAGAGGTTATCGCCGTCGCCGGCGCTATTCACCACGAATATCGTGAAGGCCCAGTCCGCCTTATAGCGCTGCCTGCTGGCACGGTTGTACAGGCGAACCGCGGTGAGGTATGAAGAGGCGCTGTAGCCGAGATCCTGCATCGCCTCGCTGATCCATAGGCGCTCGTCTGTGTGTGGACGAGTGATCGGCTCATACGAGACTGGGAGTGGGGCGGAGTAATGGTCATCGTAGATGAATTGGAGGTGGGCGCGAGGCTCAAGTGCTTGCCACCAGGACAGGCCGGCCACGACCTGCTGGAAAACCTGTTGCTCCTGGGCGCTGGTCCATCTCTCGCTGATGGGATCAACTGCTCCCGTGTTCTGCAGCAGTACGACATTAACAGCGACGGTGCCGATCAGGAACTCGCTCTGCTGGTAAAGTGTCGGATCCAGGGCGGAGGCATTCAGGCCAGCAGGAGCTGGTGCTATGAACGCATCATTGGCAATCGCAGGTGCGCTTTGGGCGCCGAGCAGGCTCTCTTTTGGCGGATGCAGCAGCACTTGCCAGGCGGCAGCCGCCATTCTGGCCGGCCCGTCCAGGCTCGCGGCCACGGCCGGGTCGAGGTCTCCGGTAGTGGCGTACCGTGCCAAGCCCAGGGCCTGCATTTCCCCAGGCAGCGAGGCTGGCCCCGAAGCGATGATCGCTGCGGTCGGGAAGCTGTGCAGCAGGCGGGCGCCACTTCTGGCAAGCGCGTCAGCCAGGTTGTCATATCGCTCAGGTTGAGCGATATAGAGTGCCTGGACATCACTCGCTTGTTGGGTCGGGGCCTCCTGCGCGGCGGCCGTTTGAGGAGGTTGGTTGGCAAAAAGGACGGCAGCGACTAGCAGCAAGACCACGAACCGGAGTATCGTCTTTGGCCTGCCCTGATGAGCCATTACCCATCCCGGCGACTCTGCTGCTTGATAACGGTGTTCGGTCGCCTGCATGGATATCGGCAGCCAGGGCGGAGCTTACATGGGTCATTCGTACCATGTCGCCGAGGCCGTGGTCTGAGATGAAGTGGCGCGTCATTGTTGTGAGAGCGGTGATCCGGCTGGATGGCTGAATTGGTCGTGTTCGCGGATGATTTGACCGGCGCTCTGGACACAGGGGTCGTGTTCGCGGGCGAAGGGCGGGCTGTGACGGTGCGCTGGCGCCCAGGCCCGGTAGCCGGAGGGATCGCGGTCTATGACACTGAGACCCGCCTGGCTCAGCCGGCACTGGCGGCTGCGGAGCTTGCGGACTGGGTCCGAGTGACTCCCGGGCTCACTTGCAGCGAAACCTACATGAAGATGGACTCGACCCTGCGTGGACCCTTCGCAGCGGCGGCAAACGCTCTGGCGACGCAACTGCGGTGCCGAGGCTTCGTTGTCGCTGCCGCCTCGCCGGGGACGGGCCGGACGGTGGTGAATGGCCACCTGTTCGTGGCCGGCATCCCCATCGAGCGGACTGAATTCGCCCACGATCCTGCTTCGCCAGTGACAGGTGGCGATATCGCTGCGATCGTGCGCACCCAGGCCGGCGTGGCGGCGGCGCACCTGAGTCTGGACCAGGTGCGAGGGAACCGATCTGGGCTCGTGAAGCACCTGTCGTCACTCGGCGGCGCTGTGGTGGCGGATGCCGAGGACGAGTCCGATCTTCTGGCTATAGCTTCAGCAGCGGCGGAGGTTGGCGGGTGGCTATTGGTTGGTTCAGCCGGGTTGGCCGCTGCTATGGCCCGGCTTCATGGTTGGCGGCCGCCGGCGCCTGTTCGGGTTGAGGCGCCCCAGTTGTACGTGTGTGGCAGCCTTAATCCAGTGACCCGTGAACAGGTGCGCCAACTGTGCCGCGCATCTCGAGCGGCGGCGCTGGAAGTCCAACCGGGCGCCCCGGCCTGCGGGCTCGAGCAGGTGCGGACGGCCTGGGAAGAGCGGGGCTTTGTTGTGCTGGCACTGCCGGAGCAGGGGCTGCCCCACCGGCTGATAGCCGAGAGCCTCCGGGATATGGCTCAACTGGCAGCGGTGGCGGTGCGCCAACTCGGGCTCACGCGCCTGTTTGTTACCGGGGGGAGCACACTGTTGGCCGTCGCCGAGGCTCTGGCGCTCACGGAGTTCTACCCGCAAGGAGAAGTGGCACCTGGTGTCGTCTTCTCGCGGGTGGGGCCTGCAGTTGCAGGCGACCTAGAGGTGATCAGCAAGGCGGGTGGCTTCGGGCCGCGCGACCTGCTTGCCAGCCTGGCTGGGTTTGGCCGGGATGGAATTGGGGCGCAGTGAGCGGAAAGGTATCTCCCTTTACGATGGTGACCGGGCCTGCTATCATAAGCACCTATGACGCCTGCGCAGGGTGCGCAAGCGTACGTTGCTGACTGGCCAAGAAGCGAGGGCGCCGGCAAGGCGGCACATCTTGGAGCGAAATCCAGTGCACCAACCAACCTTGTTCATTACCACCGGTGATCCCGCCGGAGTGGGGCCGGAAGTGAGCGTCAAGGCCGTGGCGCTGTTGGCTGGGTCGGTGCCAGCCAGGCTCGTCCTTGTGGGGAACAGGTTTATCCTCGAGCGAGCGACTCAGTGGACGGGCATACGGCTCAGGTTCGTAGACTACCAGGCTGACGAGGCATCGAGGCAGCCTGAGGGTGCGGCAGCTTTGCTCGACCTGCAGGTACCCGAAGAGTCGTCCTGCGTTCCCGGGCGGCTCGATCCGGCGTGCGGTGCCGCCGCTTATGCCTACCTTGCCGAGGCCGTGCAACGTTGTTTGGCTGGGGAAGGTGCCGGCGTGGTTACGGCGCCTCTGAACAAGGCGGCTCTGAATGCAGCTGGCTATCATTTCGCTGGTCACACCGAGGCCTTAGCCAGTCTATGTGGCGTCAGAGACGTGGCGATGCTCCTCGTGAGCCCGTCGTTGCGCGTTTCCCACGTGAGCACGCACTGCTCCTTAGCGGAGGCCATCTCGCGCGTGCGTTCCGAACGCATCGAGACGGTGACCAAACTGACCGCGCAGGCCCTGACGGACATGGGCGTTCGCCAGCCACGGCTGGCCATTGCCGGACTCAATCCACATGCCGGCGAGGGTGGCCTCTTCGGAGACGAGGAGGAGCGGCACATAAGGCCAGCAGTCACGCGGCTGCAGCAGGCGGGGTACGATGTTACCGGTCCGGAACCGCCGGATTCGGTCTTCTTGCGTGCTGTGCGTGGCGCGTTTGACGCCGTGGTGGCCATGTACCATGATCAGGGACACATCCCGGTGAAACTGCTGGGGTTTAACGAAGGGGTGAACGTAACCCTGGGCCTGCCCATTGTGCGAACCTCCGTGGATCATGGCACTGCTTTCGACATCGCCGGCACGGGCACAGCAGATCCTGGGAGCATGGTGGCGGCCATCAGGCTGGCGGCCCAGATGGCCGGTTCGCGTGCTGTAAATGACTAGGTGCGGGCTTATGCGACCGAATGGCTGGTTCAGGCCATGTTCGAGACCAAGTGTGGTTGAGTTCCGGCTGGGGACGCCTGGCCGGTGCCGCTGTTCCATCGGTCCCAACTACTTTGCGTCGAGCCGCAGGAGGTAGTGTGGAATGAACAGAGACGTTGGCAGCGTTTGGGACGCCTTACAGGCACGCTCGGTTTCTCGACGGGATTTCCTCAAGTTCTGCACTTCTGTCGGCGCGGCGCTTGCTCTGCCGGCCGACAAGACGCCACAGATCGTGCAAGCTCTAGAGCAGAAGCAGCGCCCGCCGGTCATCTGGCTGCACGGCCAGGAGTGCACCGGTGACGACGAGAGCTTCATCCGCGCCAATAACCCGAGCGTGACGTCGGTGGTCATGGATGTCATCTCGCTCGAGTATTCGGAAGTGCTGATGGCCGATGCCGGAGCCCAGGCCGAGCAGCACCTGACCGATGCGATGAAGCGCTATGCCGGCAAGTATCTGGTGGTCCAGGAAGGCTCAGTGCCAACCGGACCCAACGCGCACTACTGTACGATTGGCGGCCGGAGTGCCGAGACCATTCTGCGCGAGGTTGCCAAGGACTGTGCCGCCATCATTTGTGTGGGTGCCTGCGCCGCCTGGGGCGGATGGCCGGCGTCCCGGCCGAACCCGACTGGCGCCATGGGCGTGAGCAAGATCATTAAAGACAAGCCGGTCGTCAACCTCACCGGCTGCCCGCACAACGGCTTCAACGCCGTGGCAACGATCGTGCACTACCTGACCTTTGGCGCTCTTCCCGCCACTGACGCCCTCGGCCGGCCACTGTTCTGCCATGGTGTACGCATCCACGATAACTGCGAGCGCCGGCACCATTTCGACGCTGGCCAGTTCGTTGAGGCCTGGGGCGATGAGGGGCATCGCCAGGGCTGGTGCCTGTACAAGATGGGGTGCAAAGGACCCGAAGCGTACTACAACTGTCCGGTCCTGCGCTGGAACGATGGCACCAGTTGGCCGGTCAAGGCTGGCCATGGTTGCATAGCCTGTGCTTCCTTCGATTTCTGGGATCAGATGACGCCTTTCTACGGCCGGCTGCCGAACGTACCGAACATCCCGGTCGAAAGCACGATAGACCGCCTTGGCGTTGTGCTTACCGGCCTGACACTGGCTGGTGTGGCGGCACATGGCATCGGCACTGTTATCTGGAAGCACGAGAAGGAGAAGAGAAAGCCCGAGCATCCGCCCGAGGCAATGGCAGGTGCGGAAGGGGAAGCCCCGGCAGGGCCTGGCCCTGAGGCTGCCCCTTCAGTGACGCCTGGTCAGGCAGGCACGCCATCGGCATCAGAACCGGCTACCCCGCCGGAAGATAGCAGCAAGAGTGAGAAGGAGGCCTGAGATGCCTAGCAGGATCGTCGTTGACCCCATCACGCGCATCGAGGGTCACCTGCGTATCGAAGCCGAAGTGGACGGCGGCAAGGTGACCGACGCCTGGGCTTCGGGCACGATGTTCCGCGGTATGGAGATCATCCTGAGAGGGCGTGACCCGCGGGACGCCTGGCTGTTCACGCAGCGCATCTGCGGCGTCTGCACCACAGTGCATGCCATCGCCTCCGTGCGAGCGGTCGAGAATGCCTTGGGCATTCGCATCCCGCCCAACGCCCGCTTGCTCCGCAACCTCATAATGGCCTCCCAGAATATCCAGGACCACGTGATCCACTTCTATATCCTGCACGCCCTGGACTGGGTGGATGTGTCGAGCGCCCTCAAGGCTGACCCGGCAAAGGCATCGGCGCTCGCTGCCTCCATTTCGGACTGGCCCTACACTGATTTCGTCGCTGTGCAGAAGCGGGTACAGGCGCTCGTGGATAGCGGGCAGCCCGGGTTCCTGGGCAGCGCCTACTGGGGGCACCCTGCCTACAAACTGCCGCCTGAGGGCAACCTGGTGGCACTGGCACACTATCTCGAAGCGCTCGATTTCCAGCGCGAGTTCATCCGCATGCAGGCCCTGATCGGCGCCAAGAACCCCCACATACAGACCCTGCTGGTCGGCGGCGTGGCCCACCCGGTGGACCCCTCGAGCGAGAATGCGCTGAATGCTAACGAACTCGCTTTCTTGCAGGCCAAGTCAGCCCAGGCACTCGATTTCGTATCGAGAGTATATATCCCCGATCTCTTGCTCGTCGCCTCGTTCTACAAGGACTGGGCGGCCATCGGTGGCGGGGTCGGCAACTACCTCGCCTATGGCGACTATCCTATGGACGACAGTGGCGACCCATCGGCCCTCCTGTTGCCGCGCGGCCGGATCATGAACCGCGACCTGAGTGCCGTCCTGCCTGTGGACGAAAGCAAGATCTCCGAATACGTCGCCCACTCATGGTACCGTTACTCGGGTGGTGATGGAGTTGCTGTGCCGCCGGCCCAGGGCGAAACCGAGCCCAACTTCACCGGTCCTGAGCCGCCCTTCACTCAGCTGAACACGGACGGCAAGTACTCCTGGATCAAGTCCCCGCGCTACGAGGATGCAGTGATGGAAGTGGGACCGCTGGCGCGGATGCTAGTGGCCTACGCCGCCGGGCAGCCGAGGGTGAAAGAGTTGGTAGACACGGTGCTCTCGAAACTCGGCGTCGGGCCAGAAGCGCTGTTCTCGACCTTGGGGCGCACAGCAGCGCGCGGCATCGAGTGCCTGTTCCTGGCGGAGCAGATCGGGAACTGGGTTTCGGAGCTGGCGGCGAATATCGCTCACGGTGACCTGCGCATCCACGAGGGTAGCATGTGGAACCCCGATGATTGGCCGAAAGAGGCTCAGGGCTATGGCTGGCATGAGGCGCCGCGTGGGGCGCTTGGCCACTGGGTGCACATCAAGGACAAGCAGATCGCCAATTACCAGTGCGTCGTTCCGACCACCTGGAACGCCTCGCCGCGCGATGCCAAGGGCCAGCGCGGTCCGTACGAGCAAGCCCTGCTCGACACACCCATTGCCGACCCCACCAAGCCGCTCGAGATTTTGCGTACGGTCCATTCCTTCGACCCGTGCATCGCTTGCGCCGTGCACCTGCTCGACGCGGAGGGCAAATCGCTGGCCGAAGTCCAGGCAGTCCAGTAGGAGAGGGCCATGACCACCTATGAGCGAAAGTACGTCTGGGAGACGCCCGTACGTCTGTGGCACTGGACCCACTTTGCCTCAATGTTTGTGCTCGCCATCACGGGCATATACATTGGCAACCCTTTCATAATCCCGGGGGTGAGTGAATCCCTACAGGCCGAGGGCGTCAGCCTCATGGCTCTCGTACGGCTGATCCATTTCTCGGCGGCGATCGCGCTCACGATGTCCATGATCTTGCGCCTGTATTGGTTCATTGCCGGCAACGGCTTCAGCAACTGGAAAGCTTGGTTCCCGATCTACAGCCGCAAGAGTGCCAAAGAGGCCCTAGGGCTGATGGGGCAGCAGATCAAGTACTATCTGTTCATGCGCCAGGACCCACCGCATGGGTTCGCCCATAACCCCCTGGCCGCGCTCACGTACACCATAATGCTGTTGCTCCTCATCATAGAGGTGCTCACGGGTTGGGCCCTATATGGCCAGGGAAGCCCAGGTGGAGTGTTCTGGCGCCTGTTCAGCTGGCTGTTCAGCCTCGGCGGTAACCAGACGGTGAGGCTGGTGCACCATCTGGCGATGTGGATTCTGATTGTGCTTTTCACAGCTCACCTATATCTGGCCATCCGCGACGACAACTTGAGTGATTCCGGTACGATGAGCAGTATGTTCAACGGCTACAAGTATCGCCGGTCTGGAGGCAAGCACTGAACGTGCTGCTTTGATGGCCACCCTGGTGTTGGGGCTCGGGAATATCTTGCTGCGGGATGAAGGGGTGGGCGTGCATGTGGCCAGGCATCTTCTGGCCGAGTTGCCGCCCACCCCTGGGTTGACGGTCCTTGATGGAGGCACGCTGGGGCTCGAGTTGCTGCCGTACATCGAGGCGGCCGACCATCTGCTCGTACTCGATAGCGCCAGGCTAGGCAAGCCACCCGGCAGTGTCTCGTTGTTGCGCGGTGCCGAGGCAGAGGCCATGGCTCAGGGCGGGGCAAGTGCACACGAGCTGGCGCTACCCAACGTGCTTGTATTGGCGCGCCTTCGTGGGCGAAGCCCTGAGGAAGTTGCGATCGTCGCGGTCGAGCCAGCCCAGATCGAGACCGGGCTTGACCTTAGCCCTCAAGTGGCAGCCGCAGTGGAGGCGGCGGCAGCGCTCGCCAAGCAGGTCCTGCTAGAGTGGAAAGCTCTGTAGGCGGCTAAGTCAGGCGCTAGGGGCCGCCAGGAATTGGGCAACGGCATGGCTGCCGTCAATGAGCCAGCCTGGGCCGCTCGCTTCCAGGCGTTCGACGATCTCCCGGCTGAGCCCGGCGGCTAGTTCACCTTTGAATGTCCGCAACAAGAGCGCGTTGGTAGGGAAGCGCCGGACGGCGGTGCGCAAGGGCGTCGTGTAGGGCCAGTGGCGATCCTCAAGGAAGCGGCGGTAGTTGACGTCGCCCTTTGCGATCACCAGGCTTGCCCTCCCCAGGCGCTGTTCCAGGTCGGCGGGCAGGTCAGTGTAGAACCCAGGGCCGCAGTAGAAGGGGTGATCGCGTAGCTCCAGCCGGCCCTCCGCCATGGCCTGGCTCAGCTGGTCGCCGATTCGTGCTGCATCGGGGACAGGGCAGTACCTGAGGAAGCTGATAGTCTCCTGAGCATCCTGCACGGTGGCGTCGGAGACGAAGAATGGCTGAGGTTTGAGTTCCAAGGCCACGCTCGGGATGCCATGCTTGAGCAGCCACAGAGCCAGTTCGAGATCGGCGATCAGCTCCGGTCCGCAGTTGTCGCACAGAAAAGCCACTGGCCGTTCTGTGGCGGTGAAGATAGCACCGTAGGCATCTGCGCACTCGTCCACCACGACCATGGCGCTGGCCTCAGCTCCGTACGGATCGGCCTCGTGCTTCTCGGCAATGGCCTGATTGCTGAGGTCGAGCCTGTTTCCCCAGAGGCTGCGGTGCGCCAGACGCTCGAACGCGCGTTCCGGGGGGAGGTTAGCGAGTCCCTTCTCCAGGCCTACCAGGTCTGGCAGCAGCACTCGCGCTCGCTCCAGCATCGAGCGCTTCTGGGCCGCGAAAGGGTCGCCGCACCGACCCTGGAAATAGCCGACGGCATGCAGGAGGCGCACGTAGAAGTAGGCCTCGGCGAAGTACCAGGGCAGATCGAGCCAGGTGTGGCCTTGCCAAAGCCGCCACTCCGCCAGCCACTCGTCATAACATGGAATGCCGTGGGGCGGCTCCCCGACTGGCGCGGCAAAGAGCTCGGCGTCCAGATTGGCCAGCGCCAGCCGGGCGGCACTGTCCAGGTCGTTGTCCTGGAGGACGGCGGCAATGATCTTGTGCTTTCGGACCTCGATGGTGAGCCGGGCGAACGATCCCGGCTCCGAGGTCATCAGGGGCGGCGGCAGTACGGCCATGCTATGTTAGCGAGCCAGTGTCAGGCGAAGACTCATCAGGCTGGCCGGTGGTTCCCGCCTCGTCGGGCTGGCTCTCTTCAGGCCGGTCCATGGAAGCCAGCGTGACGCCGACCTGCTGCTCCAGCCGGCGCGTGAACAGCGACAGTATGTCCACGGGCACCGGGAACAGGATGGTGCTGTTCTTCTCGACTGCGATCTCCGTCAGCGTCTGCAGATAACGGAGCTGCAGTGCCGCAGGCTGAGCGGAGACGACATGCGCTGCGGCCGCGAGTTGCTTCGACGCTTCGTACTCACCTTCAGCGTGGATGATTTTGGCACGGCGCTCCCGCTCTGCCTCGGCCTGGCGGGCCATAGCCCGCTGCATGGTCTGGGGCAGCTCAACGTCCTTCACCTCGACCAGGCTCACCTTGATGCCCCAGGGCTCGGTCTGTTCGTCAATGATCTGCTGTAGCTTCTGGTTGATGCGGTCCCGGTGCGCAAGCAGCTCGTCCAGCTCGGATTGACCCAACACACTGCGCAGCGTGGTCTGGGCAATCTGCCAGGTAGCACGGCGGTAGTCCTCGACTTTAGTGATGGCGTTGGATGGATCTACCACTCGGAAATAGGCGACGGCATTCACCTTGACCGTAATATTGTCGCGCGTGATCGCCTCTTGGGAGGGAACGTCCAGGGTTACGACGCGCAGGTCCACCTTGACCATACGGTCCACGATGGGGATGATGAGGAACAAGCCCGGGCCTCTGGGGCCGACGAGCCGTCCCAGGCGGAAGACGACGCCGCGCTCATACTCCTGTACGACTTTGACGGCCGAGGCCAGGATAATGACGAGCAGGACGATGAAGAAACCGAGAGTGGAGAACAGTGCGCCCAGCAAATCTCCCATAGTGCCCCCCTTCTGCGTCTGCTGCCGATGCTCGCATCTTACCATGTGCCTGTGGGCGGTACAACGGCAGGGGAATGATCTGGGGGCTGTGACCAGGAGGCAGACCCGTGCGCATCACTGAGATCGAACTGCTACCCGTGAAGCCACGCTGGCTGATCGTGCGCCTGTGCACGGATGAGGGTGTGACCGGCTACGGCGAGGCTACGCTGGAGGGGCACATCCCGGCCGTCATGGCCGAGATCCGCCATTGGGAACCTGAATTGATGGGCCAAGACCCACGTCGGATCGAGCACATCTGGCAGGGGCTATACCGCCACGCTTTCTACCGGGGCGGCCCGATCCAGTGCTCGGCGATCAGCGGCCTGGAGCAGGCAATGTGGGACATCACCGGCAAATGGCTGGGTGTGCCCCTATGGATGCTCCTGGGCGGCAGGGTGCGTGACCGGATCAGGCTGTACCGGCACGTGGGTGGCGCGACCGCTGCTGAGTTGGCCGCCGACGCCAGGCAAGCGGTCGCGGCGGGCTTCGATGCGATCAAGATCAGTGTGACTGAGGCCGGGATCAGGCACATTGATAGCCTGAGAGTCGTGGAAGGTGCGGTCGAGCGGATGGCAGCGGCTCGCGAGGCGGTGGGCAAGGGCGTGGACATTGGCGTTGACATGCACGGGCGGCTGAGCCCGGCCATGGCCATCGGCATCGCGAAGGCTCTTGAGCCCTATCACCCTTTCTTCATCGAGGAGCCGGTGCTGCCGGAGCAGGTGGATGCCCTGGCCACGGTGGCCCGTGCCACGAGCATCCCGGTCGCCACGGGGGAGCGGCTGCTGACCAAATGGGGCTTTCGAGAGGTGCTGGAGAAACAGGCGGCCGCTTTGCTGCAGCCTGACCCCTGCCATGCCGGCGGGATCATGGAATGCCGCTTCATCGCCGCGATGGCGGAGACGTATTTCGTCGGCATGGCGCCGCACTGCCCGCTCGGCCCCGTTGCCCTGGCCGCCTGTCTACAACTGGACGCCTGCACGCCGAACTTCCTGATCCAGGAGCATGTGACTCTCGGCGATGGCTATCTGCGCCATCCGTATCGCGCTCAAGGGGGCTACCTCCCGGTGAGCGACAAGCCGGGCCTCGGCATCGAGCTGGATGAGGCGGCTCTGGCTGAGAAGGCCGACGATGGTTCCTGGCACAACCCTGCACTGTATGCCGACGATGGCGCCGTCACCGACTGGTGAGCCGCGGGAGAGCCATCAGCCCCTGCTGACAGCTGCTCCCGTCCCACCATTGGCGGGCTAAGAGAGCCAGTCGTCCAGGTGCTCGGCCACGAAAGCATCGTCGGACAGATATGGGTAGGCCTTGGTCACACGCGTGATCTCGTCAGCCTGTCCGGGCGATAGGCGTTCTCTGTCGCTCAGGCAGGCGGTGGTCGCCATCAGGCCCTGACGGCGCAGCACTTCGCTGATCCCGGCGATGGAGCCAGCAAAGCCGTGCCCGACATCGAAAATGGCAGCGTTGGCGTCGGTCAGCTGGACGGCAGTGGCCAACATATCCTGTGGCACCGGCTGGCCAGCCAGGCGCTTTGTCTCGTCCAGCATCTCCACCGCCCGCTTCGTCCACACCGCCCATTGGCCCAGGAGGCCGCCGACTATGCGCAGTTCCACTTCCTGGCCGTTAGACTGAAAGCGGAATGGGGTGAGCAGGTCCAGCAGGATGTGGTCGTCGTTGCCGGTGTAGAGGGCAATCTGCCCTGCTCTGCCGCTGTCGGCCACGGCACGCACGACATCTATCGTCTGGTAGCGGTTGAAGGGAGCCATCTTCACTGCGATCACGTTCTCGATCTCGGCGAAGCGGCGCCAGAAGGAGTAGCTGAGCACCCTGCCGCCCACCGCCGGCTGGAGGTAGAAGCCGAAAAGGGGGATGATGCGGCTGACCGCCCGGCAATGGGCGACCAACTCGTCGTCGTCCGCCTGTCTCAAGGCGGCGAGGCTGAGCAGGCCGGCATGGTATCCCAGGCTCGCGGCCAACTCGGCCTCGCGTTCCGCCTGGGCGGTGTCGCCGCAGATGCCAGCGATCAGGGCCAGTTGCTTTGCTCGCTGCGCCATGTAAGCCCTGGCTTCCTCCGCGGCCAGGCGGAGCACCGGCTCCAGTAGATTCCACTGCGGCTCGCGGATCTCGAACTGGGTTGTGTGCACGCCCACTGCCAGGCCGCCGGCGCCGGCCGCGCAATAGTAACGGGTGAGGGCCCGCTGATGGCGCTCATCGAGGCGGCGATCCTCAGTCAAGGCGAGGGGGTGGGCAGGGATGACAAGGCCGCAGCGAAGCGCGGCAAGGACCTCGGCAGGCGGCATAGGCAATGCGCTCATAGGTTTGTCTCACCTGAAAATGCTCTCGGATAGGCGTAAGGGACCACGAGGGCACAGAGGTGGACGCCGATGCACGCAGGTTCGTGGCGACAGGAGAGAGTCGTTCCTGATCCACGTTCATCGGCGTCTATCGGCGGCCATCTGCGTTCTCTTGCCCAGTAGCCTCGACGGGTTTCCATACCCTGTGGCGCCCAAAAGAGCATGGAATCTCTACTAGAAGCGACCGTCGCGGGTTTCAAAGTGCGTCGGCTTGCCCAGGCTGGTTCCGCCGACCCGGAGCCAGTGAGCAGTCCAACGCAGCATAGTCTCGAGCGGCACCTTCGGGTAGCCGAATAGCGCAAAGCACTTGGCGGCGTTGCTCAGGAGGGCAGTGGGAGCCTCCTCACCAGTAATGGCGGCCTCTTTGCCGAGGTAACCGGCGAGGCGCTGCGCCGCCCATCGGACTGACATGATCTCCGGCCCGGTGACATTGATCAGCGTCGGCGGCGCCGAGGCCAGGCCAAGCGACATCAGGACGTAGCTGTTGGCGTCCCCTTGCCAGATTACGTTCGCGTGGCCCATGGTGACGTCAACGGGCTGTCCCGTGTTGACTTTCTGAGCAATGTCGAACAGAACGCCGTAGCGCAGGTCTATGGCATAGTTGAGCCGGATGATGGAGACTGGCGTGCCCTGGACGCGGGAGAAGTGCTCAAACAGACGCTCACGGCCCAATACCGACTGCGCGTATTCACCAAGCGGGCCGGGTGTGTCCTCTTCAGTGGCACCACCATGGGCCAGTGGCAGCAAGGGATAGACATTGCCGCTCGAAAACACGGCCCAGCGCGCCTTTGGGAAGCGCCGGATTACGAGGCCGGGCACATAAGCGTTCATGGCCCATGTTGCCGCCTCGGCGCCTGTGGAGCCGAACTTGCGCCCGGCCATGAACACGATGTTGTCCGCCTCGGGCAACCTGCCCAGGCCTTCCAAGTCCAGCAGATCGCAAGCGTGGGTCTCGATCCCCCAGGCCTCGAGCTTGTTGCGGAGGATGCCATCTGAGAAGCGGGACACGCCGATGACCCGGCGGCTGACGCCGGCCTGGTCGCTGGCGCGCTTGGCGAGACGTGCCAGAGTCGGGCCCATCTTGCCGCCAACGCCAAGTATCATGATATCGCCGGTGAGGCGGCGCATGCTGTCGAGCAGAGGCTGGCTCGGCCGAGAAAGGACGTCATCCAGTGTCTCTTCGTCCTCGATGGCTTCTGGGAGGCACAAATCGGGCATTTGGCTCATCTGACAGCTCCTGGATAGGGAAAGCTCCTGCATGAGCAAACCTTCGGGGTAAGCAAGGCTCACCCCTGGCCTGGCGGCGGGACGCTTTCGCCAACGGGTCGGACTCGCCTATTATTGCACAGGCGCCCGGCCGGGCAAGCCCGGTGAGGGGCGGCAATAGTGACGACCACGGTTGACCTGGACAGGCCAAGGCGGGTACGCTGTTACGGTGTGATCGGTGAGCCTGGCGATCCAGGCAGATGCGCCGTTGTCGGCAGGCCTCGGAGGATAGGATGCCAGCGACAAGCGATGAGGGACGGGTGAGCAAGGGCGAACGGCTCTATGCCCACGCCACAGAGATCATTCCCGGAGGCGGCC
>Ga0078972_1011673_pt1 | contig 15584 bp, 15 predicted proteins | sample YelNatPaOPGAMG01_FD_67568 | JGI IMG/M metagenome (GOLD analysis project Ga0078972, IMG submission 67568) | Hot spring thermophilic microbial communities from Obsidian Pool, Yellowstone National Park, USA - OP-RAMG-01 (SPADES assembly) (version 2) | ecosystem: Environmental > Aquatic > Thermal... | reverse complement strand
GGCGGGTGAAGAGACGCGTCTCACTGCTGAGGGCCGCTCCCAGCCGCCGCGCCTCGACGGCTACCGGCGCATCGGCGGGCACACCCGGGCTCAAAAAGACCACGTCGGCCGCCAACACCTCGGGCGGATGCCCGCCCAGGGCCAGGCGCACGTCCAGCCCCGCCAGTTGGGCCAGCCGCCCCTGCAATTCCTCGGGGCCTTTGAGGTCACTCACCGTCACCTGCGCGCCCTGGGCAGCGAGAAAGCGCGCCAGCGCCGTCCCTTCCCGCGCCAGGCCGATTACCGTGACTCTGAGCCCCGCCAAACGCACATCCATCAACAACTACCTCGCCATAGCCAGCGCCACGCCGATCATCGCCAGCACGGCCGCCAACAGCCATGCCCGGAACACGATCCGCGTCTCGGGCCAGCCAGAGAGCTCAAAGTGGTGATGCAGCGGCGTCATGCGGAAAATGCGCCGGCCGTGCGACCACTTGAAATACCCTACCTGGAGGATCACAGATACCATTTCGGCCACAAAGACCGCGCCGATCACGGGCAAGAGCAGCCACTCGTCAGTCATGAGCCCGACCGCTGCCAGGCCGGCGCCCAGGGCCAGAGACCCCAGGTCACCCATGATGACATGCGCCGGGTGTACATTGTACCAAAGGAAGGCGAGCAGCGCGCCCACAAAGGCCGCACACAACGCCGCCAGCGGCGTGTCGTTGCGCGGCGAGAGCAGGGCAATGGCCGCATAGGCGGCAAAGGCCAGGGCCGATGTGCCCGACGCCAGGCCGTCGAGGCCGTCATTGAAATTCACGGCATTGGCCATGGCAACGATGACAAAGGCCGCCGCCGGGATCAGCCATAACCCCAGGTAGATTGGCTTGCTCACAAAGGGCACATACACCGAGCGCGGCGCACCGGCGAACCACAGGGCCAACCCGCTCAAAAGCCCCAGCGCCGCCTGCCAGGGGAACTTCCAGCGTGCGAGCCACCCCACTCCCGTGATGTCGTGCAGGCCGCGCCAGTCGTCGATGGCGCCCAACACGGCGAATAGGGCAGTAATGCCCAGAGGCGCCCACAGGCTCGGCGTGCGCAGGGCCAGCAATGCACCCAGCAGCAGCACAGGCGCCACGAACAAGATGCCCCCCATGGTCGGCGTGCCGCGCTTTACCTCGTGACTCCTGGGCCCATCCACGCGGATCTGCTTGCCGATGCCATGGGCCTGCAACCAGTTGATCAGGGGCCCTCCCCAGGGCAACGTCACCAGGAAGGTACCCACAGCCATCAATAGGACTGCGCTCACGCTTGCTCCTCACACAGGGCCGCGACCACTTCTTCCAGGGCCATGCCCCGTGAACCTTTGATGAGCAGGCAATCGCCCGCCTGCAGTTGGCTGCGCACCCAGTCGGCAACCCCATTGCGGTCCTCGTAAGTGCGCACGACCAGGGCCGGGTTGCGGCGCAGGGCCTCCTCTGCGATCCAACGCGCCCGCCGCCCCACTGTCACGAGAACCGAAAGCACCTCACCTGCGCGCCGGCCGACCTCCCGGTGCCCTCCCTCCTCTACCTCGCCCAATTCAAGCATATCGCCCAGGATCGCCAGGCGTCGGGCGTCGACCTCGGCCAGCAGGTCCAGATCGGCCAGCATCGAAGCCGGGCTGGCATTGTAGGCATCATCGAGAAGCGTAGAACCGCCTGCGCCCCGCCGTATCCGCAGGCGCCCAACGGCGCCTTGGGCGCTCAGCCCTTGGATGATCTCATCCCATGAGAGCCCCTCGGCCAGGCCCACGGCTGCCGCCGCCAGGGCCACGTACACGTTGTGGCGGCCCGGGCTCACCAGGTGCAGCACCCGGCTTTCGCCCTGGTAATAGAGGCGCATCTTGGTGCCGGCCAGGCCGCGGCTCTCCACTTCGTCAGCCCAGAGGTCGTTCTGGGGCCCCAGGCCATAGCGAATAACCTTGCGCGCCGGTGTGAGCCCCGCCATGGCGCTTACGCGCTGGTCATCGCCATTGAGCACCGCCACCCCGTCGGCCGGCAGCCCCTGCGGCAACTCAGCCTTGGCGGCGGCAATGTTCTCGATAGTGCCCAGCCGTTCCAGGTGCACCGGGCCCACATTGGTCACCACACCCACAGATGGCCGCGCCATCTCCACAAGCCGAGCAATCTCACCACGAGCATACATCCCCATCTCCAGCACCGCGATCTCGTGCTCAGAGGTGAGCCGCAGCAACGTCAGGGGCAGGCCGATCTCGTTATTGAGGTTGCCCTCATTCTTCAGCACGCAGTAACGCTGCGCGAGGACAGTAGCAATCGCATCTTTGGTGCTTGTCTTGCCCAGTGAACCCGTCACGCCCACAACACGCAGAGCGCCAAGCCGCTGCCGCCAGGCCGCCGCCACTTGCTGCAGCGCCGCCAGGGAATCCGCCACTTGCAGGCAAACCGGCCCAGCGGGCGCCTCCACGGGCAAAGCCCCCGCCACCGGCCAGGTCAAATCGTGCCCGGCGACGGGGTGAGCCACCAGCGCAGCCGTTGCGCCCCGGTGAAAAGCATCAACCACATAATCATGGCCATCCTGTCGCTCACCGGGCAGAGCCACAAACAGACTCCCGTTCACTGCCTGGCGCGAGTCGATCACCACATTCGTGAATTCACGGCCAGCCAGAGGCCCCTGAGGCTCAGGCCCGCCGCTCAAAGCGCTCCACAATGCTCCCCAAGAGAGCACGAAAAATCCTCCTCTATGAACGCGGCCTAACCCCCCATTATACCCAAGAGGCGCGCACCCGTCATCACCGACCCTCAATTTGGGCGTTATCAGGAGGAATGCCCAAATAGGCGCACAGGTCCAGGGCCAGGTCTCGCCAGACCGGGGCAGCACAGCGCGAGCCCCAGGCCTGGAGCTTGGGACGATCAAGCTTGACCAGGATGGCCAGACGCGGGTCTTTGGCGGGTAGATAGCCCGCGAAAGAAGCGATGACCGCAGTATCGTCGTATCGGCCATTGATAAAGATCTGCGCCGTGCCCGTCTTACCTGCCGAGGTATAGCCAGGCACGACCGCCAGAGATGTCTCGACGGGCATGGCCTTGATCAACATGTCAGTAAACTCATGGGCCGTCTCGGGCGAAACCACCTGCCGCACCATCTGCGGCTGGGCCTGCCAGATCACCTGCCCATCGGCGACCATGTGATCCACCACATAGGGGCGCATCATCCTGCCGTCGTTGGCCAGGGCCGCCACCGCTGTAATCATCTGGATAGGCGTCACAGCCAGGCCCTGGCCAAAAGAGTTGGCCGCAAAGTCTGCCGGGTACCAGTTGGGTGAGCCGGGCATGCGCACCTCACCGGGCACCTCGCCGGCCAGATCGATGCCGGTCGTCTCGCCAAAACCGAAACGTTGCACCGCCTCATAGAAGCGATCCGTCCCCAGGCGACGGGCCACTTCGATGGCGCCCAGGTTCAGCGAGTGCGCCAGGATGCCCGTCATATCGGTGACGCCATAGGCCCTGTGATCCCAATTCTCAAAGATTCGGCCGCCTACCTCCACCTTACCCGTGTCAACATAGGTGTCTTCGGGGCGAATGGCGCCTGCATCCAGGGCCGACGACAGGGTGACCATCTTGAAGACCGAGCCGGGCTCGTAGGGAACGCTGACAGCCTGATCCACAAAGTTCGCATCGGAAGACACCTGACTGAGCGCGTTCGGATCATAGGTGGGCGCTGAAGCGATAGCGAGCACCGCCCCAGTGCGCGGGTTCATGACGATAATGCAGCCGCTCTCAGCCTGGTAGTCCTTCAGGGCCTTCTCCAGCCGCCGCTGCGCATCCAGCTGGACGACGCGATCGATGGTCAGCACCAGGTCAGCCCCATTGCGAGGCGCCCGCACAATGGGGAGGCCCAACAGTACGGGTGAGCCGGCCGCATTGCCCGTGAGTGAGCCCCGCAGGCGCGAATCGTAGTATTCCTCGACCCCATAGTAGCCACGCTGCTCGCTGTTCACAAAGCCAAGCACCGTCGCAGCCCCGCTGCCCTCCGGGTAATAGCGGCCTGGGTTCGCATCGAGCTTAATGCCAAAAAAGTTCAGTGCCTTGATAGCCTGCCCCTTGTCGGCCGACACTCCTTTCGCCAGGCTAACGTAGGAAAGGTCGTTCTGCTTTAGCTTTTCCAGCAATTGGTCCTGCGGAATGCCAAGAATGGGGGCCAGGCGCCCGGCCACCTCCTGGGTATCGGTGATCGAGCGGGGTGTGGCCCCCACATCATAAATCAACGAGGGCACGGCCAGGTAATGACCGTGCGCATCGAAAATGCTGCCGCGCCAGGCGGCTGACCCAAGCCCGGGCTCAATGCCGGGGGTGTTAAGAAGCACATCATCGCGGCGCAACACCTGCCAGTAGAACAGGCGCGCCACGAGCACCGCGGCCATCACCGCAAAAAAGATGGCCAGGAATGCCAGACGGCTCGGTTTGGTCTTCTGAAACTCCGCGGACATGGCAATGCCTCAATGATGCTCCGCGTTGAGCACGAGGATTTGGTCGAGCCGATCCCAACCCAATTCTGCCGCCAGGCGCTCCAGGTAACTGACGTCGCCCACAGCCTGCCCCGTTGATGCGGGGCGAGCCGCCACAGCCGGGGCGGCTTCCGGCACAGCCACGGCCACATAAGACCCACCTGCAGGTGCGGTAACCATACCCAGGCGGTTAGCCTGAGCTTCAGCGACCTCCAGGCGATCGGCGTCTGCGATCGCCCGCTTCAACATGAGATTCTGCTCCCACAGAGCGCGAGCCTCGTCCTCACGTGCATACAGGCGATAGCGCAGCTCTGCAGCCACACCGGCCTGCGACAGGTACAGCACGCCGGCAAGGGCAGCCAACGTCAAGAGCCCAACGATCAGTAACAGGGTACGCCGGTCGACACGAGTCGCGCTGCGCGCTACCATCTCACGCCGGGGATAAGTAAAGGATCCTGTAAGATGATGGCTGGCCATGATGGCCGTGCTCCTTCGCGCAACCCTGTGTTGCGCTTCCTGCCGGTGGTGTGAGGTGGAGTGCCACTCTCAGTCGGCCACCGGCCGCCTCTTCCCTCAATCACTACAGTTTTTCGGCCACGCGCAGGCGCGCGCTACGACTACGCGGGTTCGCTGCACACTCTGCCGCGGTCGGCTGGATGGCGCGTCGGGATACCAGCCTTAACCGCGGGCTATGCCCACAGGTACAGATAGGCGCTTCCACCGGGCACAGGCAGCCCGAGGCTTCACGCCGCATAAAGGTCTTGACGATCCGATCTTCCAAGGAATGAAAGGCGATGACAGCCAGGCGCCCGCCAGGCGCCAGCAGGTCCACAGCCTGGGGCAGCATCCGCTCCAGAGTCCCCAGTTCATCGTTCACGGCGATGCGCAGGGCCTGGAAAACCCGGGTAGCCGGATGGATACGCCCGTGCGCTCCCCCCACTGTCCGCGCTACCAGAGCGGCGAGCTCCGTTGTCGTGTGCAGGGGCCGGTTGCGCACAATGGCTCGCGCAATGGCGCGTGAACGCGGCTCCTCGCCGTAACGATAGATCAGGTCAGCCAGATCCGTTTCCGGCAGCTCATTAACCAGATCCGCCGCTGTCGTCTGTTGGTCAACCGGGTCGAAGCGCATATCCAGCGGCCCCTGCACCTGGAAAGAGAAGCCGCGCTCCGCCATCCCCAATTGGCGGGAGGAGAGACCGAGGTCCGCCAGGATGCCATTGACGGCCGTGAATCCCTGGGCCACGGCCAGTTTTTCGAGGTCATCGAAAAATCCCTGGCATACCACCGCGCGCTCGCCAAACTCGGCAAGGGCCTCACGGGCAAAGGCAACCGCACTCGGATCGGCATCAATGGCCAGGAGCCTGCCCGCCGGCGCCGAACGTTCCAACAAGGCCCGCGCGTGCCCTGCTGCACCCACCGTCGCATCGATAAAGCAGGCGCCGGGCGCCGGCTCCAGCGCTGAGAGCACCTCGGGTAGCAGCACCGGGATATGCGCAGCGCCCGCGAATGCTTCGCTCATGCGCCTGAGCCTCTAGATCCCCAGCCCAAGAGCGGAGAGCTGCTCAGCGATCTCCGCGCTCCTCTGGACGGTTCTCGAGCGCACTTGCTCCCACAGGGCAGGGTTCCAGAGCTCGATCCGAGAGAACATGCCGGTCACGATGACCTCTTCGGCCAGGTGGGCTTCATCGCGAAGGTAGGCCGGAAGCAATATACGCCCCTGACGATCCAGCTGGCTATCGTCGGCGTTGGTGAAGAGCTGCCGGCCAAAGCTGCGCACAGCAGTGTTGGTGAGGGGTTGGGCCTCGATGCGGGCGGCCAGGTCTATGAACTTGGCCCGGGGAAACACGTACAGGCAGCCATCGAGTCCCAGCGTGACAACAAGCCCTGCCTCCAAATCCGGACGGAATTTGGCCGGCAGAGTGAGGCGCCCTTTTTCGTCGATGGTGTGCCTGAACTGCCCGAGGAACATATCGCCCCCCAACCCCCCTTCCCGGCATCACTTGCACCTCACCCTGGCCAGAGCCCGACAAGGCGCGCCAAACGCCGGGCCTTTTGCGACAGGCCCGCAGGTAGACCGGGATTCAGGGTTTTGCCCCACAGGTGATGTTATTCGCCCCACTTGGCCCCATTATACACCACTTTACCCCACTTGGCTAGTTAATAGTATCTAAGAGTGGCGTTTTTAAGGTTGAAATGGGGCCTTTTGAGGGCCTATACGTAAACCGAGAGTTAAAACAAGAGAACGCCCAGGGCGACGCACGGAGGGCCAAAATGGCAGCGCCCCTCTGCCATTTTATGCAGAGGGGCGCCCATGGAATGCCTGAGAGAGCCGATAAGCCGAATTCTGTGCCGCCGGTGTCACTCGGCGGCGGTGATCATCTATCTGGGATGGAAGTTGCCCTCCATCTCTTGCGACCAACCCGAAGGCCAGAGCGAGCAGCCCTGCGGCCCGAAAGCCTCGCCTTCCTATTTGGTCTTGCTCCCAATGGGGTTTGCCTAGCCGGCCCAGTCACCTGGACCGCTGGTGGTCTCTTACACCGCCGTTTCACGCTTACCGGCAGCCCGCACGGGCTGCCGGCGCCCTGCTTTCTGTTGCACTTGCCGTCAGGTCACCCTGCCTGGACGTTATCCAGCATTGTGCTCTGTGGAGTTCGGACTTTCCTCAGACGGCACAAGCCGTCCGCGATCACCTGGCCCTCTCATCGGCAGCCACAGTCTAGCATGGCTGAACATAAATGTCAAGAGCGATTGACTTGTCACCGCAAATGAGTTATCATCTACGGACTCAACCTCCCAAATGGGAATAGACCTGACAGGTCTGGATTTGAGGCTACACCAGGAGCGGGTATTGTGAAGTGGGATGCGGTGCGTCGGGCGCGCGAGACGCTGGCCGCCGAAGAGGGCACAATCAGCAAGGACTGGGGGGGCAAGTTGCCCATCGCCCTGGTCTATGCCAATAGCTATTATGTGGGCATGTCGAGCCTGGGGTTACAGACCCTCTACCGGCTCTTTAACCAGAGGCCGGATGTGGTGGCCGAACGCGTCTTTTGGGCGCCGGAGGGGCTCCCCTACTCTGTGGAGAGCCAGCAGCCGCTGGATGCCTTTGGCGTGCTGGCCGTTTCTGTTTCTTTTGAGCTGGATCTGCTGAACCTGATCGACATGCTGCGCCGCGCCGGGCTGCCGGCCCTGGCGGCCGAGCGCGAGGAGAGCGCGCCTCTGTTGTTGGTTGGGGGGCCCGTGCCCACGGCCAACCCGGAGCTGATGGCGCCGCTCATCGATGCCGCCTTTATCGGCGAGCCAGAGCAAGAGCTGGATGCGCTGATCGATATCCTGGCCGAGGTGGCCACGGCGCCCCGCAGTGAGCAGCGCCGGGCGCTGAGCCGCCTGCCCGGCGTGTATGTGCCCGGCGAGAGCCCACTTCCCGTGCAGCGACAGTGGCTGGCAGACATGGACCGCTATCCCACTCACTCGACGGTGCTCTCGCCCCATACCGAGTTTGGCGATATGTACCTGATCGAGATCTCCCGGGGCTGCAAGCGCGGCTGCCGCTTTTGCCTGGCCGGGTATCTCTATCGCCCCCTGCGCCAGCGCAGTGTCGGCTCGATCCTGGCACAGGCCGAAGAGGGCCTGCGCTACCGGCGTACGCTGGGCCTGGTCGGCGCCGCCGTCTCCGATTATGTCGAGATTGATGCGCTGCTGGAGGGGCTGCGCAAGCTCGGCGCTCAGATCGCCGTCTCTTCCCTGCGGGTGGATCCCTTGCCCGAGTCGCTGCTACAGGCCCTCTCGGCCAGCGGCACGCAGACCCTCACCGTGGCTCCAGAGGCGGGCTCCGAACGGCTGCGGCGCCTGGTGAGCAAAGGGATCACGCGCGAGCAGATTCTAACCGCAGCCGCGCGGGCCCGTGAGCACGGCTTTCCGCAGCTCAAGCTCTACTTTATGATCGGCCTGCCCGACGAGACAGAGGCCGATGTGCAGGCCATCGCCGACCTGGCGCGAGAGGTGCAGGCTCAGTTCCGGCGCAACGTGACAGTGAACGTCACGCCCTTTGTGCCCAAACCGCACACACCCTTTGAGCGCCGGGCCATGGCTGAGGCGGCGACCATTGACGGCCGGATCAAGCTGCTGAAGCGCGAGCTGCGGCCGGTCAGGATTGCTGTACGCAGCGAAGGGGCTGCCTGGGCGCGTGTGCAGGGTGTGTTGGCACGGGGCGATGCGCGCCTGGGGCAGGCCCTGGCCAGATTGCAAAAGCCATCTCTGGCGGCCTGGCGCCGCATGCTGCACGAGGCGGGAATCGACGAAGAGGAATACCTGCGGGCGCGGGCGGCGGAGGAGCCGCTCCCATGGGATGGGGTGCGTGAGACCTGTGAGCCGGTGAGCCGATGATCCGAACCGAACGCAGTGGGTTGGTCTATTACCAGTTCGCGGCCCTGGCCGCCGAGCCCGGGCTGCGCCACGGCTTTTTCACGCGTCTGGGCGGAGTGAGCCGGTCCCCTTACGCCAGCCTGAACGTGGGCGGCAGCGTAGGCGACGACGCGGAGGCCGTGGCGGAAAATCGCCGGCGTCTGTATGCGGCCCTTGAGCTGGACGAGGCACGGGTGGCCACGCCTTTTCAGGTACACAGCACCCGCATCGTCCGCGTGGGCGCGGCCGAGGGCGGCCGCGTCATCGACGAGACGGATGGGCTGCTGACGGATGAGCCGGGCATGGCCCTCTTTCTGCGTTTCGCCGACTGCGCGCCCATCGTGCTCTATGATCGCCAGCGGCGTGCCGTGGGGCTGATCCACGCCGGTTGGCGAGGCGCCCTGGCGGGCATCGCCGCCCTGGCCGTGCAGGCCATGCGGGCAGAGTTCGGCTCGGCGCCGGGAGACCTGTGGGCAGGTATTGGCCCTTGCATCGGCGCCTGCTGCTATGAGGTCGGGGCGGAATTGGGCGAGCAATTCATACGGCGTTTTGGGCCACAGGTCGTGAGCCGGCACGCTATGGGGACCGTACACCTGGACCTGACGCAGGCCAACGTCCTCGCTCTGAAAGAGGCCGGCGTGCATCGGGCCGTATCTGCAGACTTGTGCACGAGCTGTCACTGCGATGAGTTCTTTTCGCACCGGCGCGAGCACGGCCGCACCGGGCGCTTTGCGGCCATCGTGGCGCTGACATGAGGAATACGGTCTCTCGCGGAGGACGGTATGGAACCGCAGATAAACGCTGATCTGCCCAAGTCGGGCTTCAGGTCTTTGGAGATTTTTGTGGATCATCTGCGTCCATCTGCGTTCATCTGCAGTTTCCTTCTGAGTCTAGGGGTTGCCTATGGGAAGCGAACAGGAGCTACGAGAACGGCTGGAGAGCGTGCGCAGCCGGATCGCCGCCGCTGCGCAGCGGGCAGGGAGGGCGCCGGAGGACGTGCGCCTGGTTGCGGTGAGCAAGACGGTGCCCGCGGAGCGGGTGGCTGCCCTCGCCAGACTGGGCGTCGATTGCTTTGGCGAGAATCGGGTGGAGGAGGCAGTGGACAAACTGCCGCAGATCCGCGAGATACTGGGCCCAGAGGCGTATGACCGGCTGCGTTGGTGCCTGATCGGCCATCTGCAAAGCCGGAAGGTGCATCAGGCAGTAACGCTCTTTGACGAGATCCATTCGCTGGACAGCCTGCGCCTGGCCATGCGGCTGGACCGGCAGGCGGCCGACCTGGAGCGGCCCCTGCCGGTGCTGTTGGAAATCAACATCTCTGGTGAGGCGAGCAAATTCGGGCTGCCCGCCGGGCGCTGGCCCGAGGATGCCGGGCAATCGGCGGCGCTCTACGCCGATATAGAGGCCATCCTGGCTCTGCCGCACCTGGCCGTGCAGGGGCTCATGACGATTGCACCGCTGGTGGCCGACCCGGAGCAAGCGCGGCCGTTCTTCCGGCGGCTACGGCAGCTGCGCGACGCGCTCCGAGGGCGCTTTCCCGAGGGCGCATGGCGCGAACTCTCGATGGGTATGAGCGACGATTACGAGGTAGCCATCGAAGAGGGCAGCACGATGGTGCGGCTGGGGCGCGCCCTGTTCGGCCCCCGAGGGTGATCGATGCTCGGGACATGCGCGCAGATGTCATTGGCGCTATCAGGGTCGACGGACCCCAAAGTACTTGCCATGGCCAATGTGATATTGCCAAGATAAGGAGAAACGGGAAACCCTATGAGTGCCCTGGAGAATACCCGCATTGCATTCATCGGCTCGGGTGTGATGGGCGAAGCGATTATCGGCGGTCTGCTGGCCCGGCGCCTGGTGGAACCCGAGGCCATCATCGCCAGCGATAACCGGGCAGAGCGCGGGCGCGAACTGGCGGCCCGCTACCAGATCCGCGTTACGACCGATAACGTCGAGGCTGTGCAGCAGGCGCACATTGTTGTGCTCGCCGTCAAGCCACAGGTGCTGCCTCACGTACTGGCCCCGCTGCAGGGCCAGCTTCGCCCCGATGCGCTGATCATCTCTATTGTGGCAGGAGCGCGCATCGGTAAAATCGCCAAAGGGCTGGGCCATCGCACCATCGTGCGCGTCATGCCCAACACACCCGCACAGATCGGGCAGGGCATGTCCGTCTGGATGAGCACACCCGAAGTGAGTGAGCAGCAGCGAGAGCAAGCGCGCGCCATCCTGCAGTCCCTGGGCGAGGAATTGGCGGTCGACGGCGAGGATTATCTTGACATGGCCACGGCCCTCAGCGGCACCGGGCCGGCCTATGTCTTTCTTTTTATGGAAGCGCTGATCGATGCGGGCGTGCACCTGGGCTTTTCGCGGGAAGTGGCCCGAAAGCTGGTGCTCCAGACCCTGCAGGGCTCGGTCGCCTTTGCCCGGGAAACGAACCTGCACCCGGCCGAACTGCGCAATATGGTGACATCCCCGGGGGGCACCTCGGCCGAGGCGCTTTATCAGCTGGAGAAGGGCGGGCTGCGCGCCGCCCTCTCACGCGCAATCTGGGCGGCTTTTAAAAAGTCGCGTTATTTGGGAGGGCTCACTGACGAATGAGCTGGTTAATTTCATTCATTGATCTGCTTTTCTGGGTGCTGAACCTGGCTATCCTGATCCGCGTCGTCCTGTCGTGGCTGCGCGTAAACCCCTATAGTCCCCTGGTTTCGCTGATCTACCAGATTACAGATCCCATTTTGGAACCGTTGCGGCGCATTGTGCCGCCCATCGGCATGATCGATGTTACCCCGATTCTGGCCATGATCCTGCTCTCGGTGCTGCAGCAGGTGTTGTTGTCGGCCCTGGTAGGGGTAATCCATTAGGCTGAAACAGACTTCCCAAGCCTTCCCGACTTGGGAAGTCTGTTTTTTGGAAGGGGATAGGAGCATGGAGCCCTGGATCACAGCGGAAGATCCAACCGGCGTCACCATCACCGTGCAGGTGATCCCACGGGCGCGCAAAAATCAGGTCGTGGGCCCACAGGGTGATGCCCTCAAGCTGCGTATCGCCGCACCGCCCGTGGAAGGCGCCGCCAACGAGGCGTTGATCGCCTTTCTGGCAGAGGCCCTCGGTCTGCGCAAACGCGACTTGAGCCTGCACGCTGGCGAGCATGGCCGGCGCAAGGTCGTGCGGATCGAGGGGTTGGATGCAGCCGCCGTCGCCACGCGGCTCCTGCGCAAGGTTACGCTCTAGGGCGCCTTGGGTTGCCACGCGGGCGCCTGCTCGATGCTCTGGCTCGCGGTCAAGTTGACCTGCTGGCTGCCGTCAGCCTTCATGGCCCAGATATCCCAGTTGCCGCTCTTGTTGGAATAGTATGTGATCCGCTTGCCGTCGGGCGACCAGCAGGGCCAGTGCTCATCGGACTTGGGGTCGTTGCTGATATCGTGCTGGTTGGAGCCGTCGGCGTTCATGACATAGATCTCCATGTTGCCATCGCGATAGGTCTCAAAGGCGATCTGCTGGCCGTCGGGCGACCAGTGCGGAGCAAAATCGGTCACCTTGTTATCGGTCAGGCGGGTCAAGCCGGAGCCGTCGGCATTGATCACATAGATCTCCTCATTGCCGTCGCGCTCCGAGACAAAGGCGATGCGTTTGCCGTCGGGCGACCAGGAGGGAGCATAATCGGCAGCCTTGTTCGTGGTGAGCCGGAGCAGGGCCGAGCCGTCGCGCTTGCAGGTATAGATCTCCCAGTTACCATCACGGTTCGAGGCAAAGGCAAGCTGTGAGCCGTCGGGTGACCAGCAGGGCGTCCAGTCATCAGCCGCACTGCGGGTGATATTCACCGGCTGGCTGCCATCGGCGTTCATGACCCACACGTTGCGGTGGCCGCTGCGGTTCGAGATAAAGGCGATCTGCTTGCCATCGGGCGACCAGGCAGGCATAGTATCCTCGCCCGAGCCGTCGCTCAGGCATACCGGATCAGTGCCGTCATCATGCATGACCCAGATGCCCCAGGGATCGTTCGGTGTGGACTGCGCCATATAGGCGATGAGCCCGGGCAGCGGAACGCGGGTCGGCGTCGGCTCATCCGTCGCCCAGATGGCGGTCAGGGTGGGCTGGGGCGTCATGGCGGGGCGGTGACTGTTTCGCGCCGTCCATACGCGCACTACCAGGATGACAGCCAGCCCCAGGCCGACCCACAGCAGCAAAGTGCCCCACTCGACGGCCAGGCGCGGCTGACGAATCATCCCATCATCCGGGCGCTGCGAGCGTTTGCCGTGGAGCACTTCCGTCAGAGGATGGGTATCGGCCAGCCAGACGCTCCAGAGCTCCATGCGCAGCGTGTGCGCCGTCCCCCCATACCAGTGCATGATGTGCTGCCGGCAGAGCTCGCGCAGCGCCTGCTCCATCGCTTCCGTCGTCACACTATAGCCCGCACGGCGGAGGAAAAGGACGACATCCCAGGGCGTGATGGCGCCCCGGTAGCCATGCATGGCCCCCACGGCGGAAAGGGCCACCTTATCCTGACGCAGCAGGCCTTCCCAGGCATCGGCGAAGAGCTGGCTGGCGATACTCAACACCACGGGCGTCAGGTCGTTCACCATATGGATCGTCACCTGGCCAAAGGGGGCCAGCCGCCGGTAGAGCTCGGCGCCATAGACCTGCACCAGGTAAGGATGCCCCCCGGTCAGGGCGTAGATGCGGCGCAGGGCATCATAGTCAAAGCCCAACTGATAGCGCGCGGTGCCCACCAGCAAATCTTCGGTCTGGCCCTCGGTCAGATAGTCCAGGTCCCATTTCGGCACCTTGCGCAACGCCGGCACCGACTCGTCCTGCTCCGGCGCGCCATTGACGGTGATGACCGCGTAGAGATCCTTCTCTCGTGCCAGTATCTCCTGCAGGCGCAGCAGGAACTCGGCCCAACTGCCTTCTCGGACCTGACCCAAATCCAGACCGTCGAGAAGGAGGGCCACATGCTTGCCATGCAAAAGCGGCCGCCAGAGGGGCAACACCACCTCGTGCAGATAGTCGGGTTGCGCCAGAAACTGCTCTTCCGAGAGCGCGGGTATGCCCTCATGCTCCTGCGTCAGCTCCTGGTGCACCTGGGTCAGCAGGCGCCAAAGGAGGTCGCGCGTCGGCGCCTGGGGAAAAGAGCCCAGGTCCACATAGATGGGGATGCATCTGCCGGCAAGGCGGGGCCGTAGCCGAAAGAGGAGCGAAGTCTTGCCGATGCGCGGCGTGCCGTACACCGCCACGAGGCATTGCCCCTCGACGAAACGATCGTCAATCCACTCTATAGCGTCCTCACGCCCGTAAAAGCGCTCCTCAGTCGTGATAGGCTCATCGGGCGTGAACGGGTTGTTGACGGGTTGTGGCACAGTCACCTCAAAGGGTTAGATGACCCTGCAGGCCAGGTCTGAGACTTGGGGCAGGTCTGAGGCCTACCCCTACTATTCTATCACACAAAGAATACGGCCGCAGCTTGAGCAATAGCATGTTTCATTGCCGCGGCGCACCTGTTGTACCACGCCTGTCGGCACGCTCACGCGGCAGCCCTCGCACAGGCCGCGCCGGATGGCTGCGATGGCTCGCCCACCTTTCTTACGGCAGAACTCATCGTATTCGGCCAGAAGCGCCGCCGGCAGCATGGCGCGCAGGGATGTTGCCCGTTGGTCCAGGTCTCTGCCCTGGGCGCGCAGATCGCTGATGGTGGCCTGCAGGCGAGCCTGATCGTCCTGCCACTTGCTGCGCACCGCCTCCCACGCGCTGCGAGCTTTGGTCAGGCGTGCCTCGCCCTCATCGGCCTCGGTGAGGCCGGTCAAGATCAGGTCCTCCAGGTGCTCACGCCGGGCGCGCAGCTGACGCAAGTCTCCCTGCAGGCCCTCCAGCTCCTTAGGGTTGCGGACGTCGCCTCCATAGAGGCGCTGCTCGTCGGCTGTGATCTTGCTGTTAAGGCTCTGCAGCTCCAGCTCTTGCTCTCGCACGCGGGCGCGCGTCGCAGTGAGCCACTCCTCGGCACGTTGCAGTCGCTCACGCGCCCCGCGCAGCTCTTCCGTCTCGCCGAGGGCGGCCTCGGCCTCGCGCAGTTTGCGCGCCGCCTCCGCCCGCTCCAGGTCCGCCATCTGCAGCTTGTAAAGCGTCTGTAGGCCGGCCATGGCAACTCCTTCCGTGAGCCGTATAACCAGGGCTCTTCTTCGATTATAGCACAGTGACCAGGAGGCGCCAATACGTACCCCGATGACCTCATCGGAGAAGGATGTAGGCAGTAGGCATCTGCCAAGACGCCCAGGAAGTGCGAGGCTCCAGCAAGTCGAGATCACAGAACAAGCTCCGCTCATTTTGTACAAGATTGGCGAATTGCGGTAAGCTCTAGGATGACAGAAGCGCTTGAGGAGGGTTTTATGCAGGAGGAAATCCGCGAGAGTCTGCTCTCGGATATCAGGAGGGAGGCCCTGCTGCCTACGCTCATCCTCCTCTTTGGTGTGGGCTTTGCTCTGGCTGCCCTGGATTTGCCCTCGCCCAGGACCTGGTCCCCCTGGATGTTGGGGCTGGCTGCCATCGCGCTGGCGGTCATAGTATGGGTGCTGCGCGAGCGGAGCCCTATTCTGGCTGCGTGGCTCCTGACCGCCGGACTTGTACCTTTGATCCTGTTGGTGTGGCAGTGGTTCCCCGATGCCAATCTGCAGCACCTCTTTGTGTTGCCCATCCTGAGTGGAGC
>Ga0078972_1011670_pt1 | contig 15587 bp, 19 predicted proteins | sample YelNatPaOPGAMG01_FD_67568 | JGI IMG/M metagenome (GOLD analysis project Ga0078972, IMG submission 67568) | Hot spring thermophilic microbial communities from Obsidian Pool, Yellowstone National Park, USA - OP-RAMG-01 (SPADES assembly) (version 2) | ecosystem: Environmental > Aquatic > Thermal... | reverse complement strand
TCTGGAAGGAATTAAAGAGTTCACCAAAATGTTTAAAGGAACAATAGTAAGCGAAACCATGTTAATTAACAATATAAAATATGATTATGAACTTAAAGAAATTGCAAGCTTTCTGGCGGAACTAAGTAAGCTTGATAAAGCTTATGTTGCAATACCAACAAGACCGCCTGCGGAAAAATGGGTTAAACCAGCCAAAGAGGAAGTTATAAACGAAGCTTTTCAAGTTTTCTCTAAGAAGATTGGCAATAAGGTAGAATATCTTATAGGATATGAAGGAAATGCATTTATCTCCACAGGAAATGTTAGGGAAGATTTGCTTGGCATAACAGCTGTTCATCCTATGCGTAAAGAGGCAATTACAGAATTTTTAAAAAGGGCAAAAGCAGATTGGCGGATTGTTGAGGAACTTTTACAACAAGAAAAGCTTATAGAAATCGAGTATGAAGGAAAAAAATACTATATGAGAAAGCTTCCAATTAAATGAAAATCTTGAATCTTAAATCTAGCATTATTCAAATGAGATATATGAGCTATGTAAAATTGGTTTAAGGAGGAAAAGAACACGTTAAGATATGAAACCGTAAATATAAATGCTATATATCCTAAGTATGGATTAAACGATATGGAATATTATGCAAATGATTCATGTTTTCACCATTTATACAGCAATGTTTGGAAGTCAAAAGTTGGGGGACAAAAAGTTTCAGTTATTTCGCCTGTAAATGCAACAAACAATGTGAAACTTAAAATTCTATATGATAATGAAGCTTTGAATGGCTTTAGAAGAGCACATGGATTTTCATGCTTGGTCGAAGAGAAAGGTATACTTTTTGATACTGGTGGAGATATAAACACTTTGTTTTTTAATATGCAGAAGTCTCAGGTAGATCCAAGCAGTATTCGCATGATTGTTTTATCTCATGAACATAGCGACCATATTGGTGGAATTCAAATCATAAATTACTGCGAGAAAGTAGATGTGCTCATACCTGCATCTTTTTCAGGCAGGTTTAAAGATTGGCTGGCTTCACATCCAAATGTAAAATTATATGAAATTCAAGAACTCGGAGAAGTCTGCAAAGGAGTTTTTACTACAGGTGAGCTTGGACAATCTATAAAGGAGCAATCATTAATCATCAAAACAGGAAACGGCTTAACCGTTATCACAGGTTGCGCACATCCAGGTTTAGAAAATATATTGAAGGTTACCTCAAAATTGGGAGACATCTATGGGGTAGTTGGTGGCTTTCACGATTTTAATAGATTGGAAGCTTTAAAAGGAATGCGTTTAATAGCTCCTTGCCATTGCACAGTACGGAAAAGAGAAATTTTTAATCTTTACCCTAAAACATGCAAAAAATGCTCTGTTGGTTGCACAATCTTAATTTAAATGCTGACTGGAAAGTTTCTTTTTAGCTTTAACGGCTATAAACCCAGCTTTTCCATAATATCCTTTTCTTGGAGTTTCAAAGTGTAATGGTTTTTCAGTTGGTTTCTGGAAAATTGTTGAACATATGTTTATGATGGCCAACTCACTTTTCTTCATCATTGCTTTTAGTTCATTAAAGCTGTAAAAAGTCGCATTTTTGTAGAAAACGTTGCCCGCTTCACCTTTCTTCATATAAAAGTGTGCCCACGGGCTTTCCTTTAATATTAAGCCTAGTATAAGTCGCCCATCCTTTGCCAAGACTCTTGAGGCTCCCTCAAGAACTTTTTCTGGATCTTTAACAAAACAGAGGGTTACTATAATAAATATGGAGCCGAACGATTCGTCTGGAAATGGTAATTTCTCACCTGAGCTTTTCACAACGGTTATTCCACGCCTTTTAGCAAACCCCAACGCCCTACCAGAGATGTCAACACCATATTCTATTCCTAAGGCTTCTGCAAAACGCCCTGTACCCACACCTATTTCAAGAGATGGCTTCTTCAAATTGCGGCATAAGGATGCGATGCAAGATTTTTCAAGTTTAAAGGCGGATTTTCCAAAAGGCAAGTCAAACCATGCATCATATCTTTCAACAAAAGCATCAAAAACCTGAATTATGTGTAAGCTACGTTGGCTATTTTTACCGGTTTCTTCGCTCAATCATGATCAAACTCCATAAAATAATGTCTATACTATTCTTTCCATAAAAGTTAATTGCTGCCTTAAATCTGATCTTGGTTACATCCGCACCCTATTTATACAAGATTCAGCGAGAACAGCTGCCAACACCTCCCGGCTTTAGCTGTGGAGAGCGTCAAATGCCCTCACCACAGCCTCCGCACCCTCAGTTGACCACACAACATTAACAACATCGAGCTTTTTACTGGTAAAGCTTTAAGACTTAGGTAGCATCTATTCCCTAAAACTTCACTCGCATTAGGATTTATAGCATAGACTTAATAACCGGCAAAGCACAGATTCTTATAAACTTGATGCTCATACTTTGCAGAATCTCTGCTAGCACCAATAACTGCAAATATGTTCTTCCTCTCCAAGAATGATGAGATCAGCCGCCTACTCATTCAGATACGCCGACAACTAATTTATTCTGTCTATTACTTAATAATCTTTTCATAACAAACTAAACTTTAAACTTACAAAAAGAGCTGTTATGCTTGGAATGGAACTATGTAGATTTGGCTTCCTTCCTTTCGCCCCTTTATCAACTCTAAATGTCGCAATATTGCTATTTGAATTTCCAATTCTTGATGAGAAATTTTCAACTTATTACACAGTTCTTCGATCGTAGCTTTTCCTTTTGATAAAACATAATTTAATATTGTTTTTTGAACCTCGGTAAGCCTTTCCTCTGGTTTAATCCCAGTTGCTTTCAAAGTTTTTGCAGCGTGAACAGCCATGGGATCGCAAATTCTCACAGGATACGCTTTTTCAAAGTAACAGTCTTCACAGACTTCCAGCCCAGACCATAAATAAATTTCTCTCAAAGAAACTTCTACTCCACAAATTTGGCATTTCACTTTTTCAGTTTTCTCTTCCAATTTTATTCCACCACCTTATGATAATGCTACTACTCTATTTATAGGTTCACCGTTTTTGAAAAAGTGTAGGTATACTCATTATCCCATACCGCATAGCGACAAGTGGGTTTTCATCAACATTCAATTTTCCAAACAATACTTTTCCAGCGTATTCCTTCGCCAACTCTTCTATGATAGGAGCAATCATTTGACATGGACCACACCAGGGAACCTAACAATCAATAACCACCAACTGATTGTTTCGGATTATTTCATCAAATGTTTTATCTGTCACTTCAACCGGCTTATTAGATATGACCTTTTTCTTCTCCTGAATTGTGGCTTTCCTAATCATTTTGCGCATCTTCTTAAGCTTAATTCTATCCAATTCATTGTTTTCCTTATTTTTCATTTAATCACCTCTCATGCGCGCAGCGCCCTTTTTACTCTATTTTTAGCATCCATGCAGGCGCTTATTTTCCGTCTGCATGCTTATCTTCCTTTATTAATCTTTTTGAACATTTGCTTCTCCCTTTTAGGCATGACATCTTATGCTTTGTTAACCTTTAAACTTTTCTCTCAGCACTTCTTTTATAGCGTCCAAAACTTTTATGTTTGGTTTGATTATTACCTTTCTTATGTGATGGTGCTCAAGTAGCCCTGAAACTCCTGGACCAAACTCTGAAGCCAATACAAAATCAACTTTAAGGTCTGCAAGCGTTTTCGCAGCCACGGGTCCAGAACCATAATCATAAGATGCGGCAGGGTTATCAATTACATTCACATTTTTAATTTGATCGTTTTCAACCTCCACTATAGTGAAGGTTTTAGTTTTGCCAAAAACCTCTGAAACCACATCCTCTAAACCTGCATAAGCTTTCGTTGGAACAGCTATCTTTATCATACTTTAAATCACTTTATAACATATTCAGTTGAAAAAACTTTAAGAAGTAAAAAAATATGTTGTTTGATGTTATTTATATTTTAGGTGTAAAGTTTTGGCAAGCAGCTCCATTAGCTGGCACTTGTATTCCTGTTAAAGTGCAGGTTCCATTATTAAAGTAAATGCAATTTGCATGAGTTTGTAATTGCTGAGGTTGCTGCAAATAATTTAATTGAGGAGGAGCTCGTGTAAAGTTATATGGCGCTCTTTGGTTTAAAGGTAATGGTGGTTGTTGAAAGAATTGACTTTGAGCAAATTGGGGAGCATATGATTGAGGATTATAATTTATTGGTGCTGGCGCTCCATAGTATCTCATATATGCAAAGCTTCCCCTTCCATAAAGCCATCCTGGTCTCTGCCATGGTGGTAAGTAGTTAAATGGGCCTGCACCGGGATATTGCCCTGCTTGAACATTTCCTCTTCTTCTGCTCCACATCACTTTATTTTTCACCTCCAAGCTTTTTTAAAAAAGGAAAAGGGAGTTTAAACCGTAATTATTCAAAAGGGATTAACTCTAATCAAAGAGGTTACTTTTTTTCTTGCATTGATTTTTTAAGTTCTTCAATCCGCTTTGTTATTTCAGCTAACTCTGCTTCTAAATCTTTTCTTAAATCTTCTAACGCTTTAGCTTCCTCGCTTGGCTCTATTGGATAGTAAGGCCATGAATATTTCCACCAGGAGCTCCATGATGGATGCCACCCTGCCCATGGTGGAGGCCATGGATGCCTTGCGCACCACCATCCTCTAGGCCAATATCTCCACATTTCTTTATTTACACCTCATTCTGTGATTAATCATAAAATAAGATACTCTTAAATATAAACTTTGTGGCTGAGGTTTGATTTGGTTTAGACAAGCTTTCCTCTATTATAGTCAAAAATGCTTATCTTTTCTATAAGGTTTATTGTCTTTAACCATTTTTAAGCCATTAGCCCATTTAGCCTTTCTAAAAAGCTTTACACAAGCTTCATCGCTAGATAAAAGCTTAATAAGCTTCATAAGATAGTTTATTAAGAAATAGCCACAAAAATCTTATTCAAGAGCGTATAAAGAAGAAAAGATTTATAAATTTTACGATATACTCCATAATTTATGTTTGGAAGCTGCTGGAGAAAAAGGCATAGATGTGGAAAAGTAGGAAGATTACCAAAACCAGTTATGATATCTTCTCAACCTATTGCCGAAAGATTTAAGCCAATACCAAATGAAGAAAAAGAACCAATATATTTAGATTTAACAGAAATTGAAGCTTTAAAACTTGTTGAGTTAGAAAAATTATCTTTTGAAGAAGCAGGATTAAGAATGGGGGTTTCAAGAAACACTGTTTGGAGATTTATTGAAAGCGCAAGAGAAAAAATTACAAAAGCAATAATTGAAGGAAGAGAAATTATAATACGCTAAAGCAAATTGCTTATCATTAACTTGCTTTATTTATATTTCAAAGACGATAAAAAGAAAATTAAATAATTCGCAAACCAGCGATATGAAGCTTCTTTCATAATTCTATTAAACCACTTTTAATGAAAAAAAGTAAAATGATTAAATATTGCAAACAATAATTTTAAACGTTTTTAATTAACAATTAATATCCTAAATATTTTAAAATTACTTCTGAAATTTTTAATGCTTCATGCGCCATGTTAATTGCTTTTTCTGCTTTATACCTATCGTATAACTGTTCAGGAGTTATTCTCTCTAAGGCAATACCATAGCTTGTCCTTCCATGCTCCGGTGCAAGCGTTCCAGTTATTTCAATTAGTTTGCTAATACCATCTTGAAGATTAATGGGAACGTTAGTAATGATCTCTTTTAATTCCCCTGAAGGATCATGTGACCCGCTTGGAAGATGAAAATGCGCAATTACAGCTTTTGCAGCGTTTTCTGTAACAAGTTGCGATGCTTGAACAGCTCCCGGCCAATCTTCTATTCGAAACCTTTTAATAGCTGCATTTAAATGTTCTTTAGCTAAATTTCTCCTATAATTTACTTCATCTTTAGGATCTATTTCCATATTAAATTGGCAACTCTACCTTTTGACCTGGTTTAGGTAACTCCCAAAAATAATATTTTCCAATTTTTTTTCGTTCAAAGCCTTTAGCCTTCAATTCTCTCCTAATTTTCGATAGAAAATCGTGAAGTTTTCCATGTTTATCATAAATGATGAAGCCATCCGAGATAATGTTAAGATACAATGGTGTAGCTTTTTTAATATTAAAAAAACTTGAATACTCCATGTCTAAAATGGTTAAGCTTTTATGAGGAAAATATTTTGAAAGCATTTTATAAATATATGAATAGCTATCCTCAACCTTTAGATTTTCCCATAAAATAAGAAGATCTATATCGCTTTCTTCATTTCCCTCGCTTCTTGCGATCGAACCAAAAAGAATTATTCCAGTTATAAAATTATTTTCTAAAGCAATTTTAACAATTTTATCCTTTAAACCGTTTAAATCTTCTCTTCTCATTATTTACTAGCTTTATTATGCAGTTAATAAAATTTATGAATTAAAGTAGCTTAGAATGAAAAAGGCAAGCTTTTCGCTAATTGCTATGCTTTTAATTATATCGATTTCAATTGTAGCTTTAATTCTTGTTTATGCGTATATATGAGTTTAATTTGTTTGCTTAAAGCTTCTGGAGGCTCAATTAAAACAGCAACTTATAATAAAAGCTGCCTACTTTTTATACAAGCATAGTAAATGATAAAAATCAAAGAAAATCAAAATTTCGGAATGGCAGCCATTTTCAACCCCCCTCCTCTAGGAGGGGGAAAAGCCTCTATAGGATGAAGTCTTCTATGAATGCAAGTAAGCTGCTTCTCAACTAAAGTTAGGAATCTCCAGCGTTTAGAGATGGCTTTATGCCTATTCTCTTTATTTGCTGGTTTAAGGGATTCACAACTCCTTTATCCCATACCTTTCATTAAGTCATAGACTATGTTAATGCAGGTATTCTCCATAAGGGAAACATTCCAAAACTAAAGTTCTAGGTTTTCTAAGCAAAAAGGTTTATAACGTTAAAAAGCGTGTTTCATCAATTTTTAAACGTTTCTTTTTAGGCCTCTTGCAGAATGTTGCTAGCATTACAATTAATGTTGCAATAATCATTACTAATATGTTTGCTGGAAACTCTGGAACCATTTTACCCGCTGGGGATAATCCTCCCAGCTTATTCGCATTCTCCTCAGTAAACCAAATGTTTCCATCTTGATCGATGGATAGCCCAGCTGGTCCGCTATTAGAGGTTGGTAAAGGAAATTCATAGATGGTATTTGTGGTTGGATCTAATCTGCCTATTTTGTTCCCATGAAGCTCAGTAAACCAAACCATTCCAGTAGCATCAATCGCTAGACTAAATGGTGTACCACCAGTTGTGGGCACAATCCACTCGGTTACCGTTAATGTGGCTGGCTCTAGCTTGCCGATAATGTCAGGTGAGCTTCCTGGATAAAGGTTCCCCGCGGTATACCAAATGTTTCCAGCTGAATCCAGCTTTAAATCTATTGTAGAGGCTGATGGTGTTGGCAAATTAAAGATGTAAACTGTGTCACCTCGAGTGCTGCTGATCAGCCTACCTAAATAGTTTCGGTATGTAGTGAACCAGTAGCTAGTTTCATCTGGAATAACCATCATTGGCCTGCTACCGGCCATAAAAGCTGAAAGGGGCCATTCTGCGAATGGCCCTGAAACTTCTGGTGGCACGCTCGCTATAGGTGGCGGTAGATTCGGATTACCAGGAGTGATCGTTGGAGTAACTATGTGAATCTCTGGTGTGATGAAGTTAAAGGTTGGAGTCACAGTCGTGCTCGATCGAGCGGCAGGAAGAAGAACATCAAAGATTAAACCTCCCAATTGAAGCCTTCCAATTTTATTCCTCCACTCCTCTGTAAATGTTATAGATCCTGGAGAGTCTATAAAGAAGTATGGAAATGTAATGCCTGTTGGTCCGCTATTACTTGTAGGTACAGTTGCGGTGGAGACCTTATCCATACTTGGTATGAGTTTACATATCTTATTACCAGCTCTATCTGTAAAGTATACGATGTCGCCGAAACCTAAAACTTTTAAAGATGCAGGATTTTCTGCACCGCCAGTTCTTACCGACCATTCAACAAACATATTCGAGGGAGGATCCAATTTTCCAATCATTCCGTTACCAGCGGCATACCAAACTTCGCCGCGATCAACAAATATCCCAAGGGGTGCGCGGCCAGCGGGTAAACTCCATTCAGTTAGCCCAACCAAAGACAGCAAAGTGTATTCAATGTATGGAGCTCGAGTTGCGCCAGATTCAGATGAGCCAAAGATTAATCTATCTACCATACCGTCGTAATCAGTATCGGTTGATAGCTTAATCATGAAAGCGGTGAATGCCCTTCCATGATTTATATCGTCCTGCATAGTTGCTGTAACATCTATCGAAATGTATCCAACATTAGGTGTTTCCGCGCTGCCAATCAACACGCCTGGATCATTACCAATAGAGAAAGATCCAAAATCGGTTGGATCAAGGGTTTCATAATCATCGATATGAATGATTTGGCAATCTCCAAGACCTGGATTCACCAACGGACTGGTACTATCCCAAACGCTATCATGAGCACTCACTTCAACGTATAGATATAATCTTGCAGAAGATAAAGTTCCAGTAATTCCAGCTAAACTAAACTTCACAAATCCGTGAATAACAGTATTGGGAGGATTCGTTTCATCCCCTATCCAAAAACTTGGCGCGCCATCATTGATTCCTCCATTACTAGTGACAACTCCATCACTTGACTCGCTGTATACATTGGCGGGAGACGCATTGATGTTCATCATTGGAAGAATCCATAGCATCATGATAAGCAATATTAAAATTGTTGAAGAAATTCGCGAAACCACTATAATTCGCATCCATATACAGGTTAAATAATAAATAAATATATAACTTAATTTTATAAGTTTTTCCATGGAAAGCTTTTATAAAGTTTGTAATACCCTATTAATCCTTCAGTTTTAAGCAGTTCCATTAGAAATTTTGGAAGTTTAACGCAGTTAAGTTTTTTTCCAGTAGCCAAGTTTGTTACAACCCCATTTTCTAAATCAACCTCCAAAACATCCCCCTCATTAACCTCCCTCGTTACTTCAGCAGCTACTAAAAAAAAGCTTGATTTATAGGAATTCCTTCAACCTCCTCAATATAGCGTTCAATTTTATAAAGATTTTTTCCCCATCCATTAAAGCGGGTTTTATTTGCACAGCAGCTATCCTTAATTTTCTTTCATTCATAAAATTTAAGTTTAACAATTAATGCTTTAATCTTTATTTTAATTTTAAACTTGTTAATCTAAGTTTCTTCATAAGATTTTCAAAGCGTATTTGGTTTAAAGTTGACCAATCAAATTCTTCAGCTTCTCTATATTCTAATCTAATAGCATTGTTTTGGCAAGCAGCTATACAAGAGCCGAAGCCATCGCATAATTTTTCATTAACTAATTTGGCTTTTCCATTTACCATTTGCAATGCTCCTGTTAAGCATGCTTTAATACAGCTTTCGCATCCAACGCATTTATTTTCATCTATAGCCACTATAAGCCTTGTTTTTTTGTTTTCAACAGTTTTAATGCATATAGCCATGAGCTTTCCTCTCAGCTTCAACCATGGATTCATCTATTACTCCAGGTTTATAAACTTCAACTTCTCCAGACTCAACTCTAACAATGTAATGAATCGTTTTTATATTGTTTTTTCTTGAGTTCTCAATTGCTTTATTAATCATCATATGAATAGCATGGCAGCATGGGGCCTCCATTGTATATACTTCAATATTGTTAGCTGAGGTTTCTTTAATTACCAAGGATAGTTTACTTAGGAGTCTATCCGGATCTTCAAGCAATGGGCATTCTATAATTACTGTTTCTCCCTCCCTAAATTTTTCTCCAAATTTTCTATTAGATAAAACTGCGCAATCAGCCGCTATTGTTAATTTTTCTTTTTGAAGAAATGATGCTTGGGGATGAACTAACAGTATTTTAACAGGCCATTGAACAATCGTTTATTATTCACCAATTAAAGTTTAAATTTATGGATTCGTATTAATTATTCCCGAAAAAATAAGGGATAGATATGAAAAACTTATGGGATGAACCATACTATGTAACTTTTGAAATCAAGAATGAAAAATGCAAAGTTTTAAAATTAATGAATGATTTAGGTATTCAACAATTTAAAATAAGGGATATTAAGAGGGTTAAGCGGAGGTTTAATAAGGCATTTAGTAGAGTTATCTTTGGATGAAATCAAGCGTATTCCTAAAGAAAAAGTTAATAAAATTGTAAAGCTGACTAAAAGTTCAGCAGCTTGGATTGAAAGCGAAGGATGCGATGTTTGCAATGCTATATTATCTCACGGCTCATTTCTAGCTTCTGGAAGAACAATTCAAAATTCTACTATTCTTTACAGTTTTGTAACACCAAGTTTTGATGCCTATAAAAGTATAATTTCAGCTTTAGAAACCAACAAATTCGAAGTAAAAATATTAAATTTAGGAAAGTTTAAATTTAAGAAAAAGGTTTTAACTGAAAAACAAGAAAAAATATTATGGCTTGCGTTAAAAACAGGTTTTTTTGATTACCCTAAAAAAATTGGCATAGGTAAGCTTTCTCGGAAATTGGGGATAAGCGCCTCAACTTTCTCTGAAATTGCTAGGAGAGGTATTCGAAGATTGTTGGAGCATTACTTTGAATAGTTGATTAAAGCTTTTTTTTAACAATTTTTACACTTTTGCTTCCTTTCATCATTTTTGACCCAAGGAGCCTGTTGGGTTGTTTTAATTTTAAATAGTTATTTTAAATAGTAATTTTCCTATGTTTCTGCTGTTAAAATCAAATATGGATTCTTCCTCTCTTAAAGTTACCTTGCTTATTGCTTCTCGTATAGCTGGAGGGCAGCGGAAGAATGAGGAAGAAAATGTTAGCAACCCATTTTTAATCTTACCTAATTATTTTTCCTTAATATAAAATTTTTGAAAAATAAAAAATTTTAATTAAAAATCTTTTATTTGCCTAGCTAATTGAATAACTTTTTGAGCAACCTCAATAGGGTTTTTTCCAAGAATTATTACCATAGGCTCTTTTCCATAATCTCCTTCATGATATATTACGTCTGGTACTTCTCCAGCTTTTTTAATAGCTTCTTTAGTTCCCCAAATTGTTGTTAAACCTTCTTTTTCTTTAATTTCTGAAGGTTCCATCCTCCTATCGTAAAAGGAAATTTTTAACCCTAACTTTTTGCATAATTCAATCAATTCCTTAGAGTATTTTATGTTCATAGCTGATTTAAACTCTGGCTTTTCCTTCATAACAGTAATTATAATGTTAGCGACATGTTTTGAAGCTCCAAAATGCGGGTAAGCCGAAGCCTTTACTTTACCGTTAAGTTTTACTATTCTTCCAGGTATAGCTGCCACATCCATAATCGATTTAGAATAACTTAAAGCCATCCCGATGTTTGATTGAGATTCAGGGATTAACAAACAAACTTCAGGGGTAGCTTCAAGCATTTCTACAGCGTCTTCTATACATCTTAAAACCTCATATTTTTCAGCTTCTTTATAGAGGTTAACCATTGGATTGACTGGACCCGCGCCTTTTCCAACGGGAAAAGAGAATTGAATTGCATTTAAAACAAACTCTTTAGCTTTTTTTACAGCTTCCTCAATATTTTCTTTTTTAGCTAAAAGAGCGGTTATCGCTGAAGCGAAAACGCAACCTGTTCCATGAGTGTTTTTTGTTTGAATTCTTTCAGATTCGAAAACTTTAAATTCGCCTTTATAGTATAACACGTCGTAAACTTTTTCAGTTTTTAAATGTCCCCCTTTTACCACAACCGCTTCAGCTCCCAATGCATTTATTTGTTTAGCCGCTTCTTTAGCTTCATCTAACTGTTCCACTTTTCTATTTAATAAAGCTTCAGCCTCCTTTGCATTTGGTGTAACAAGTGTGGCTAATGGAATTAATTTTTTAATTAAAGTCTCAATCGAATCTTTTTTTAGCAATGGGGCTCCACTTTTAGCGATCATTACTGGATCAACAACCATCTTAAAATTATATTTTTCAGCCTCTTCAGCAACAATTTCAATTATATCTTTTGAGTAAAGCATTCCCGTTTTAACGGCGTCCACTCCAATATCCTCAACAATTGCCTCTATTTGAGCTTTTACCACTTTGGGAGATACTTCTTGAACTTCTGTAACGCTAAATGTGTTTTGAGCTGTTATAGCGGTTATAACGCTCATGCCATAAACTTTTAAAGCAGCGAAAGTTTTAAGATCCGCTTGAATTCCAGCTCCACCGCTTGAATCTGAACCAGCAATTGTAAGCGCTTTAGGCATATTCAATTTTTATTCATCCTCCTTTAATTTTTGAAAAAACATAATTAAATATTACTGCAGCGAAGAATGATGGGAGGCTGGCGCCAACCCATGGATAAAAATTAGCTAAAATAAAATAGATTAATGCGCCTAAAACCCATGAAAATAAAGCTTTAACATTTACTTTTTCAGCTTTTTCATAAAACTTTTTAATTTCATATTTTCCTTTCCTTAAAATAAAGAAGTCTGAAAATAAAACACCTAGCAAAGGGGTAAATAACGCGCCAATCATGAGCAGAAAAAATTCGTAGCGGGTTAAAGGAATTGTTAAAGCTAAAGCGACGCTAACTCCAACAACAATTAAAATTAATATTCTTTGCTTAATTTTTGGAAAAAGATTTTGAAGGGAAATAGCTGCGGAATATATATCTGCGAAAGCATTATCTGTTTCATCAACCAAAATTAATATTAAAGCTAATGTTCCAAGAAAAATAATTGAAATTGAGGAGACAATATCTGTAATTCCAGTAAAGGCTATAATAGCCGCTCCCAAAAAGTAAAACCATGTATTCGCAATTGTATAACCTGTTGTTGTCCCAATAAATGCATCTTTATCTTTTTCAGCGAATCTATTATAATCCGAAATTAAAGGCCACCATGAAATTGGCATAGCTATAACTAAATCTAAGGCTAAAGATATAGGTAACTCACCGGTTCCAGAAGTTGAAAAATTGGTTAAAGCTTTAGGGTTTGAAAAAACTTGAATAGTTATCCATACCGTTGATCCATAAACAAGCCATATAGCTGCTTTTTCAAGCCATTGTCGAATAACGGTTACTGGTCCGCCTAAAGCTAATAAAGCACAAAATAAAGCAAATATGAAAATCCATAAAGTTTCTGTTGATTGTCCTAGGAAATTTCCAAAAATTGATGCGGCTGCTTTACTCATAATTATGAATTCAAAACTTGTCCATCCTATAAGTTGAATAATATTAAGGCAGGTTGGAATGTATGAACCCTTTATTCCTAAAACAGCTCTAAGGCTAACCATTGTTGGAATGCCGTAGCGAGACCCCACAACTCCAGCTGAAGCTAGTAAAACGCCTCCAATAAATGATCCTATTAATGAAACGATAAATATTTCAAGCATGCTTAAGCTTGGATATAAAAGAGAGCCCGCTAAAAACACAAGCAATCCTACGCCTAAACTAGACCATAAAACAAGATAATCTATACACCTTAATGTTTTTGCCTCAATTGGAACAGGGTTAATTCCCCATTCTGGAGGAAAACGAATTCTCAACTCAAAAACATCTCCAAATTTATTTTTAAAGGCTTAAAATCTTTCATTTCAATAATTATATCCATTGATTTGGCAAGCTCTTTCATTAAATTTTTTTCTCTTAAAGAAATGCCTGAACCAAAATCATTATTAAAAAATTTACCATAATAACCATTTAATATTGCTGTGCTGGTTTTAGATAAAACTGAAAAAAGTTTACTTAAATTTCCCATATGCAAATAAAGCGTCACATCATTTATAAATAATATTTCTCTATTGCTCTCTAGAAATTTATTAAAGGTCCCCTCTATTATCACTGCATTTTCCGCAGCTATTTTTAATATTTCTTCTTTATTTTTCCCTTCAATTCTTGGAGCTTTAACTTTAGGCCTTAAATAAATTATTGTTGAATCGATATTTACGTAATCGGTTAAAGGCAACCCCATAACTTTATCTAAAATTTCTATTTTTGGAGCTAAATCTATAACCATTATTTTTGAGCTATACCCTAACTCCATAGCTTCCTTTAAAAGTTCAGCTGTAAACTTTGTTTTTCCACTTTTAACATCCCCTAAAATCAAGCTTTTTTTATTTAAAAACTCAAGAAAACTCAACAATCCCACTCTTCCTCCAACCTTAATCGAGTTAATACACCTGGTTTATCAAGAATTAAAAGAATAAAATATCCTGCAATGCACCCTGTTATTGAGCTTATTGACCAACCAAACCAAAGCGTTAAAAGCGCAGGCAACCAACCAGACGCCTCAACCAAACTTAAAAGCGGTCTCCAACCTATTATTGGCGCAATTACAAAAAGCGATATTGTAGCGCCTATAACAACGGTTCCTAAAGGCTCGAAAAAAGCTGCTATATAACGAAGATGCCTTCTCTTCAGCTTTTTAGTAATTTTATAAGCTAACCCAACAATTAAAGCCCCTGGAATTCCGCCTGGAAAAGCAAATATAGTGCCTAAACCTAGCAAATTTCTTATTATCCCTATTAAAATAGCTGTTAAGGAACCCCAAAAAGGCCCAATTATAACGCCTGTTAAAACATTAATAAAATGTTGGCCTGGAAAAGCTTTTGTTCCAAGAAACAAGAAATGGAATAGAGGTGCAATTACAACTCCAAGAGCTGTAAAACAACCTGTTATAGCGATTTTTAAGGTTAATTTCTTATTATTCATTTTTTTCCCCTTTCCTACGCCGGCATTATCCGGATCAGGTTCAAGGGGTCGATGGCGGATTAGCCATCCTCTCAGCCAGGTTCCCCCAGCTCCCCCAGGGAACAAAAATTAATTAAACATAAGGTTATATTTTAATTTTTCGAAATTAATAATGCATAAAGATTTTAAATATAGTGATAATAATACCAGCTCAACAATTGCTGTAAGTTTCTAACTACATTTTTTGTTAACCAGAAACTGGATAGTAACTTTTTATTTTTCCATCGCTTAAAATGATTATTATACCTCTTAACACGCCCTCTATATATTCGCTTCCTGCATTCAAGCATATTGTTCTTCCAATATTATCTATACCTCTTGATTCATGTATATGCCCATGAAGCCCAAGCAAAGGTTGATATTCCTCTATAGCCTTGCGAATGGCTTTGCTTCCCACATGCTCCATAATGAACCCTCCCCCTGAAACAATAGGCTTTAAGTTCTCGTCTAGTTTAGGAGCTAAATCTAATGTAGTTCCATAGGGTGGACAATGAAAGTTAAATATGCAGTTTTTTATGTTGTCAACTTGGGAAATCATATTGTTAATTTTTTTAGCAAGTTCTTCTTCAGAAACATCTCTTGGGCATCCCCATGGAGTTATGTTGGCATATCCCGTGCTTATCATTTCATGATGCTCATCTAAATGTAATGCTTTGCCTTCAGGGTTAACTATAATTTTTGAACTGTTTAAAATTTGGTCTATTATGAATTGATCATCATTACCGGGCATTATGAAACATTTAACTTTTAATTTTTGAAGTTTACTTTCAGCAAACTCAATCCACTTTTTTACAGATTCCATCATAAGTCTTGAA
>Ga0078972_1011669_pt1 | contig 15587 bp, 20 predicted proteins | sample YelNatPaOPGAMG01_FD_67568 | JGI IMG/M metagenome (GOLD analysis project Ga0078972, IMG submission 67568) | Hot spring thermophilic microbial communities from Obsidian Pool, Yellowstone National Park, USA - OP-RAMG-01 (SPADES assembly) (version 2) | ecosystem: Environmental > Aquatic > Thermal... | reverse complement strand
GGAATAACAGTTGTGGGCTGGTCAGACCGCTAAGCTGGTTGTAGGGGCACATTTTTATAATCATTCATTCTTCTGGAGCTGTTGCTAACCCCTCGCACTTCTTTTTTTATTAAAATTAAGTATGGTTATCTGTAGAGTGTAAATGTTTATATTCAGGTTGCTACTCTATTTATTTTGATGATCTAAAATGGAAAAACAGAACCAAGATGTAGGTGAGGCAACTCAAGATGTTACTGTTCCATACAAAGGAGATAAGTATGTAGACAGATGGCTGTCTGGAACGAACCCACGAACTAGGATGGTCTATGAAGGAGCTTTGAGGGCGTATTTAAAATATACTAAGCTTACGCCCCAACAGCTTATCGAGGAAGCATGTGAAGATCTACTCAGACCCATAACCGAGAGAAGAAACATTGTTGAAGAAAGGATTCGAGGATTCTTTGTCTGGCTTCAAACCGAATATCAACGAAAAAGGAAAGGAAAGATAAAGGGGGAAAAGATACCTTTGGGAGAAAGACCTTCAGTTCAGGAGAAGGGGGTGAGTCCAAGCTTGGCCAAGACTTATTGCGGAGCGATTATGGGATTTTACAGGGCAAACAATTACAGGGTGAATGTGAAAGCAAACAGAGATTTTAAGGCTCTACCTAAGCATATAAGGTTCAACTGGACAGTCGACGATATTCGAAAAATGGTGAATCATGCCAAAACTTTGAGAGACCGTGCTATAATTCTGGTTCAATTTCAATCTGGGGCAGATGACTCGACTATTTGTAGTCTTAACATTGGGCATGTCAGAAAAGAACTCAAAGAAAATAAGATACCACTTAGGCTTGACCTTCAACGGGGAAAGGAAAGACTCCCCTATATTACCTTCATCGCCAAGGATGGAGTCGAAGCTCTTAAAGCCTACCTTCAAGAGCGAATGGTGAAAGAGGGACGGAAAAGCCTTGATGACTTCAAGGAGGAAGAGCCTCTATTTATTGTGGAATCTTGGAGTAGGAAAGCACTCAAAAGAATCAAGCCAAGACACATTCAAGCAATGTTTCGAAACATTGCCTTAGAAGCCGGTCTAATTTCAAAAGAATATCTTGAAAATAATCACTGGAATCCTGCCAGAGCGCACGCCCTGCGGAGTGCATTTGCAAGTCTCTTGAGAAGTGCAGGTATAAATGAACAAGATATTAACTTTTGGATGGGACACAAGATACCCTATCAGCAAGCCTATTATCAAAGAGAAGGCGAAAGGCTTAGAAAAACCTATGCTGATGCAATGCACGTCTTAAGCGTCTTTGAGACACAGGAAACAATAACCCAAATTGAAGCCAAATTGAACAAACAAAATACAATAATTTCTAATTTGATAAATGAAAATATGATGTTGAAACAGGAGGTTCAGGAGCACAAAAGAGTTCTGGAGGAGTTGAAGGGAGCGGTCGCAGAGCTCAGGAAGCTGCTGGATGGGGGATAATGTTAACTTTTGTTTACACGTGTAAACAATGCTTCACATTAAGTTCAAGACATTTTTTTTAGTTTTGGTAGGGGTCTCATTCTGGGGTTGTTGTCCTTGTTATCCTTGTTAGAATTATGATAGATTGTGATAGTTTAACTCCCTCCAAGCGGTGGGATTAAATTTATCTAATTTTTTTTGCTTGTCTCCAGACTCTGCCACACACAATAGATGTGTAACATGTGTAACATGTGTAACAAAACTTCTAGAGACTTGCGGACTCAATGTACATTTTTTTTAAACACAAAATTGAATAAAATTATATGTGAGTAATTGTTACTCATTTTTACTTCTTATTACTTCTTGTTCATATAAAAGTTTAACTTTTGTAGTAACATTTTTAAATAAAATTTTTTATAAAAATTTTATGGAGGGAAAACGCCATGAAAACTAAAGTCTTCAAGGGCTTTAAACTACCCAAAAATGTGTCAGACATCCTTGAAGATCTGCTTGAGCTCAACGGTCAAACATTTTCGGAGTACGTACGAGGATTAATTTTGCAAGACTTGGACAGGCGCTCTGTATTTTCAACCCAACTAAAGGCCAAGCTTGAACACACCAAGGCCGAGGCGACAAACTGATATGAGCAAGACTATACCCCTATGCTTTGGTCTGGGCAAGCCACATATACCAAACGCCTGTCAAGAGTGTGACTTTAAGGAGCTCTGCAGAAAAATCAGTGGGGAGTTTTTGCCAAAAACAAAACTCGATCCAATTATCAAAAAACTTGAGAACATTATTACAATGATGGAAGCAAGGGAATCATAGAAATTATCAAACAAAAAAACTGCTGAAATTGTGAAATTATCAAACAAAAAAACTGCTGAAATTGTGAAATTGTGGCATTAAACCATTTAACACTAAACTATTTGATCTAATTTTTTAGCAAAAAACGAGTGAAATTGTGAAATTGTCAGCTATTTTATGGACCACACTTTTTCTCGATTGTTGTAGACACCTTTGATATAGTCAGCTTCTTCAAGTGCAGTAAGAAATCTAGATACATTTACCATCGTCTCTCCTTTAAAAAACTCTTCTGCGATTTGTTTAGTAGTCATGGGCGTTGAACATAATTTCTGCAAGACGCTTGGAGCAATTTGTCTGAAGCTCTCTTTTCTGGGGAATATTGTCTCCAAGTCGGCTGCAATATCTTCACTAATCACATCAGGAGCGATGATAGAATCAACATCTGCAGCTGAAATTGGTGAAATTGTTGACATTGTTGAAACTTTTGATATTACTGATTTTATGCATAGATTGATATATTTCATAAATCGCCGGAATCGTCCCTGACTCTGTTTTGCTAATAATTGCAGAGCTTCTTTATCAAATGGCCATGTTGAGCCAAACTTTTTTTCATAAAAACTAATGAATTCCTCTGGAGTTAAGGCAGGAAGAATATAGACATTGCTTTTGCCAAATAAATAGTGTCCAGCTTTCCTCATCATCTCCCTTTGAATAGTTATTATAAAACATGGCTTTACGTCCCCTGACAACTCTAAGCATTGACACCACAGGTCTTGGACCTGATTTAAATCTTTGTCTAAGCGTCCCATGTTTCGTTTGTTGTAATCTCTCAGATCAATGATGATTGTCTTATACTTTTCCAATAGTCTTGCAAGGGACATTTTTTTGTATTCGGGATGATCTTTCGCTTTTATTACTGGCATAATACCACCTCCCCACCCATCATCATCGTCAACGACAATCGATTGTCCTTCTTTGCGCACCCATTCTGAATATAATGTATCATAGAGTTTCTTTTCGCCAATCCATTTGACATAAATTGCATTGAGCTCCGGAATTTTACTCAATACTTTGGCCAACTTTGTCTTCCCAGTTCCCTGGAAGCCTGCGATTATAAACAGCATTCCTTTACCATAGAGGAACATAACATCTTCTTTGAGACTTAGTGCTGTGGGAGTCCAATAATATTCTTCATCATCATCAGCGAGCTCTCCTGTCCACACCATTGCCCACTTGCGGATAGCTGACAATTTCACAATTTCACTAGTTTTTTCGTCTGACAATTTCACAATTTCACTAGTTTTTTCGTCTGACAATTTCACAATTTCACTAGTTTTTTCGTCTGACAATTTCACAATTTCACCAGTTTTTGCGTCTGACAATTTCACAATTTCACTAGTTTTTTCGTCTGACAATTTTACAAATTCACCAGTTTTTGCGTCAAAAAAAAATTGAATCTTATTATTCATTGTCTGGCCACCTTTTGGGTTTTTTTGTAATTTACAATTGCTCATTTTCTAACGCCGCTTTTACCTTTTCGAGTCGTTTCGTCAGCTCATCTTTTTTGATTGGTTTTATATGGATGACGTCATTGAAGAGAATTCTTACTTTATCGCCTGGCTTTATGTTGTGCATTTCAAGATACTTTTGTGGCAATGTTATTACATAACTCCCTCCTATTCGAAAGATCCTTCGAATATCTTCTTCAGCCTCCACATTTATCCCTCCATTTAACAATTTAATATTTGTTAAACTTATATATAAATCTTTCATGTTTAAAGTAATATTTGGTAAAAATCAGTAAACAATTATTACTTTTAAAATGTAAAGATTTAAATTAGACTTAGTAATATTATTACATGAGTGTAAGATGCCACAAAGGTATGTCTGCCTCAAATGCGGGCATCGCTGGAAGACAAGAACAAACAATCCTGTTCGTTGTGCCCGCATGTGTGGATCAAGCTATATATTACCTGAGACTCAATATCATTTGCTTTTACAAACACTAACAAAGCTTAATGAAGATACATCTCTACTAGACCATCTTATTGCTTTGAAGTCGGTCTTAATCAAGTTCAGGATCACTGGAAGACCTTTAGAAGTGCTTGTTTTCCTTGAAGGTCTTTTAAAACAAGCTCAAAGTTTCAAGAAAGCTGAAAAATTCACCACTAAGGAGGAACAACAATGAGACCCCCCACTCAACTGAAGAAAATTAGTACGCACAAAAACAAACATTTACATAAGTGCTGCATGACCTGTCGCCATAGCTACCTGCGAAGGGGAGCTTTACTCTGCAAGGGCTGGCCAGTACCGAAAAAATTCAGCCAACGGGACGCGTGTGACGATTGGCAGCCGAAGGGGGAGGGAAAACGACCATGATGAGAATGGTAAACCTAAAAGGAAATAATTTAGGCGGTCATGCCGTAGGTAAACCTAACTCCACTCAACACCAACAACTCAAGCTGGGTGATGAGCTTGTTAGATGATTTTTTAATTTTTAAAATTTTCATTTTTGGAGTATTTATAATTTTTGTTGTATGGCTCTTGATATTGTTAAGGCGAGCTCCAGAGTTTGAAGAAGGTCCTGAAGTTTACACTGCAAAGAATGGTGAGATTCAAGTTTACACTTTTAAAGACTGGAGGGAGGCGCAGAAAAGTGCCAATTAAGATCTTCTGCGACAAATGCGGATATAAGTTCTACGAGGGCATGCCAAGGTCTCTATACTACAACAATGAGTTCACAATTCTAGACCACTACCGTGCCTTATACAGTAATCAATGCCCAAAGTGTGGGCGTGTCTTTAGCAAACAAGTCGGCTTTAAAATAAAACCGAGGGGATAAAAAAAATGCCGTACGACCCTGAACTAGCAAAATCGTTCAGAAAATGGCAGAAACGAAAAACAAAGATTGGCCCCAAGGACTGGGAACATTACAAAAAATGGGGGTCTCAACCATGGACAGAACTTTAGCACTTTGTGTGGGTTTTTTACTTGGCTTACTGGCAAAGCTTCCAATAGTTTTAGCTGTGTTGAGCCTAATTTCATTGTATGTTTTTACGCGTAAAAATAGACAAAGACACAAATGGGAGATGAGTAACCATGAGTGCGAATGCGAATTGGGTGCCACCATGGGAGCTGCCTGAGTTTGAGGACGAATACGAGTATATAGTTTTATTGAACGGCAAAGCTGTCACAGTAGACAGGGAGACCTACTTAAAATATCTTGATTTGGCATTTAATCCACCAATAAAGAAAATTAAAGGCGAAGACATAATCGTTACTATAAAATCAAAAAACAAAAAAGTCGTTGATGAGTTGGCAGATGAAATATTCTACCACCATCGTTACCCGTACCAGGTCCAAGCTCCTGCAGTCACCCAAGACGGTGAATATTATGTCGCCACCGTTGTCGTTGCCCCTGAGGAAGAAATTAATTTGAGTCCTGTTGACGTTTGGCCAATGAGACCCAGGAGGGTTAAAAAACGCAAACGAGTAAACCAAAAGGATTCTATGCAAAACCTATAGTTCGAGAACGGCGCTACGATCCCGTACCCGTAAAGGAAGAAGAAGTCAAGAAGATACTGGAGTATATCCATGACGGCAAGCATGTCAGTCCAAAGCTGTCCTCCGGCACACGTAGATTTTTAGCCCAACGTGACTGTGCTCTAATTGCCATGCTATGGCTGTTTGGCAAGCGAATTAGCGAAATACTCAAACTTAAAATAAAAGATGTCTGGGAGGAGAATGGTGAGCTCCGAGTAAAGTTCACAATCGAGAAAAAAGCCAAGACTTACAAGCTCTGTGAGTGCAAAGCTCTGAACTCCAAGACGGCTTCATTCTGCAAACAGTGTGGTAGGAGTTTAGAGAGTGCCCCCTTGAAGACGACAAAGGCAGGCGAGGTCACGGTTGTAAAGCGCAAGTCTCTGCTGGTCGATCCTGTATTCTACATAACCTTCTGGCGCGGGGAGTGGCTCAAGCGGGTCAGGGACGTGTCGGCTTTTCTCTTCCCCACATTGGTCGTGAGACATACAGCTACAGGCATAAAAGTCGCGGTGAACCCATGGCGACCAATATCCAGGCAGCGCGCCCACCAGCTCCTTGCAATGTTTGGCTTATCCCCTCACCTGTTCAGAAGCGCCTTTGCCAAACGACTGCTACGAAAGACGAAGAACGTTAGATTAGTCCAGTCCGCTGGCGACTGGTCATCAATATCGTCCCTGCTTGAGTACGCACGAAGTCTTGGCGAGACTCCAGAAGATGAGCAGTTCTCCAAGCTTGAGTAGAGATAGTTATATTATAATGTAACATATGTGATACATATTAGAATCTTTGAAATTACATTTTGCTCAAAATGTAAAATGAGATTGTCTTATTCGCCCACCTTTTGCTGCATTCCAGATAAGTTGAAATTAATCTATCATAATTTCAACAATTTTGGTCTGGTTACACAAGTTACACAAGTTACACTTCTAATGTGTGTGGCATTAGGCTAAACAAAACAAAAAAAAATTAGATAAATTTAATCCCATCGCTTGAAGAGAGTTAATCTGTCATAATCTATCATAAAATCTACAAGGTTTACATAGTTGACAACCTCAGAAAAAGACCCCTACCCAAACTGGAAAATAATGAAGGACAAAAGGATTAATGTGTTCACCAGACAAAATAATGTTTGTCGAAAAGGGAAAGAACTCCAACGGAACACTAAGTTAATTTATAGTGTTCTATTCAATAATCCATTTTATTAATTAGTAAACTATAAATATAACCATGGGGGAAAGTAATTTAGAGGTAGTAATTATGGAGAATGAGCCTGTGGGTATAGACTTTTTGAAGAGCTACTCCTCCCAAGTGACGATAAGCGTGTATCGATGTGCGATAAAGGATTTTCTTGGATTTATCTACAAAGCTGTAGACAATGGGGAGCTTAAGCAGAAAGCCAGGCATTATTTCAGGGAGAACAGGGACTATGAGAAGGATGTGGAGCTTTATCTCCAGAGCAAGAAGAATGAAGCACCAAAGTCAAGACGCTTGAGAGTCTCGGTCCTGAGAGTCTTCCTGCTTGAGAATGGAGTCGAACTACCAGAGCTTTTCTGGAGAAGACTTAGAGACAGAATAAAGGGCTCAAGGGCTTTGACAATGGATAGACCACCTACGACTGAAGAGCTTAGAAAAATTCTTTTCAATATGGATATCAAGGGCAAGGCTTTGTTTCTGGTGCTGGCTTCTAGCGGCATGAGGATAGGTGAAGCTTTGAAGTTGAGGGTCGAGGACTTCGAGTTAGATAAGGATCCAGCAAGAATCAACATAAGGGGGGCTTACACGAAGACGGGTAACTCCAGGGTTGCATTCATAAGTTCTGAAGCCAAGGAGGCGGTAGAACAATGGCTAAGGATAAGAGACGACTATTTAAAGCAGGCTGCAGGACGCTCATGGAAGTATAATAAACCACTTGAAGATCCAAGGATGTTTCCCTTTGACACTCCCACGGCTTACACTATGTGGAAAAATGCATTAGATAAAGCTGGATTAATACAAAAGGATAGCCAGACAAACAGATTGATTCTCCATCCGCACTGCTTGCGAAAGTTCTTCAGATCCAAATTGGCTCAGGTTATTCCAGTTGACATTGTCGAAAGTACGATGGGTCACGAGGGCTATCTGACACAAGTCTACAGGCGCTACTCTCAGGAGGACTTGGCCGACTTCTACAAGAAGGGCGAACACACACTTCTTGTGTTTGGGAATGGCAAGGACTTGGCAAAATTGAGGGCGGAGGTTGAAGAGAAGAACAAGCAGCTGCAGGAGCTAGTTAGCAGTCTCGTGACAGAAAACTTGAGTTTGAAACGAAAGCTTGGAGAACATGAAAAAATGCTTGAGGAATTGAAAAGCACAGTCGCAGAACTCAGAAAGCTGTTGGGCGGGGTAGTACCACAAAAATAATATATCTCTGTGTCTGTATCTCTCTCTGTGTGTGTATGCCTACAACAAAGGACAGGATTCAAAAACTAGAAGAGATCTTAACCATTCTTAAAGAGAATGGAGGTAAGGTTAAATTTGGTAAACTCTTTGGGACCTTGGCTCTTAAATACGGTGTAACTGAAAAAACGTTTTGGGACTACCTTGAAGCCTTGCGCCTTGCTGGGAAGATTGAATACTCTACCATTTACACGACTTCTAAGAAAGATGAACTTGAGATCAAGCTGCTGGGTGGGGGATGATGTTAACTTTTGTTTACACGCGTAAACGATGCTTCATGTCATCTAATCAAGACACATTTTAAGTTTGGGTAGGGGTCTTTTTCTAAGGTTGTCAACCTTGTAAACCTTGTAGACTTTTCGCTTCCACAGTGAGTGGGGGTCTCATTCTGACGTTGTCAACCATGTAAACCTTGTAGACTTTATGATAGATTGTGATAGTTTAACTCCCTCCAAGCGGTAGGATTAAATTTATCTAATTTTTTTGCTCGTTTCCAGACTCTGCCATACACACAATAGATGTGTAACTTCTGTAACTTGTGTAACCAGGTCAAATTATTCTTTATGGATAGCTTATGAAAAGGTTGGATTTACTTTTGTTTTCTTGACCTCTTCCCACTTTTGAGACCAGGAGCGGATATTTTTGAGGTAATCCTCATACTGCTTTTGGGTCTCTGAAAAAGCTTTATCATAAAACTCCCATAAATCTTTATCTTCACATGCTATCTTAAGAAGAATAGAAATTTGTTGGGCATTGTTAAAGGTGAAAAGTATCATCTTTGTGATATGGTCCGTTTTTACTTCTATGGCTGCATCTATTAGGCTTTTTTGTCGTACTGTTATTTCTTTCCCCCACTGACTTGCTTTCTTTTTTGGCATGATGAGGGATAGAAGCTTACCAATAGCCTTTGTATCCCTTGTTTCCCAGCCTGGGAACATGACCATTGAGTAAAACGGATTTGGCATGTTCTCAATAGTTTTTTTAAGATTATCAACTATGATATCTTTAACTCCAGCTTTTTTGAAGAAAGACCACTTGCCGAAGACAAGAGGCAGTAGGTGGGGGAAATTATTTGCCAATGTATCTATTATATCCGGATCATCAAATATGTGTGGTAGCTTGAGAAGTGCAATCAGTCCATCAAGGGTGAGGGTGTAGATCTTCCGCTCTTTACCCCCCTTCTTTGCCGGCTCAGTCTTGAGAAGATGGATAAGTCCATACGTCTCCAAAAGCTCCAAGTGTCTGAGCACTGTTCGATAGCTTTTGTTTATGGCTTTGCCCAAATCATACTGTGGGTAACTACCTTTATCAGCTATTATGGCCAAGATTTCATAGTGCGTTTTAAAACTCGTACTGTATTTCATGGTCTCACCAATGTGACATTTTTCCTATATAATATGTCATAAAAACGCCTATATAAATCTTTTACAAAAATATTATAATGGGGAAAGTTCAGATGCCTATCATAAAAAAAGTTACAACAGTTGGTGCAGGCAGAGGGATCTGCCTCCCACGCTCCTGGTTAGAGTGGATAGAGCGGGAAACAGGACAACCACTTCGAGAAGTTCTACTGGAGATTGACACTAATCTCACCATTATTCCTTTGATTAATGGTAAAAAGAAGGTGAAGTCTGAGAATGGACCATAAAACTTTGCCACATTGCTTTGGTCTGGGCACGCAACAGACACCAAATGTCTGTCAAGAGTGTGACTTCAGGGAACTCTGCAGAAAAATCAGCGAGGAGTTTTTGCCCAAAGCAAAGCTTGAGCCAGTCATCAGAAGACTTGAGAATATTATCACAGCGCTAGGAGATGACTAGATAATGGACAATCAAGTACAAATAATTTTTGACAAAAGCAAAATTGCCATGCTTGGATCTAAATGCTGTGCCAGGTGCGGAGCAAAACTTAGCAGAGTGTGCTGGGGGACAAACCCAGTCACTGGTAAAATTGAGCATATTTGCAAAAAATGTCTGACTCGGGAGGAACGGCAGTTTGTCGAGTAAAATGGAGGAGTCTTTAATGCAAAAGTTAGATTATGCCTTGAGCTACTTGGACAAAGGCATCTCTGTTATTCCTCTTGTGTCAGGAGGGAAGAAGCCATTAATCCCGTGGGAGGAGTATAAAACTCGTCTCCCAACCAAGGGGGAAGTAATGGCTTGGTTCCAAGATGGCAGAGCAAACATTGGAGCAGTATGTGGGACAGTATCTGGTGGTCTGGTCGCCTTAGATTTCGAGAGCGAGGAGTCCTTTACAAAGTTTTTCTCGCGTGAAAAGATATTAAGTGCGACACTGGTAGTCAGGACCGCCCATGGAGGAGTTCATGTCTGGTTACGAGAGACTGGAGAAGTACCAAGGAGATCCATAAGGATCAGCAAAAATCCTCCCCTTGACCTTTTGGGTGAGGGCGGTTATGGTGTACTCCCTCCTTCTGCAATTGACCACTCAAAATGCGATAAATCAAAGTGCAAGAGTGAGGGGATTGGTAATTACGAGATCATCAGCTCGACAACCGAGATCATGCCCACAAAGGGGATCTACGAATTCGTCCTGAGACGGTGTAAAGAGCTGGGATGGGATCTCTCAGCCCCGAAGCCAAAGATTGATGAAATCTTGCCAGGCGTACCCATGGGGATGCGTAATGTTGCCGCTTTTGAGTATGCAAGATATTTGCTCTTTAAAATTAAGCTTGACCCAGTCACGACTTTGGCAGAGTTGAAGCGCTGGAATGCTTTGAATAATCCTCCCTTGTCGGAGGCAGAGCTTGAGACAGTATGGAAGTCTGCTCAAAGGTACCCATTTGAGAAGGGAGAGGTAGAGACTAAAAAGTCAGAGTCAGCAAACACAGATAAGACAGAGCTAAAAACGCAGAAGGCTGAAAATAAAATTACAATGGTTCCTTGTCTGATAACAGATGAATTTATTGCCGAAGAGTGTTGGGATAGGGAGAAAGAAGAGGCTTACTTTCTAATCAGGTACTTCAACAGTGATAAGATAGAACGGGTGGACAGGATAAATTACAATGGAACTGAGTATTTTCCCCTTACCAACCCCACACTGAAAAAAGGTCTTGTTTTACTGCCATCCGGCATTGAAGAAGCGACCCTGGCTGAAGTCTTTCGGGAAGCATGCGATCTGACACTTACGATGTATGAAGCTGAGGAGGACAAAAAAGAGGAGATTAAATTTTTAGTTGCAATTGCTATATCATCATGGTTTTATGATAGGTTTAATTTACAAATCCCTGGCATGGGCGCTTTTGCTCCTATCATAGCACTAAGAGGACCTTCAGGTTCAGGGAAAGACAGACTTCTGAATGCTCTGAGACTGTGCTCATACCGTCCCTTTTACAATGTATCCACACAAAGGATCCCGTCACTATACCGCCCAATGGACCAATGGCGTGGGACTTTATGCCTGTCAGAGATGGACTTTATAAACACGTCTGAGACCTCCGAACTCACGCACTACCTGAACTGCAGATCTTATGGTGTTCCCATCTCGAGACAAAACCCAGACAACCCAAAATATAACGAAGTATTCTACAACTTTGGTCTCACAATTGTGACTCAGAGGAGAGTATGGGACGATAACGCTCTCGAAGATCGGTCCTTGCCATACTACTGTGAGAAGACGCAGAAAGAGATACCATCAGAGGTCCTTGATGAATGGGTCGAAAGAGGCATGGAGTTGCAGAAGAAACTGCTGTACCTACGATTAATGCTGTGGGATAAAGTTGTAATCGACAAGGGGGCGCGGGTGAAGGGTATAAAGGACCATAGACTCACTGCATCCATCTTGCCTTTATTGGCTTTGCTGAAGCTTGAACCTTCCCTTGGAACACTGATTGAGGAGAACATGAAAAAATTAGAAAGAAAACGCCGGGAAGTCAAAGCAATGTCGAAGGATGGGATTGTCATTAACAAACTATACGAGCTATGGAAGGAAGATCTCGTAGGAATACACAATGGAGTAAAGTACATCGCAAAGGAGAGAGAGAGTGTAGAGAGTATAACTGATGAAGAGCAGTTTATCTTAGTTCCACTCCAAATTTCCGATCTGGCAGAGGAGTTTAAGTGGTCCACAAAAGAAGTGAGAAAAATTTTAAACTCACTACAGCTCCATCCCGACATTGAGAAGCTACCAAAAGTCATAAAATTGGACAGAGCATATCGTCCCATCTGGATAGATGAAAAGAGACTGATGAGCAGATTTGAGGAGTTCGTCCCCGACCTGGTTACACAAGTTACAGAAGTTACACATCTATTGTGTGTGGAAGGATCTAAAGACATCAGTAAAAGCATGGATAAAGTAGAAAATTCAAAATGTGTAACTTCTGTAACCAAGCCAGAGCAAAGTGTTACACACAATAGAAGTGTAACTAGTGTAACTTCTGTAACCGACTCACCATTAAAAACTTCCTGGGGGGAGCTGGTATGAGAGTGAGAAGACATCATCTACACAAGTGCTGCATGACCTGTCGCCATAGCTACCTGCAAAGGGGAGCTTTACTCTGCAAGGGCTGGCCAGTACCGAAAAAATTCAGCCGACGGGATGCGTGCGACGATTGGCAGCCGAGGTGGTCCAAATGAGTGAAAACATGCTACTAGTTCTTCTCATAGGAGCGTGCTTGGCAATTTGGCTGAGCATCTATACCTATACTTGCATGCAGGAGGAGGAAAAAGAGTGAACAAGAGTCAGCTAATGAAGAAATTACTGAAAGAAAAAGAACGAGATCATCAGAAAGCGGAGTTAATAGAAAAGAGAGTAGGTTCTGATCCCTTAAATGGGTTGTATAATACACCCCCTGTATTATACACGAAAATCACTTGCAAGGTCTACAAAGCAGGGAGGACTTATCTGATTAGGATCCCCCAATTGGTGGTTAAGGGGCTGGAACTGAAGCCTATGGACTCTGTCACAATAACAATTGAAAAGGCAGGGAGCGATGAAGTTGCCGATTAAGATCTTGTACAACAATTGCAATTACCAGTTCTACCAAGGCACGCCAAGATCTTTGCGACAGGTGATTTTGAAATGCCATTCGTTGTAAAATGCGCGAAATGCGGCCACGTGTTGTACAAAGGTAGCCCCCGCTCGCTAGTGCGGGGCACGCAGGACGGGGGCTGGTACACTTTCTTGGACCAACTCAAGATCAGCATGGACTTCCACTGCCCGCACTGCGGGAGTGCGTTAGGCCCGGTATCAAAGATTGCCATAAAAGCTGCTGAGGCGAGGGCAAAATCAACTAAAGTCGAGAGCTTGCAGGTGATTCATAAGGGGAGGCATGAGCCATGATAATAATAAAGTGCCACGCGTGCGGGGCCATCCTGTACGAGGGCCTCCCTGGCTCGCTGACGACGCACTGCATGAAGCGCCCGAGCCAGGCGGCGTTCAAGTCCTTTGCCCGAAAGCTGGGCAACGCCTGCCCCTACTGCGGGGCAACGATCAGGGGCATACCCGTCAAGATGACAATCAATGTTGCCGAAAGGAGGGAAGAATTTGAATGAGAAAAATATCCGCTTTTTCGCTCTTGATCGGCTGCTGCCTTTTAGGCATCGGCACGAAACTGATGCACCTCCTCATTGGAGCTTTTTTGCCGATGAAAGAGCCGTTGTCATGCTTCCTCCGTTCCCCAACGTCTTGGACGCGCTGCTAGTAATCATGGGAGGGGCATTATGCATTTACATTTATTTTAGCAAGGAGGGGAAATAGCATGATGTTGGTGGATCGCAAGGGCAAAGTCACTACGAAAGGCATGGTGGGAGGACTAGCCATAAAATGAGTTTCCCTGATCTCGCCTCGGTGAAGTCCTCCGTGGACGATACCTTGAAGAAGCTCGAGGCTCTGAAGTCCGAGGTGGAAAGGGCGCAGCAGCAGATCCGTGCGGACTTCGATGCCAAGGTGGAAGAGCTCCGCATCACGAACGTCGACAAGAGCCTCATATCCGACTTCCTGAAGGAGCCCTACGTCATCATCCCCTCGAGGCGCCCCAACGAGTGGTACGTAATAGCCCCCAAGTGGCTGAACTTCGCGGTGGGCTGGCTCGAGCGCTCCACCAAGTCCTACAATATCTTCGTCATAAACCGCTACGTCCAGTGGTTCTACGACATCCCCCAGTCCCTCAAGGACAAGCTGAAGTTCGAGAGGTCCCTCCCGCTCAAGGTCTTCGACGGAACGATCCTCACCGGCAAGGAGCACCAGGAGGAGGCGCTGCGCCGCTACGGGAAGTACGTCTTCCGCCGGGAGGGCGAGGACCGGCTGAGGCTCAAGAAGGGCTACGAGTTCGAGGCCATAGCCGCCATAATCGAGGACGGGACGCTCCCATTCATGCCCCTCCCGGTGAAGGAGGAGGACCTCCGTCCTTGGACTGGGATCTCGCTCCGCACATACCAGGACCTCGCCTGGCAGGAGTTCCTCAAGAAGGGCGCCATCGGTATCTTCTGGCCCTTCGGGGCGGGCAAGTCCTTCTTCGGCGTGTACGTCTTGGCGAGGGTGAAGGGCAGGAAGTTGGTCGTCGTCCCCTCCGTCACCCTGGTCGAGCAGTGGACCGCCCGGATCCGGCAGTACATCCCGCAGTACGCCCCAGAGATCCAGGTCGTCACCTACCACGCCTATGAGAAGGTCAAAAACCAGGAGTACGCGCTGGTCATCTACGATGAGTGCCACCACCTCCCCGCAAACACCTTCGTCAAACTTTCCACGCTGAAGACGAAGTACCGCATGGGCCTCTCTGCCTCACCCTTCCGTGAGGACGGCCGCGAGAGCTACATCATCGCCCTCACCGGCTTCCCCGTGGGGCTCGCCTGGGAAGATTTAATCAAGCTCAAGGACGTGAGGGTTCCGTTCTTCAAGGTCTACCTGGTGAAGAACAACTCCGCAAAGACCGTGCTCATCGAGGAGCTCCTCCGCATACCCGTGAAGACCATCATCTTCTGTGACTCCTTGGACATGGGGGAGCAGCTCTCTAAGAAGTTCGGGATACCCTTCGTCTTCGGCGACACCAAGGACCGCCTTGAGATCCTCCATAACTCCCTCACCACCGTGGTGTCGAGGGTGGGCGACGAGGGTGTCTCTCTGCCAGACATAGAGCGGGTGATCGAGGTCTCGTTTCTCTACGGCTCCAGGATGCAGGAGTCGCAGCGTTTCGGCAGGCTGATGCACGCCCAGAAGGAGGAGCCGGAGCACATAATCATCATGACCGAGCAGGAGTACGAACTCTACGGCAAGCGGCTCAACGCCATCTACGAGCGCGGGTTCAAGGTACAGATCATGAGGTGACACTGATGATGGTGAAGGGAGCGGAGGAACGATACTTTGCCACTAATGGAGTGTGAAGAGAACCAGACAAGAA
>Ga0078972_1011668_pt1 | contig 15587 bp, 13 predicted proteins | sample YelNatPaOPGAMG01_FD_67568 | JGI IMG/M metagenome (GOLD analysis project Ga0078972, IMG submission 67568) | Hot spring thermophilic microbial communities from Obsidian Pool, Yellowstone National Park, USA - OP-RAMG-01 (SPADES assembly) (version 2) | ecosystem: Environmental > Aquatic > Thermal... | reverse complement strand
AAATGGTGCCGAGGGTGGGACTCGAACCCACACATCCGTGAGGATACTGGATTTTGAGTCCAGCGCGTCTGCCAATTTCACCACCTCGGCCTATATGATAGAGAAAATATATAATAAAAAACGCAAAAAGTCAAACATATTTCCAACCATCAATTACCAATTGATATTTTCCAAACGATCTTTTAAGCTTTATTGTTAAATCTCGATTATACTGTACATCCTTTGGAAGATAGACAGTGATTTCGCCTAATTGAGTAGCCTCAAACTTTGAGGGGTCTTTCGGCACGCCCAATTTTATTGATGGTGGAAATTTTATGTCTCCAACACAAGTCCCAATTGATGGGTAGTCGTCAAAATAAATAATATTTCCATTTTTACTAATATATAATTTTGCGTCATCAGTAATTGATAAAGTCATGCTTGACCTCATTATATAAATTTAATGGTGCCGAAGGTGGGATTTGAACCCACACGAGGTTAAACCTCACTACGCCCTGAACGTAGCGCGTCTGCCGTTTCGCCACTTCGGCTTATTATGATAAATTACAATAATTATAGATTACTGTCAAATATCTATGTTTTTTATTTTATAATATTTAATCTGATTTTGATAAAATCTTTTTTTTGATTGACGATCTATTTAAAGTAGTTTTTAATTGTATTTATTTATGTTAATATTATATAAAAGTAATATGAATGTTATTTGACAATTAAATACTAACCATATTTAGTATATTTACAAAAAGGTTTTTTTGATTTAGAATTTATAAAATCTGACTGATTGGTCATAAATGGAGAGTATGAGCATAGAAGATAGAATTTTGAAGGTTGCTCTTGAGCATTTCTCTCAAAAGGGATATGCTCAAGTTAGAGTTAGTGACATTGCACAAGAGGCAAATATAGGTAAAGGTACGATATATTTGTATTTTAATTCCAAAAGGGATTTATTTTATTTGACTATAGAGTATGCATTTAGAAAGCTAGCAGAAATACTTTGGTCAGACAAAGATTTTAGTAGCATATTGAGTTTAAGAACTTTTGTTTATGACTACTTTGAAAACTGGGAGCTTGCAAGTAAATTGGGAAGTTTAGTTTTAGATGGGCTTTCTCTAGGGGATAGAACATTTTATAGTGAGTTAAGAAAAATGAGAGATAAATATATAATTGAGAACTTAGATAAAATTGTTGAAAAGCTTATAAAGGCAAATATAATTAAAGAAGCTAATCAGAGAATAATCTCTCTTTTTATATGGGGTAACCTTGTGTTTTTTACAACTTTAGTATTGAAAGGGGAAGAGATTAAATTGGACAAGAAGGAAATTTGGCAGATGATCTTTTCAGGTATTACTTCGGGGTTGATTAAATGAAAAAAAGAATAAATTATGTTATTGTATTTTTTTTGGTTTCTTTATTTATATCTCTTCCTACTATAGCATATTCAAAGGAGGATGTTTTAGAATATAAACCAACTAATCCACCTAAGGAATTAAATTTGACTCTTGATAAGGCAATCGAGCTTGCAAAGAATTACAGTCCTATATTAAAAATGGATAGAGAGAAGATCGGCAATGCAAGGATGCAAGCACACGAAGTTTCAGGTTATCTTGTTCCACATCTTAACTGGCAGTCTACTTATACTGAGCTTAAAAGTGCGCCATCAATTATGATTCCTGGTGTGGGTAAAGTGCCAACAGGATATAAAACAACATATGATCATAGAGCTGTTTTGACTTATGAGTTTGATGTTTGGAGAAAAATTTGGGAGCAACGATCAGCTGCCTGGTTAAATGTGAGGGAGGCAGAAGAAAACTATAGAAGCGCAGTACAGGATTTGACTTATCAAGTAACAAGAGCTTATTTTCAATGCCTACAAGCAGAAGATAATGTGGCATCTCAAGAAGCTGATTTAAAACAAATTGAAGAGCAGTTAAGGGTTACACAGGCTATGTATAATGCTGGCACAGCTGCTAAAATTGACGTGCTAAGAGTTCAGGTAGCATTAGCTCAAATAAAGCAGAACTTGCTAGATGCTGAGAATCAAAGAGATTTAGCTTATTCTTCATTAAATAATCTTATTGGCTATCCAATGAATACTAAACTAGTACTGGCAAAAGATCAAGATGTACCAAATATAACTGGTAGTATTGATGATTTGACCGCTAAGGCTGTTTCTTTCAGACCTGATCTTAGAGCTGCTAGATTAGCTGCAGAGGCAGCTAAAAAGCTTATATGGGTGGCAGAAACTAAAAGACTTCCAGATTTTTCTATTACTGCTTATAAGGAATGGGTAGATAACCACTTTTTCCCAAATAATCAGGATTGGGGAGCTGTTGTTCAGATGACTATACCAATTTATAATGGTGGTGTGATAAGAAGTCAGATTCAACAGGCAGTAATTGCTTATAGAACTCAAAAGGATTATGAAAGGCAAATTTTTGATCAAGTTAAGCTTGACGTTAAGCAGGCAGTTTTGAACTTATTGTCTGCAAAACAAAGAATTGATACAATTGCACAATCTGTTTCTGAAGCTGAAGAAAGCTTGAGGTTGGCTAGAGTTCGATATCAGGCTGGTGTAAACACCATATCAGAGGTATTGGATGCTGAGGCTCAGCTTTCTACCTCTCAAACACAGTACGCACAGGCAAAATTTGATTATCAGGTTGCAAAGGCGGCGCTTTACAAGGCAATAGGGTTAGATTAAGTATGTTAAAAAGAATACATGGAATGCTTAGGACATTCTTGAAAAGAAAAGTTTTCATAATTGCTTTGCTATTGGGAATTATTTTAATTGTAATTTTGTCTCTTAACCTTTTTAGTAAAAGGAATATGCCAATAAATCAGCCTGTTGTAGTTAAAGCTATGAAAGTTATTGTAAAGGATACCGACGTTTATCAGGACTATGTAGGTCAAGTGGAAGCTGTAAATGATGTTCAAATTAGATCCAAGGTGTCGGGCTATATTGTTGCAAAGTATATAAAGGGGGGTGACATTGTAAAGGAAGGTCAACCTCTTTTTCAGATTGATAAAAGAACCTATGAGGCTGCAGTTTCGAATGCTAAAGCACAGTTAGCTCAGGCTATTGCAAATTATGAAAATGCAAAACTTGATGCAGACAGATATAAAATTTTGGCTGCTCAGGATGCTGTTCCTCAGCAGACTTCTGATACTGCTACATCAATTGCCAAACAAGATTATCAGATTGTTGAAGCAATGAGGGCTAACCTAAAACAAGCAGAAGATAATTTAAGCGATACCTTAATTGTTGCACCTTTTAGCGGTAAGTTAGGTGTTGGAGATGATTTAAGCATTGGTGCATTCGTGACTGCTGGTCAAACTGTATTGTGCACCTTATCGTCGCCAGATCCGATGTATGTTTTGTTCAGTATTTCTGAGAATGATTACCTAAATATGATTAAAAATGGTATTGACCCAATGAAGAGTGATGTAGGGAAAAGCGTCAAGCTAATATTATCTGATGGTACAACTTATAAATATTTTGGGAAAATAACTGAGATAAATAGAGGGCTCACCCAAAATACTGGAACTCTCTCAATAAAAGCGCTTTTTCCAAATCCTGATAATATTTTAGTTCCTGGCATGTTTGCCAAAGTGGTTCTTCTAGAGGGACATTTAAAAAATGCTATTCTTGTTCCTCAAATGGCTGTTCAACAAATACTCGACAAGACGTTTGTTACTATTGTTGATAGTAATAACAAGACCGAAATGGTACCTGTTAAGATGGGACCAAGAGTAGGATCTCTTTGGGTTGTGGAAGAAGGTTTAAAACCTGGTGACAACGTAGTAGTTGAAGGATTTCAAAAAGCTCCTTCAGGAACTACTGTTAAGGTTGAAGAAGTAAACTTAAAGTCATTGGGTTTACAGTAATTTATGGCTCAGTTTTTTATTAAAAATCCAATTTTTGCAATTGTTGTTTCGTTGATAATTGTTTTGGTGGGGTTTCTTGCAATGGTAAACTTGCCGATTGCAGTTTATCCACAGATAACCCCTCCTCAGGTAAATGTTATAGCAAGTTATCCTGCTGCTAATGCTCAAACTGTAGAACAAACTGTTGCCCAGCAGATGGAAGACCAGGTAAATGGGGTAGAGGGCATGGTTTCAATGTTATCTACTAGTACTGATGCGGGGAGTTATACCCTACAAGTTCAATTCGAACTTGGTAAAGATCCAGATATCGCTACAGTGCAAACCCAAAATAGAGTTGGTCAGGCCTCTCCTTTATTACCACCTGAAGTGGTTCAAACTGGCATTAATGTAATGAAGGTTACTCCTCAAAACGCGCTTGTTTTTTCTCTATATTCTCCTAAGGGGACATATGATTCAACCTTTCTTGCTAATTATGGAAATATAAATATAGTTCAACAACTGCAGAGAGTCAAAGGTGTAGGTCAGGTAATGATGTACGGAGCTCCCTTTGGTATGAGGATCTGGTTAAATCCTGAGAAGATGGCACAATTGGGAATAACTACAACTGATGTTTACAATGCAATCAAAGAACAAAATGTACAGGCAGCATCAGGTACCATTGGTCAAATGCCAATTCCTTCAAGTCAGGCATTCCAATACGTTACAAGAGTAAAAGGTAGATTGAACACCCCCCAAGAGTTTGAGAACATTATTGTTAGGGCTAATCCTGACGGATCCATTGTAAGATTGGGTGATATTGCTCGAGTTAATTTGGGCGGCAGGTTCTATGTTTATAACTCAACTATGAACGGATATAATGCTGCTGCTTTTGGAGTTCAATTAACTCCAGACGCAGATGCTTTAAAAACCGTCGATGAGTGTAAAGCAATTATAGCAAAGGCTGAAAAGAGCTTTCCACCTGATATGAAGGCTGAAATTATAGTGGATAATACCCTTTTTATTAGAGAATCCCTTAAAGAAGTCTTGAAAACTTTATTTGAAGCTTTAATCTTAGTTATGATAGTAATTTTTATCTTTTTACATTCATGGAAAGCAACTCTTATACCAATGCTTGCCGTGCCAGTTTCGTTGATCGGTACATTCGCAACCTTTTTGATTTTTGGTTTTTCAATAAATACTCTTACACTTTTCGCAATGGTTCTTGCAATTGGTCTGGTAGTTGATGATGCAATTGTAGTTATCGAAGCTGTGGAACATCATATTAGATATGATAATATGAGTCCTTTTGAGGCAGCACAGAAAGCTATGAAAGAGGTTTCAGCTGCAATAGTAGCAATCGCATTTGTTTTGGCTTCTGTTTTTATCCCTGTTGCCTTTTTTGGTGGAACTATGGGAGTTTTGTATAAGCAATTTGCATTAACTATTACTGTTTCTATGATACTTTCTGTAATAGTAGCCCTTTCTCTTACACCAACGCTATGTGCAAGAATGCTTACGCCATACAATCCAAACAAGCATAAGGGTATTTTGGCTAGATTTTTTGATAAATTTAATAATGCATTTGAAAAGGTTATCTCTGAATATTCTAAGATTGTTTATAAATTTGTTAGAAAAGCAAAATTAGGACTCATTTTTATTTTATTATTGACTGCTGCTACTTTCTTTATCATATCTCATTTGCCAACTTCTTTTGTTCCAAATGAAGATCAGGGATATCTTATCGCTGCAGTCTCTTTACCAGAAGGGACTAGTTTAAACGTTACGTCTAATGAAATAAATGTTATAGGTAAAGTAATTAGACAGATTCCTGGAGTTTTAGCTGTTACATGCGTTAATGGAGTCAACTTTTTGACCTTTGCTGCCGACTCAAGTACGGGTGTAATATTTATAAGGCTTAAACCATGGGATGAACGAACTTCTCCGCAATTATCTGCTCAAAGCATTTTAAGACAAATATTTATCAGATCTCAACAATTCCCTAATGCAACTGTTTTGCCACTGCTGCCATCTTCTTTGCCAGGAATAGGTACAAGGGGTGGTTTTACTATGATGCTTGAAGATAGAGGTGGGACAGCAAGTTTTCAAGAAATGGATAAGATTTCCAAAGAGTTTATTGGAGAAGCAAAAAAGATGCCTGCAATAGGTACTATTTATTCGACGTTTAATGCAAACACACCTGGTTATACTTATGATATTGATAGAGATAAGGTTAAGAAACTTGGCATACCTCTTACTGACGTGTTCAACACAATGCAAACCTTTTATGGAGGGCTTGAAGTTAATGATATCAATCTTTATGGGAAAACTTACAAAGTAATAATGCAAGCCTTACCACAATTTAGAACAAATCCTGACGATATAAAATATTTTTACGTTAGAAATTCTGAAGGGAAAATGATTCCATTGAGTACTCTTGCTACTGCGAAGCTCACTGATGGTCCATCGGTAATACAAAGATTTGATGATTATAGGGCGATTCAAATCGGTGGTAACCCTGCTCCCGGATACAGTTCTGGTCAGGCAATGCAAGCTTTGGTTGAAGTAGCCAAAAAAGTTTTGCCTTCATCCTTTTCTTATGATTGGGCGGATCTGAGCTTAGAAGAACAAAAGTCTGGGCAGAAAGCGCCAATACTTTTTGCACTATCTCTTATTTTTGCTTTTTTGTGTCTTGCAGCATTGTATGAGAGTTGGTTTGTTCCAATAAGTGTAATTTTGTCAGTTCCTACTGCTATCTTTGGAGCAACCTTTTTCCAATATGTAAGGCATCTTGACAACAACGTTTATATGCAAATTGGACTTGTTATGCTTATTGGACTTGCAGCGAAAAATGCAATTCTAATAATTCAATTTTCAAGGTTAAGAGAAGAAGCTGGCATGAGTCAGCTTGAGGCAGTTGTGGAGGCTGCAAAAGTAAGATTAAGGCCAATTCTTATGACTTCCTTTGCTTTTATTTTCGGTTGTTTGCCATTAGCAATTGCAACGGGTGCAGGTTCAGGTGCAAGAATTGCTATGGGTACATCAGTAGTTGGTGGTATGTTTACAGGTACATTTATAGGTGTATTTATTATTCCAGTCTTATATATTGCAGTAGAAAAGGTTGCTTATAAAGTATTTAGAAGAAAGTAATTGTTATAAATAATATTATAATTATAGTATTTAAAATTCAACCGATTAAAAAGGAGAAATGAAACTTGGCTTTGTTAGAGTTTGTATTTAGAAATAATATTGGTTCTTTTCCTGTAATACATGAAATTTTTGAAGTTTATAGAGTAAAAAATGGCAATCCGATCCGATTTCCAAACTATAGAATTTTACAGCTATCAAGTATAGAGGATGAACTAGAAAATATAAATGTCTCTCCCTTTTTTTCGATACTTTTTGGTTCTGGCAAAGCTTTTATTTCGAAAGGAATAAGGTTTGACGTTAAGGGAGTAAGTTTTTATAACATGTCAAGAAATTTGTTTTCTTTGAACGATATTTTAGATAATCTTGACGTGTGTAAGTTTAACTATAGAAATTTTTCTAAAAATTTGAAGAACTTTCTTTTCGAATTGGATCAGAGCTTTTTTAACGAGAGACAAGTTGATGTACGCTGCTTGTATCTTTTTGATCTGTTTGAAGAGTTGTTTGCTCCTTTAAAAAAGGAGGAATTGATTTTTGAAAATAAACTTGGCAATTTTAAATTTGAATGTGAATTTAATAATATATTGGGATAAATAAAAATGGATTTTTCTCAAATTCCTTCTGTATCTTACGTGCTTGAAGAAATAAAGAAGAGCAATTTCAGCGTCCCTCACGATTTGTGTGTATTGATAAGTCAAAAAGAAATAGAAAGAGCAAGAAAAATAATAAAAAAGGGAGAAAATATTAGTAAAGAAAAAATTTTAGAAAACATAAAGACAAAATTAAATTTTTATGATAAATCGGCGCTTAAAAGAGTTATTAATGCTACAGGAATTATTGTGCATACTAATCTTGGCAGGTCTCCTTTAAATGAATTGATAGCAAAAAAGATAGTGGAAACTGCTACTAATTATTCAAATCTTGAATATGATTTGCTTAATAATAAAAGAGGTAAAAGGGATTCGTTAATTAGAGATATACTCATAGCATTAACTGGAGCTGAAGATGCTACTGTTGTAAACAATAACGCTGCTGCTGTCTATATAACTTTGAATACCCTTGCTAATAAAAAAGAAGTTTTAATTTCACGGTCTGAGCTTATTGAAATTGGAGGATCATTTAGAATTCCAGATGTTATTGCCTCTTCTGGTGCGATTCTTAGAGAGGTAGGTACAACTAATAAGACTCATTTGAGGGATTATGAAAGCAATATAAACGAGTTAACTGGGGTTATTATGAAAGCTCATCAAAGCAATTTTTATCAAGAGGGCTTTGTTGAAAGCGTAGAAATCGATAAACTATCAGATCTTGCTAAAAGGAGGAAGATACTACTATATGAAGATTTAGGTAGCGGTTGTTTAGTAGATTTAAGAAAATACGGTTTGAGCTATGAGCCAACCGTACAAGATAGTATTCGAAAGGGTGTAGATATAGTTAGTTTTTCTGGAGATAAGCTTCTTGGAGCTGGTCAATGCGGGATTATATTGGGGAGAAACGAATTAATTGAAAAAATCAGGAAGAATCCATTGATGAGGGTTTTGAGAGTTGATAAGATGACTTTATGTGCTCTTGAGGGAACCCTAAGACTATATTTAGATAAGAGACATGAAGAAATACCAGTTTATAAGATACTTGCTAAAAATGTGGATGAAATGAGAAGTGACGCAAATAGGATTATCAATAACGTCAAAAATGATAATTTAATGTTAAAAATTCTTGAAAGCGATGGTAGGCTTGGCGGTGGTTCAACTCCTAAGAGTTCTTTTAAAACTATTGGAGTAGGGTTGATTCACAAAAAATTATCAACAAAAGAGATTGAAGTTTTTCTAGCAAGAAGGACTGTACCTATTGTTGGTAGAGTTTTGGATGAATATTATTTTCTCGATATGAAAACGGTTTGTGGCGATGACATTGAGTTTATTTTAAATGCACTAAATGAAATGTTATAACTTGAATTAGCTAACCCCTATGTGATTTCAATATCATGAGCGTCATTTTAACGTTTATTATTATAAATTTAATTAATTGCCAGAGAAAAAATGTCCTTAAAAATTTTGTAAACCAAAGCGGTTTTGACGCAAAAAAGGCTTGTTCATAAGGTTTTCTATTTTCTACCATTTTTAATACCTCACTATTCTGGAATTATATACCAAAATGGTTTCTGTTTGGCTTTGTATATAAATGCATAGTGCAAAAGAAGTTTGATCCAATGTCCTGCTAGCCCTATTTCTCCAAAGGTATATTTTAGATCTCTGCCGTATTCTGGAAATCTTTTAAAGTCTGGGACAATTGGATAGACCGTAATAGAAACTGCTGTACCAGAAAAGAGCCCTGTTCCTGTTGAAGCTACGCATGCGGCACCTAATTTTGCCATGCTAGCAGTATGCAAAGGTTTATTCTTCCCTTTTATTAAATTTGCTATACTCTGAGCTACAGCTTTGCCCATCATTGCTGATGGCATTCCGGTTCGAGGGGCTGTTGGAGAGATCGTTGTCTTGTTAGGAGTTTGCATTGGTTTGCTTATGGGATGTGGAGGTGCAAAAGCAATACCTATCGCAAAAATATTTTTGTATGTCGGATTTTGAAGTGTTTTTGGCCAATCTTCTGCATCCCATTCTGAATATGGTTTAGGATTGTAATTTCCATCGACTTTCATAAAGCCATTAGGTAAGAATAAAGAACTAGTAATATCTTCTCCATTTTTATTAAAAGCTTTTAATCCTACACCAGCAAATGGCGGTATTAACATTGCAAAGTCAAACTCTTGCTCATGAAAAGCTCCATCAAGGGTTTCATATTCTATTTTGTTTTTATCAATTTTTATTGGATGTGCTCTCTTTATCCAAAAAATTTCTCTTTCCGCAAAAAGTGATTCTGTAAAGGTCTTACTATGGACTATATATCCGCCATATTTTAAATGCATTCCGCCCATTCCAAAATCACCTAGTTCATATTCATTGGTCATATAAATTATTTTTGCTCTCTCTCTTACTCCTTCTCTTTTTAATTTTGATTCAACATTAAAAAGATACTCAAAGGCAGCTCCCTGGCAGGTAGCCATACCGTGCCCTATTCCAATTACAATAGTTTTATTCTTGCCAGCTTTCATTTCTTTAATTTGAGAGCTTAGATTTTCCCAGGCTTGCACAGCATGAGTTGCAGAGCAAATTGATTGAGAATTTTTTGATGGGCCTAATCCTTCTGTAGCATCAAAATTAAGTTTTGGTCCGGTAGCGTTTATGAGATAGTCGTATTCAATAATTTTTTCACTTTTTGACGCTATTTCTTCAACGACTACAAAGGGGGATGCTATATTGTTACTACCTTCTGGATATATCTTTGTTGCCTTTGCGTTTATGTATTCAATATTAGCTTTTTTATAAATTGGTTCTAAATCAAACAATACCTGTTCTGGTTTCATGTCTCCTACTCCGACCCAGACATTTGAAGGTATCCAATTATACTTTTTCGCGGGAGAAATTACAGTAATCTGATGGTTTTTTGCTAAATATTTCCTTAAAAAACAAGCAGCAGTATGTCCTGATATTCCGGACCCTAAAACTACAATTTTTGACACTTAGTATCCCACCTTTTTTTAAAAAAATGATTAAGATATTATATATTATTTATTGATATTTGAATATAAAAATCATTAGCAGGAAAAAATCAGTAGTTTGACAGTTAAGCAGAGATAAAACTATAGTAACACAAGCATCTTGCTTGTGGTTTATTGCTATTTGTTTTTAAGCACTACCATAGTACCCTGAGCATCCTATAGTAACGCGAGCATCTTGCTCGCGAACAGTTTTTTGCTTTTAAAGCTACCAAGCAAGATGCTTGGTTTACTGTGCGTGCGCTGAGAAACTTGATAGTGTTCTGTGCTTTTTAGGATTATATTATTTATTTGTATTTTAATATAAAAATTATTAGCAGAAAATAAAAATTTATGAAATAATTTTACTTAATTATATTAAAGTAGACCAAAAATATATAAGAAATATTGGAACAGCTAATATGGCAAACCAAAGGTTTAAAATTCCAATTGGAACTAATATAATTAATAAAAACCAATGGATTAGTATTTTTTTATTGCTTTGATATTTTTGCTGAATATCTAAATTTCTAATAATCACAATCAAACCTGAGAGTGACCATCCATACAAGGCTAAATATCCATGCATTTGGAGCAACAGATTGTTTAAAAATTGATATTTAGAGATGCCTGGATAGAAAAATTGTAGACATATCATTGACAGTCCAGTGAGAGAAGTTAAAACAAGAAAAAACATTCCGGATATTAAAAACTTTTTATTTATAAAATAATCAGTGTTTTTAAGGAACAAATAAATAGTAAATAATATATATATTATTAATAAACTAGCACAAAAAATTTCGCCTATTGCCATTTTCAAGATTATAAATATAAAAAAAATAATAACACCAATATTTACAAACCAAAAACTGACTTCTTTTTGTAATTTAAGCTTTGGGTTATCTTTTTGATCTATTATGTCGTAAATAATTGAAAATATTATCAAAGATAATGGAAAGGAAAAGCCTAAATAAAAGTAATTTAAAGGTAAGATGTTGGGTGATATTAGTTTTAAGTAATAATTATTTAGAATAGTCAATTCAGCTAAAATTAAGCCAATTGAGAGACATAGCAAGGAAGCTAAGTGAAACTTTTTTTCAACGGGAACTTTATAATCAAAAAAAGAAAAGGGGAAAAACCCAAAGTGATGAATTCTTACTCTTTCAACAAGAAAAACTAATATTATTCCTGAAATTAATGAAATAATGTAAAGATTTAGAAAAACGCTTGTACTAAAAATAAAAGATGTTGTTAAATAAAGCCATGTATTTTTAGAGAATTTACTCTCTTTATTTGTAAACCATAATATAACTGTTCCACCTACAATTAGATTAAAGAAAAATATATGTAGACGCTGAGCTTGAAACGAGCTAGAAGATGTCCAAATTAGTAGGTCTTTTTGATGTGGGAAAACTAGACCTGCAAAACCAAATATAAAGCCTAATGTCGTGAGGAAAAAAATAGTTAATTTTTCGTATATAGTCAAATTATCACCAAATTGTTTATATTATTGTTAATTTTAGCATAAAAATATTTTAGGGGAATAAATTTAGAGTATGTTAAAGGATCCCGTTATAAAGTTAAACTTGACTGTGAATTATGACTTGTATACAGTGAACATAAAAACTTTAAGTGAGCAAACTTTGAAGTGGTACTATTCGCCAACGGATGTGTTCTCTTATATTTGATTAAAATTTTACTTGTCATAGATAAGATGAGAAATCAAAATGAAACTATAAAGAATACACTTTAGATCAAGATTTGACATTTTTATGATGCTTAAGTTGTTTTTTTGCCAAACTACAGATATTTGATCAAGATAATATTTATGGTATAATACAATAATTAGTTAGATTAAGCTATTATTAAGGAGGTAAAGGGATGTTAAGGGGAAAGGATTTATCAAGGGCAAAGATCTCTATTTCAAGAGACGATTTGTTAGTTGAAACTGGTTCATATGATCATGGTATGCAAAGGCGTTGGGTAGGTAAAGATCTGAAGTTGATCAAGTACAGCATGAAAAGCTCAACTATGTTTGATGGAGAAAGCAAAACCACTGAGGGAGATTCTTAGTTAAATTTGAGCCCATATCCATTATTTGGATGTGGGCGATTTTTTTTTTGTTTAAGGGGGATTAATTGTTATTTATATTTTCTACTACATATGATACGACCGTAGATCTATTAGTATATTATATTGGTCTAGATAAGGTATTTAGATTTAATACTGATATTTTTAAAGATTATAAAATTTATATTGATGAGGTTTCTTTTAAGATTGAAGACCCTACAGGAAGATTTATTACTAACCAAGATATTAAGAAAGTTCTGTGGAGAAAGCCAGCAAAGATAAGGGATCTATTTCCTGAAGAAAAGCTTTCTCCAGAAGAAGCCTATTATGAAAAAGAAATATGGTATGCAATGAGAGAGATAATTAATCTTCTGTGGTCTGAAAATAAAATTGTTCTAATTGAGCCTTTGGTGGATTATAGAGTAGGGAAATTTGTACAGCTAAAATATGCCAAAAAATTTTTTAATGTGCCTAAATATATATTTAGATATGGTTATAATACTTTACTTGATACCAATGGTGAGACTATTGTTAAAAGTCTTACTTCTGAGCCAATTTCTGAAAATGGGTCAGTAATTTTTGCTACAAAAGTAAACCAGATTGAGTTGGATGTTAGTTGTCCATGGCTAATTCAGGAATATGTTTATTCTCAGAAGGATATTACGGTAGTGTTTGTAAGAGATGAGTTGTTTGCTTTTGAGCTTGATAGAACCTCTTTTCTTGACAAAACGATTGACTGGAGAGAGCTATCGGTTGATACTACTACTGATATGTGGCTGCCACACATTCTTCCTGATTGTGTGAAGAATTCCATTTTTCAATTTATGAAAGAACTAAAGCTTCATTTTGGGAGGTTTGATTTTTTATATGACCATGATAAATACTATTTTTTGGAGATAAACCCAAATGGGCAATGGGCTTGGTTGGATTCTGAAAGAAAATTTAAACTATTGGATAAAGTTATTAATGAAATTTCACCTGATACACCTCTTTATAGCATTCCAGTTTTAAGATATTAACTTTATATTTTATGAAGGTTATTTACAGTTATTTTTATAGATATATAAAAATTGCTATTTTTATCTTATTTCAGATTCTTTTTATTCAGCTGTTTCAGCTTCTTAAGCCCTGGCCTATAAAATTCGCATTTGATTATCTAATTGAAAAGAAAAGTCTGCCTTTTAGTGCTGTAAGTTATCTGTCTTTTGATACCCAGCTATTTATTCTTTGCGCATCGTTTGTATTGATATATTTTCTATTAGGCGCATTTGTGCTGTTAAATAATATATCTAAGATATATTTTGGCAACGCAATATTGACTGATATTAGGACGGATATTTATAGAAAATTACAGAAAATTCAGATCTCATATTTTAATAGAAAATCAGCAGGTGACATAATATATAGAACTATAAATGATACCCAGTCAATTCAGGTTATCGCAACAAAAATAATTTTCCCATTTATTTCTTCAATAATACTGCTCTTTGGAATATTTGTTGTAATATTTCAAATCAATCATAAGCTTTTATTTGTGTTCTTCTTTACTACTCCTATTCTATTTTTGTCTATTTCTTTTCTTAATAAAGCTATTTTTAAGGTTTCAAATAAATTAAGGGAAAAAGAGAGCACGCTGCTATCTACTGTGGAATATTTCTTAAATAATTTGTCTGTTGTAAGAATTTTTAACAAGGAAGATTCTGAGAATAAAAAGTTTCAAATTTCCAGCAGTGATGTGCTTAATCAAAATCTTAAACTTAATATTTTTGATACTGTTCATGCTTGGATTGTAAATGTTCTAATTGCTGTGGGTACTGCAGCGATATTATGGTTTGGGGTAAAACAGGTTTTATCTAATAATTTAACAATTGGTGACTTAATAATATTTATCTCATATTTAGAGTCCTTATATGGGCCAATCAACAGTATTACCCAGAGCATTAGCCTATATTATGAATCGATGGCTGGCATTAAAAGAGTTCTATCCCTCTTAAATGAGAACGAAATAATAGTTGATGGGCATGAAAATATAAAAGATAACATCATTAACCATATTGAGTTTAAAAATGTTTACTTTTCGTTTGACTCTAAAAGATGGATAATTAAAGGTGCGAATTTTAAAATTTTTCGTTCTGACAAGGTTGCTTTGATAGGTAAATCTGGCTCTGGCAAAACCACTATTGTTTCTTTAATGATTCGTTTTATAGAGCCTACTATGGGTGAAGTGTTAATAAATAGCAAAAATATAAAGGAATTCAAATTGAAGTCTTTGAGAGACAACATCTGTCTAGTTGGTCAAAGACCAGTATTGTTTAGTGGAACAATACTTGAAAATATAAACTATTCGAATTTAGATATATCAGATTACGAGATAAATGAAGTCTTAAAAATTGTATGTTTAGATGATTTTGTAAAAAATTTACCAGATGGAATTCATACTTATGTAGGAGAGAAGGGAACTATGCTTTCAGAGGGACAAAGACAAAGAATATCTCTTGCAAGAGCTTTGCTTACAAATGCAGAAGTTTTTATTTTTGATGAGGCTACATCAGCAATTGATAATAGTACACAAAAAAGAATATTTGAAAATATTATGAACAGATTTCAATACAAGACTATTATTTACACTACTCATAGACTTGAGAACGTAAGTTATTCTGATTATGTTCTAGTTATTAAGGAAGGCATGATTTTTAAAACAGATAAATCTGATCTTAAAATTTGATGGCATTTTTACTAAAAGTAAAATCTATTTCAAGTTAATAGTTTATGTAGAGTTATTCTTTACTGTATGAGATTATTTTTGAGGAATATCGTAATAATGACATATCGGTTTTTCATGTTGTATAATCCTTTAGGAATAGATGCAACCATCCCTTATAACCTCCTTTTATAGTTTTTGGTTTATAACTATATA
>Ga0078972_1011667_pt1 | contig 15590 bp, 14 predicted proteins | sample YelNatPaOPGAMG01_FD_67568 | JGI IMG/M metagenome (GOLD analysis project Ga0078972, IMG submission 67568) | Hot spring thermophilic microbial communities from Obsidian Pool, Yellowstone National Park, USA - OP-RAMG-01 (SPADES assembly) (version 2) | ecosystem: Environmental > Aquatic > Thermal... | reverse complement strand
CCTCCAAACTATTTGTTTTAATGAATGAGTGCTCTCCTTGCTGCCTCTTAAAAATAAAACCTATTAAAATTTTAAAAAACTATTAAAGTTTGTCAAATAATTTTAAAAAGAATTTATTTTTTATTATAACTTGCTTTTTTAAATAAGCTATGCTATAATGTAAACAATGAATGAGTGTGAATAAACCTAAGGGCTTTTTCTTAGGTTTATCCAATCCGAACTATTTGGCCAAAAACCCGCGAAAGCGGGTTTTTGGTTTATAAAATTTATTGAAAATACTTATTTTATACTAAATTTTATTAATTGTTCCACTTTTGCTTACCTTAAAAATATGAACATAATCTAACATTTTTTTATTTCTTAAATCGTTTAAAAACTCTTCAGGAATTTTAGTTTTGCCTATCCAAACGCTTTGTTGAAGAAATTTAAAATCTAATGAAGCAAGAACGCTTCTTAACCAATTTCTTTTGTGTCTTTCTTTTTCTGGAATATCAAAAATAACAATAATTAATTTATCGCTTTTTTCTTTAGGATAATTGATTAATATTTTTTTATTTTTCTTTTTTAATATTTTTAATTTTTCTAAACCTTTTCGCGTTATACTCCATATTGTTTTCTTATTTTCTTTTTCTTTTTTGATAAATCCCTGATTTTTAAGTCTGTTTAACAAAGAATAAAATTGCTGGTTTTTTAAATATTCTTCTGCCCAATTTGTTTTAAATTTTGGTGAACCATACCTTAAACTTCTTATTCTTTTATAAGATTCAGAATAAGGTAAAGTAAAAATTGTTAATAAATCAATAGTTGTTTCAGCACTATCTTGAAGCGCTTCTAAAATTTTATATATTAATTTTCCATGCCTCATTATTTTATTTTAATATTTTTTAAAAATTTTTTTATACCTTTTTACAAAACTTATTTACTAAAATTAAAAAGACGGCCGTCTTTTTAATTTTAGTAAAATAATTATTTATTGTAAATTGTAATTAATAAATTTAAAACAAATTTTTATAAAAAATTTAAAACTTAAGAAAGTTTTAAGGCTATTCTAATTATTTCTGAAGCAATTATTTCTGAGGCGTTAGTTTTTGAGAATTTTTTTGCTGATTCTGACATTTGTTTGTGTTTGTTTTCGTCTTGTAAAATGGATTTAATTTGAGATATAAAAATTCCGGGCAGTAAATTTTCTTCTTCAATAACTATTGCGGCGCCGGATTTAGCATAAGAATAAGCATTTGCTCTTTGATGATCGTTTGCTGATTCGGTAATAGGAATTATTATAGACGGTTTTTCAAAAGCTGAAATCTCAAAAATTGATCCTGCTCCTGCGCGCGAAACAACTAAATCAGCAGATGATAAAGCTATCCCAAGTTTTTTAGCATCTAAAAATGGAACGCATTCATATCTTGATTTTTTTTCAATTTCAACTGGTAATTCTAAAATAGCAGCATGACTTAATTTTTGAACCTCTAAAAAATTAGCTTCTCCTGTTTGATGCAAGATTTGAGTAATTGGCAAAAGTTTTTGTAAAGATTCTAAAATAATTTCATTAATTTTTTGAGCGCCTTGCGATCCGCCTAAGACTAAAATTAAAGGAAAATCTAAATTAAAGTTTAATATTTTTTTAGCTTCAGCTTTATCAATTTTTTGCAACAAAATTTCTTTTCTTATTGGATTGCCAACAACCGCTGTTTTTTTAGGAGGAAAATATTTTGACGCATCTTCAAATCCTAAAGCAATGCGTTTAGAAAATCTTGCTGATAATAAATTTGTAAGTCCAGGAATTGCGTCTGATTCATGAATAAAAACAGGAATTCTATAAAACCAAGCCGCAAAAACAACAGGAAATGCGCCTGGTCCTCCTTTAGAAAAAACAATATCAGGCATAATAAAAAGCATTTTAATTAAAGTTTGCAATATGCTAAATAAAATTTTAAAAAAATCCAAAAAATTTAAAAATGAAAAATAACGCCTCATTTTCCCGCCTAAAATATAAGAAACAGAAACGCCTTTTTCTTTAATCATATTTGACCATTTATCTTCTGGTCCCATATAAATAAACTCAATATCTAAATTAGCTTGCTTTGACTGCGCTATTAATTCTTCCCAAATTGAAATTAAAGGATAAATATGTCCCCCGCTTCCTCCACCTGTTAAAACTATTCTGATTTTTTTCATATTATTATACTACACTAAAAGACACTAACAGTAAACAGCACTAAACGACACTAAAAATTTTTCGCGTCCTTTCGTGTATTATTTTTTTCGTGTTTTTTAGTAGTTTGTATTATTTAGTGTTATTTCGTGTCGTTTAGGAATTGCTCAACATCTTCTTTTAATATCTTTTCTGCGTTTTCTAAATCGGATTTAAGATGATGAATAATTTTTTCTTCTTCCTCGGTTAATTGTCTTTTAGAGCGTGTTTCTTCTAAAATTTTTATTTTAGATTCTGTTTCTTTTTTCAAAAATTCAAAAATTTTATGAATTTCCTGTCTTGTTAAAGTAATATCTTTTTTAATTTTACGTTGAATTCTTTTTATATACCATATTCCATATAATATCATTAAAATTAATAATAGTATCAAGCCAATAATCGGAATAATTTCAACTAAAATATTTAAAAGTTTATCACTAAAAATTTTAAAAGAACTTGGCTGAGATAAAATTGTAAATTTATCAGAAACATAACTATAATTTCCCGCTTTATCAAATGCCTGAATTAAAATAGTGTGTTCTCCCGGAGCTTGAGGAGGTAGCTTATAAGGATTGGATTGAACTATTACAGCTGGGGCATCAAAGAAATCACCATCTCCTATTTTAATTTTATAAAAATCAATTCCGGACATATTGTCTTTTGCGTCAAAAAGAATTGTTGGAGTTTGATTATAAGTTTGTTTACCATCAACAAATGTTAAATTAATAGGATTTGGCGGAGTTGTGTCTATTTGAATTTTAAACCTTGAAATTTTTCCCCAACCATTTTTATTTTTAAATTGTAAAGCAAAATACCAAATTCCATCATCTAAATTATAAAATTCTTTAAAATTATCTTGAATTAATTCTTTAGGTTCATCGCTTGAATTTTGACTTAAAACAAAACGCGCTCCTGTAATATTTTCAGGAATATTCCATTCTAATCTAACATCTTTTAATGCATACCATTTATTTTGATCCTGATGCGTTGGAGATTTAATTTCTGGCGCTGGAGGTAAATTAGAAACAATTTGAGATGAAGGCGCTAAAGGCTTTGTTTCAACAACAGCTTCTTTTAAATCAAAACTTGCTGTGCCTAAATTATTTAAAATATTTGTGCCTTCGCCATCATTAGCTAAAACTGATCCTGAATAAAAAGATAAATTAGCTTTTCCTGGTTTTAAAACTTTAAAATTTAAAGTTAAAATTTTTCCGCTGTTTCCAGTAAATCCAGGATTTAATACAATGCCTTCAAAATTTGCAGTTCCTTCTGAATTTGAAAAACTTGGTTCCTGAACCCACAAGCTAAAAATAGATCCTGATTTTGATAAAGAAACTAATTGTAAATTTTCTTTTGAAAAATTTACAACACCAGAAGCAGCATTCATTGCTTTATCAGGACTTGAAACATAAACACCAATAGATAAATTTTGCCCAACGCTATAAGATCCAGATGATGGAGAAAAATACAAAGAAGCGGCACTCGCTTGCGCTACAGGAACAAGGAACAAGAAACAAGAAACAAGGAAGAAAAATAAAAGCGCTCTATTTCCCAACCACCCATTCCCTGCCTCTTGCCTCTTGCTTCTTGTCCCTTGTTCCTTGTCTCTTTTCTCTTGCTCCTTATCTCTTGTCTCTTGCCCCTTGTCTCTTGCCTCTTGCTCCTTGTCTCTTGCCCCTTGCCCCTTGCCCCTTGTCTCTTGTCTCTCATCCCTCGTACTCTTTGTAAGTCCATTTAATAAACGTCCAACTTCCTCTCTTAATTCCACTAATAACTGATACTGTTTATCAGATATATAGGCAAGGCGGAGAGAGAAATCAAGATAATACTCAATTTCAGTCAATGATCCTAAAGCAATATTATAAAAATGAACCTTATCTTTCTTTGAATTTCGGGTATATCCTTCTGCAATATTCGCAGCCACAGACAACGCTGCCCGTCGCATTTGCGAAACTAAACAAAATTTTTCCTCATTTGGGAAATATTTAGTCACACGATAAATTTGAAAAGCCAATTCATCAGCTTTCTGCCAAGTAATTAATTTTCTATATGCAATTTTTTCCTCTATTTTATCCATATTTTTTTATTCCTCATTCCTTGCCCCTTGTCCCTTGTCTCTTGCCCCTTGCCCCTTGTCTCTTTCTCCTTATCGCCATATAACCAATAACAATCACTAATATAATTATACTCCAAATCTCCCATTTTTCATACCATTTTAAAGGATATTTTGGATTTAAATAAACAATTCTTTCGTTGCCTGCTTTATCAACTGCTTTAACATAAATATAGCTTCTTAATTTTTGGTCTTTTAATAAATAAGGACTTTCCGCAACTATCCACTCGTTCGCATTTATTTGCGTTTTCTTTCGCGTATTTTCATATACAAAATATTTATCCACGCCAGAACCTTTATCTTTTGTTTCAAAAATTAAAGAATATTTTCCATCAAATATATTTGGATCACTTACAATTTCTGGTTTAAAATCTTCAGGTGGCTCTTTATCAGAAGGAGCAATATATTCAGGAACACTAATATTAGGATTAATATTTATTGATAAATTTTCTGTTTTTAATTTAGTTTCAGTGCCTAATCCATCATTTAATAAAACTTTTGAATCTGAAATTTCAATAAATGCTTGACCTTCTTTTTTTGTTTTAAAAACCAAAGAAAGAATTAATCCTTTTTCTCCGGAAAAACCTCCCGGCACAATCCCCGAAAAAACCACCTCCTGTATATTCGCGCTGTTTCGTGTAATATTTTCATTCGCGTTGTTTAGTGTGTTAGTGTTATTTAGTGTTTTTGGTTGGTCCAACCAAAAACTAACAATTGAACCTCCATCATTAATTTCTTTTAATTCTAAAAAGTCTGCAGGAAATAAAATTTTTCCTTCTAAAGCATTAATATTTTCTCCTTCAGTATTTAAAAATAAATCAATTTTAAATTGCTGATCTAAACCAATCTCTTGTCTTTGGGAATAAAGATTTAAATCTGCAGCCTCTACAAATGATATATTTAATAATCCACTAATAAACACTAAAAATAAACTAAAAGACACTAAAAAATTTTTAAAATTTTTTTTATTATTTGTAAAAATAATTCTTTTTATATAAAGTTTTGGCGATGCAAAATTAATCAAATATCCTAACTCATATTCACTATTTCTTAAATAATCATATATTTTTCTAATTTCTGCTTTAGGAATAAATTTAAGAGTTTTTATTTCTAAAATTATTTTATTATCAATAATAAAATCTGGACGATATAATCCAATAAATTTACCGTCTTTTGGCGAATAAATTTTTATTGATTTTTCTCTTTCATAAGCAACTTTGCGATGCTTTAATTCTTCTTTAAATGCTTTCTGATATATTTGCTCTTTATGTCCTAAACCAAAATCTTTTCTAACCTCAAAAGCAATACCCTGAATAATATAAGACAAATCCTTATACAATAAATTCACAATATTTTTATTTTTCATATATTTTGCCGTTTCCATTTTATATATTTCATTTTAATCTCTTTTCTTATAATTGTTTAGTGTATTTTAGTGGCCTTTATTTTTAGTGTTATTTCGTGTTTATTATTAATCATTTTAGTATAATTTAGTGTCGTTTATTTTTCGTGTATTTTCGTGTTCATATTCGCGTTTTTTCGTGTATTTAAATATTTTTCGCGTTGTTTCGTGTCCTTCGTTTTTCGCGCTGTTTCGTGTTTTTAATATTTTTAGTGTTCTTTCGTGTCGTTTAGCCGGTCCAATAATACGCCATTATACTAAAATCAATCAAATCAATTTTACCATCACCATTTAATTTTTCTTTTTCTGTTAATTTAAAAGAATCACTTAATGGTCTTTTGTACCAATAAGCAGCAATAGAAAAATCAACTAAATTTACTTTGCAATCATTATTTAAATCAGCTTTTTGAGGGCATTTTGTAGGCAATTTTGCAAAAACATTTTTTGTACTAACAATAAATCCAACAGCTTTTGAAAAAGGACTTATTTCTCCATTTTTAGCTGCTTTAGATTTTGTTAAGTGATTGCCATAATCCAATACTTCTGTTCCAAAATTATATAAATAAACACCGTTTTTATCTGAATTAGTTTTTACAAAAAATTCTTCATCTGAAGAAACTTGAATTGTAATTTCAGATTCAGGATGGCTTTGACCAAAAATCGCAATATTTTCTCCTTTTTTAACTTCGCTTTTATCAACAGCGATTGTTGGCGCAATAAAAATGCCTGAAATATTTGTTGTTGCTCCATAAGTTACAGAAACAGGAAAAGTTAAAAGAGAAGAACGAATTCCATCTTTATCTTCAGAATAAATTCCGAAAATATAATTTCCTCCTGTAATGCCTGTTAAAGTTATTGAAAAATTAGCATCAGGACCAGCAACTGTTTGAGCAACAACTTGAGCGTCTTTTAATAAAGTTACAACGCTTTTAGGATAAGCTTTTCCTGAAAAAACAACAGTTGTAGGAGCAATATAAAAACCTCCGCCGCCTCCACCGCCTCCTCCGCCTCCTCCTGATGGCGGTGGTGGAGGTGGTGGAGTTGTTAAACAACTTGAAGTATTAAAAGTGCAATTTGAATAACATAATAAAGTTCCTCCGTAAAAACCTAAGCCAGTACAAGTTTGCCCATTCAAATTAGAAGTGTCGCATTCTTCGCCTAATTGAATTATTCCATCTCCGCAACCAATTCTTATAGCAGAAACATTAACATTACCAGCATTGCTAAAATTTAAAAATAAAAAATAAGATAAAAATATAACAGATAAAAAAATCCAAAAAAAATTTTTTTTTATGATTTGCATTAAACATTAATTATTTTTGAGAATAGCGTGAAATAATCCACTTATTGTATTTTTTAATTAAAGCGGGAACAGCAACAAACAAAAGCAATACAATAATAATAAATATTATAATTTGATTAAGTGAAGCTATAAAAATCCATTTACTAAATTGAAGGTTTTCTGCTTTGCCGTATGACATATTAAAATTAACTTTATAAGGTCCGAAAGCAAATTTTGGTTCCCAGCTTGTTTCTAAAACTTTTTCTCTATTCGGTAATATTTGAAGTTCGCGTGGGTTAATTAATGTTGCTCCTGATTTTTGTCCAAAAATATTTGTAAAAACTATTTCACCACGAGGACGAATATAAGTATTTCCATCGTTTTTAACAGTATAACTTAATTTTAAAGGTAAATTTAAAACAAAACTTTTAAGATTAAAATTAGAAATAGAAGCTTTTTCAACTGTTTGACCCGAAACATTAATATAAACCAAACCAATAACATTTACACCAATAGCAACATTCCCATTTTCTTTTCCTTGCGGAGGCAAACTACTAAAACCAATTGCCAAAAAATGTCCTCCGGGAGGAGCATCTTGTGGCACATTAATTTTTACATCAACTTTTATTTCTTTTTGTGATGGAGCAGAAATTTGAGACGGCAAAGAAACCCATTCTGTTTCAGGAGTTTTATCTAAAAATATTTTAGAACCTCCTTCATCTTCTGAAAATCCCTGAACTTTAGGATAAATATAGCTATCAACCGGATCATCATTTCTTACAATAAATTGTAAAGTTAATTCATCCCCGGGATTAACATAAAGCTCTGTTTTTGCAGGCGAAACAGTTAAAGCCATTCCTAAAAATGGAAATAACAAAGCAATAATAAAAATTAAACCTTTTAAAAATTTTAACATGGATATTTGTTTTTTATGCGGCCAAATCTTTAAAACTAATTTGAAACGCAGGTATATGTAATTGTATCAGAATATGAACCAGCGGGAGTTAAACCATCAACTGCTACTTTATGCGTTACAACAACTTCACGATTAGCTGTTGGCGATGTTGAAGAAGCTAATTGTATAGTTGTTGTTGTAAGTCCTCCAACAGTATTGCCTGTTTGATTATATCTTGAATTTAAAGTTAAAGTCGCGCCAGTACCAGCTGTTGTTGTTGCTGCCTGAATACCATAACCTTTTGTACCAGCAGCTAATGTTGCTGTAGTATTAAATGCAACATTTGGAGATGGAATTAAATAAGAAGCTGAAGAATTCCAAAGACCAGGCTGATTATTTCCTCCAAGATCATTTATTTGAACTGTGCATCCAGCTGCTGGATTACAAGAAACAGTTGTTGTAACATTAGGAGAAGAAGTATAAACAGAAGCAGTACCAATTGTTCCAAAAGCAGTTGTTGTTGTTGAAAGCGTGCAACTAACAGTTGTAGTAACTGTTGCTGTAACAGTAACGTTTTGAGCTTCAACTTTTTCTCCTAAAAACAAAAATCCAAAATAAGATAAAACTAAAACCAAAACCGACCCTATTAAAAATTTATCAAAATTTCTATCCATTTATTTTTTAATAAAATATTTTCAAAAATTACGACCTTTTTAATTTATTTATTTTTATTATAACAAGAAAAAAAATTAAAAACAAGTAAAATACTCCACTAAAAGACACTAAATACAAACTAATAAACACTAAATTAAAAAACATACTCCACTAAAAGACACTAAAGGTACACTAAAAAACATTAAAATTTATTCCACTAAATGACACTAAACATATTCCACTAAAAGACACTAAACATAAACTAAAAAAACATAACAATATACTCCGCTAAACAACACTAAATGTAAACTCAGGTTCGTGTCTTTTCGTGTCGATTAGTTCGCGTCTCTTCGTGTTTCATAAAATAAATATAAACTTTTCAATCTCCTCATTTTTATTATAACAAAGAAAAAATTAAAAACAAGCAAGGGGCTGTGGATAACTCAACGATTATATAATCCACTAAAAAACACTAAATTTAAACTAACAAGCACTAAATACAAAAAATATACTCCACTAAACAACACTAAAAAAACTAACAAACACTAAAAATATATTCCATCAAAAAACACTAAACGCAAATTAAAAAAACACTAAATACAAAAAATATAATCCACTAAAAAACGATAAAAGTATATTCCACTAAATGACACTAAAAGAAAAACTAAAAAACACTAAAAGTTGTGGACGTCGGATGTCCGAAGGACATCCGACGTCCCAAATATTTATAACACAAAATTTTCCTCTAAATGAAAATCTGCATTTTATATTCCACTAAATAACACTAAACATACACCAAAAAACACTAACCACAAAAATATACTCCACTAAATGACACTAAAAATAAACTTAGGTTTGTGTCTTTTTGCGTCGTATATTATTCGTGTATTTTCATGTTCATATTCGTGTATTTACTCTACTAAACAACACTAAAATTTTAATTCACACGAACATTATTTTCGTGTCATTTACTTTTCGTGTTATTTCGTGTCTTACTGCGCCGAACACGTATAAGTTATTGTATCAGAATAATTTCCAGTCGGAACTGAAAATGAAACTGCTGCTTTGTGTTTTATAATAATTTCCCTGTTTGTTAAATCTGCTGTAGAACTTGCCAATTGAGTTGTTGTTGTTGTAAGTCCGCCAACATTGTTTCCAGTTTTATTATATTTAGAACTTAAATTTAAAATAGCACCAGATCCTGCTGTTGTTGTTGCTGCTTGAATTCCATAGCCATCGGTTCCTGCGCTTAAAGTTGCATCTTGCGATTGAATTAAATAAGTTGGCGGAGTTGATTTATAAAGACCTGGGTTAGCGCTATTGCCAACATCATTAACAGAAATATTTACACCAGAAGTAGAAGTAGCAGAAACAGTTAAAGTAATATCCGGAGAAGAAGTTGAAACATTAGAAGGAGATAAAACAGCAAAAGAAGTTGAAGTTGAAGATAAAGAACAACTAATTTGAGCGGCTCCTGAAATAGTTGCTTGCGCGTAAACATTATAAGTATCTAACAAAGAACCATCGCCTTTTACTAAACGAAAACAATAACTTCCTCCATTAACAGCATTATTTGTTGCAAGCAAACTATATTCAATTTCTGTAAAATTTTCGGAAGTAATTGTAATTGCTGAAGTTAAATTTCCTGTATCTTTAACCTGACCCGCAACAAAAAATGCATTTTCATCAGTTAATCCCGGAGAAACATTTGTTGTTGAGCTCCCGTCTGTTAAATTTGAAGAATTAGCAATTTGCCAATGTAAAGATGTACTTGTTGGAATGTCAACATAAGAACCATTAGAACAAGTTGAAGTTTCGGCATATTGAATTTTAAATTGCACTCCTCCGCCACGAGTCCAAGCTTCATTAGAAATTTCAAAACGCAATCTTTTTATTGTATTTTTTGATAAATTTAAAAGCGGTGTATCTTCATTTTCTGCCCAAGTTGCCGAAGTTTCAGAACCATCATCATTTCTCCAACGATAATGAATTTGATTATAATCTGTTGTAAATTTTGAAAATAACCAATATAAAATTCCTGAGTAATTTCTTCTATTTGTACTTGTTGAAAAACCGGTTGCATCTTGCCCTCCTGCACTTCTATTTTGAAAATTAGAAGAAGTTGCCGTACCAACAATGCTTTCTATGTCTCCGGCATGAATTTCAAAATTTGTTGAGGTTGATTCAAACGCATTTGCAATTATAATAATAGAACAAAAAAACAAAAATATTGATAAAAAAATAGATAAACTAAAATAAATTATCTCTTTTTTCATTTTATTTGTTTTAAAACAGAAGCGTTATCATCTAATTTAGTCCAAAATAAAATTGAACTTCTTGGTATATACAAACTGCCATCGTTTTTCAAAAAATCATTACTTCCCCATTTTAATAAATTATAAATAATCTGATTATCATTTTGAATATTTAAATTTTTGTTTTCGCTATTTAATTTTTGAGTAAAAATTTCTAAAACATAAACATTTTTTAAAATCAATTCATTTTCAGTTATTTTTGAAATATTACCCAAATAAATTTGATTATTATTTAAATAAACCGCGTAATATTTATTTTTTGAAGAAAATAATTCTTGACTAAAATTTTTAATTTTATCAAAGAAAATAAAACCTAAAATATTAATTAATGTTAAAACAAAAATTAATATTATCCAAAATTTATTTGACTTAAACATTTTATTAAAAATTAATGACCTTTAAATTTTAAATTTAACGCGGATTATACCAAGTTCCTTCGTTTCCCTGATCCGCAATTATATAATAATACTTTCCCGGTTTTAATGAAATATCTGACAAATTAATAACAGCTTCAAAATTTTCTCCTTTTTTACAAGAAAAAGCCGAATTAAATTTTGCCGATTGAGGATGTTCGCGGTAATCAACTCCGTCTTCAAAAATTAAAATAGTATAAAAAATATCATTGCATTCTTTTTTAATTTTTAGCTGATTATTCATACCATTAAAAACAAAGTGTGAAAATTTTTCCGGCGGAGGAAGTTTTTTTAAATCAACATTTTCGCCTTCTAAAGCATTTGTAAACCCCGGAGAAAGAGGCATAACTTCATACTTTGATTTTGTTTTAAAAATATCTTTTCCTCTTAAAAAAAAGAAAGTTAAACCCAAAATAAAAATAATAATTGCTAAAATTAAAATTTTATATGATTTTTTTAAAATTTGTTCTTGCATAAAATTTAAAATTTATTTAATCACTCTTAATTCAACTAAAATATCTGATATTACATTCCAATAATGTTGTGCTGCAAATTGACGCGCTTCTTCGGATTTTTTATCCCAAGGCGGATTAAAAAACACCATAATATTTTTTATTTCAAAATTGCTTTTTATGGGATAATGATCAAGTTTATTTGCCACTCGCCAATCTTTATTAAAATAAATCCAAGTTGCTTCAGACAAAGCTCTGGTGTGCGTTGGATCCTGCCAAGCGCGAATAGAAGTATAATAAGGGCCAATAATTGTCACTTTGGCGTCAGGAATACAAATTCGCCAAATTTCATCCATAAACTTCATTAAATCTTTGGTATGTTCAGCATAATGGCTAACATAAACTTCTTCAACCGAATCATCTTTAAACGGCTCCCAAGGATATTTTTCTAAATCCCAAACAAAATCCACTCCTGGTCCCGGAGCAATATCCACTCCTTTAAATCCCGGTTGTTTATTTTGTCCGCAAGCGATATCCAATTTCATTAGCTTTTTAGCTTATTAGCTTTTTGGCTTTTCAGCTACTATGTTGTTGACCTTTAAATTTTGATAATATTTTATTTAACATTTTTATTTTTTATTATCAATATAAATAATAAAAAATTTATAAAATTAATTTTATAAATTTTACAACATATTAATTATTTTATAATTTAATTTTTATATTGGCAAATTTTTAATTAATAAATTATTTATATTTTTTAAAAATTATAAAAATTAATTATTAATTATATAATCATATACTGTTTTAGATACTTCTGCCATAAATTTTGAAGCTGTTTTTTCGTCCGCTCCTTCTAATCCAACACACAAAATGTAATTTCTATTTGGCGCATAAATTATTCCGCAATCAGAAAAAGTTTTATCAGGCACTGAAACTCCTATTTTATGCGAAATTATAATATCTTTTGGCAAACCGGCTTGTAATTTATCATTAAACGGCGTATTAGCCAAAAATTTTAAAATTTTTTCCGAATTTTCAACCTTTAAAAAAGTAGAATTATAAAGAGAAAGAAACATATTTGCCAATGTTTTTAAATTAATTTTTTGATAATTAGGAGCTTCGCCTATTGCTGGCGGAGTTAAATATTGCCAACCTAATCCTTCATAAACCGGAGATAAAGGATCATCAATTCCTATATTTTTTAAAATATGGAATAAAGCCTGCATTGCTGTATTATCTGATTGAGAAAGCATAATTTCAATTAATTGTTCAATTGTAAATTGCTTTCCATCTCCAGACTTATAAAGAGTTCCAAAATTACTATCCAAATCCAAATCTTCCAAATTATAAATTGTGTTAGCTTTTAATTTACCGTCCTCTATTGCTTTATAAATACTCATTGCTAAAGGAACTTTAATAGTGCTTGCGGCAGTAAATTCATCTTTTTCATTCAAACCAATCCATGAGTTATTATTTAAATACAAAAAATAAATATAAGTTTTATATGAATATTTTTTTTGAATATTTTCTAAATCTTTTTTTAAAGGATAAAAATTAATAATATAATATTTACCCAAATTAGAAACAACAGTCGGATTTATAAACTGATAAGTATTAGTATTAGTATTAGTATTAGTATTAGTATTAGTAAATTTAAAAATCAAAAAACCAATAACAATAAGACCCACAATGAATAAAACAAAAAGAAATTTTTTAAAATTAAAATTCATGATTTCAGCTTTTTAGCTTTTTAGCTTATTAGCTTTTCAGCTACTATGTTGTTGACCTTTAAATTTTGATAATATTTTATTTAACATTTTCATTACTTCTAATAATAATGAATCTACCTTTGAATAATCTAAACTTTTGCCAAAAGGAAGTTTTTTTACTATTTCTAATTGCGTTTCAAGTTCTGCGCTTGAACTATAAGCAATAATTAAAAATTGACGGAAATCTTTTATACTTCCCCTTTTTCTACCTTCGGCAATATTTGAAGGAATAGAAATTACTGCGCGTCTCATTTGAGACATTAATCCGTATATTTCTGTTTTTGGAAATTTTTCTGTCAATTTATAAATTGCAATTGCTAATTCAACCGACTTTTGCCAAACTATTAAATCTTTATATGAATAAATTTTATTTTCCATAACTCTAAAAAACTAATAAACTACAACCTAAAAAGCTAAGAAGCTAAAAAGCTAAAAAGCTCTTTTACCATACTATGTCCATCTCCGCATCATAATGCCCGACTTTAACGCGCGTGTCGCACGCCACCCGATAGCCCAATTTGCGAATTTTTTCAAAAAAATACAAATCCTGCGTATAAATTTTTGCTCCTTTTTGCGGGTCCCAATCCTGGCAGGTTTTAAACCAAGGACGCTCAATTCTTGGATCTTTGAAAATATCCAATTTAAATAAAGTAAATCCCATTCCTAAGCCATTGCATTCCTGAATTTCTTTAATTGGCGGCTGAGGACGAAAATTTAATTCCGGATCATTTATATCGCCATAAATCATTGGTTGGCCATTCTCCCCTTTTGTCCAATAAAGTCCGCCAACAACATCAAATTCATCCATATGCTCATAAAGTTTAATTAAGCCGTCAGGCGGCGGCAGATTATCTTCTTCTAAAGTTAAAACATACTTCCATTGCGAAAGATTTGGATTTTTTAAAATCTCTTCAATCATATTATTATAAGCATCGCCCACTTCCATGCCGTAAGCAAAAACACGCGTGCATTTTTGATTCATCGGCATAATCAAACTCCACCAAGCTGCAACAACTTTTGCCGGAATCATTCCCCGTGTAGGAATAATAATTATCGTAGAAAGGTCTTTATAAGTTTTTCCTTCTAAAATTTGAGCCGGACGAAAGTCGCTTAATCTTCCGCCCTGCTCGTCTTTTAAATGTTTAACTATATATTTTTTATTGTCTGCCATATTAGTTTGCGTCCAAATTTGTAAATAATATCCAAGGCATACCAGCCAAGCCCGCGGTACCGCCGGCTTGAATTTGGGTAACAGCAATGGATGCCGGAAGAGCAGTTGAACTTGTCACGCCAACACCAAAAGCAATTTGTCGCGAAGTGGCTGAAGCAACCCCTAAATTGCCCGAAAAGGCGGCTGTAACACCTCCGCCTCGGGCAATAGAAAAGGATCCGGCGTTAGCAGTTGACATCCTAATGCCATAATAATATTGCCCGGGGGTCATATTGATATTAATTGGCACGCTTATTCTTCTTAATCCGGAAACAGCCGAAGAAGCATTAGAAGTATATGAATATGTTTGAGAACCGGAAGAATCGGTAATTAAAGACAAAGTACTACCATTTAATGTATAAATGCCTATGGAAATAGAAAGCGCTCCACTAACGCTTGAAGCAATGCTTCCTGAAGCCAAAATAGCGGCGCGCGTGGCTGTAAGATTAGCATTCAAACTTAATGAACCAAAAGAAACCGAGCCCTGACCTTGGGCAACGCTTGTAAGAACCACGCCCGGAGGCCAAGAAAGATTGCTTAAAGTTAATCCTCCACCTCCTCCGCCGCCAGCGGCGCCGGAAATACTAATTGTTTGGCCACTGGTTGATAAAGTAATATTTGGTCCGGCAGCCAAAACTACCGTACCCGATGTATAAGTCGTGGAATTACTAACTGCAATACCAGAAACACCGGCATCAGCTGAAGCTGTAATTGTTGAACCATTTAATCCAAAGGTTACATTATTAGAATTAGAAAATACAACCGTACCAGCAGAAACAGGCGTTGACGCATTAACCCCAATTGCTGCTAATTCTCCTAAACTGCCAACAATTCTAATTGTACCATTGTCGCAAACTAAAGCTTTACTATTAGCAGAGTTATACCATA
>Ga0078972_1011666_pt1 | contig 15591 bp, 13 predicted proteins | sample YelNatPaOPGAMG01_FD_67568 | JGI IMG/M metagenome (GOLD analysis project Ga0078972, IMG submission 67568) | Hot spring thermophilic microbial communities from Obsidian Pool, Yellowstone National Park, USA - OP-RAMG-01 (SPADES assembly) (version 2) | ecosystem: Environmental > Aquatic > Thermal... | reverse complement strand
AACTCTACTTGCTGTAAGCCCCGATACCCTTTATTTTCAGCTAATCGATGTGGTTCAAAAAAGAGTAACGGTAAAACCCGATTTGAAAATTGCCTATGCTAAGCAGTTCATGCAGGCTGGTAGCTACATTGTTACACCAGCAAAGGTAAAGGTTAAAGGGCCTGCTTCTGTAATCGATACTCTAAATTTCATCTACACTCAGCCTTTGGTTTTGGAGAATATTTCCGATAATATTGATGTTGTACTTCCCATTAAACCGGTTAAAGGAATAAGTTTTCAACCCTCCGAGGTTCGTGTTGCAATTCCAGTGGAAAAATTTACCGAGGCAAAGGTCGAGGTACCGGTTACCTGCATCAACATACCATTTGGGTATGATGTTTTACTATCGCCAAAGGCGGTTACTGTTACCTGCAACGTGGCCGTGAGCAAGTATTTTGCATTAAAACCCCACCATTTCAATATTATATGCGATTATAACGATTTAATCATTGAGCCATCGGGTAAGGCAATTGTTAAACTCATTAAATATCCCGATTTTATAGGGAGAATTCAGATGGAGCCGCGTAAGGTGGATTTTGTTATTGTTAAAAGCAAACAGTAATGTCGCTCAGGATTGGTGTTACAGGTGGTATTGGAAGTGGTAAATCCTTGGTTTGTAGAGTGATTGAAACATTGGGCTATCCTGTATTTTATTCCGACCTTGTAGCTCGAACAATCACCGATACCGACACGCAAGTTAAGGAGCAAGTTAAGGAACTTTTTGGCAGTAGCATATACACCGATGGAATACTTGACCGTAAGAAAGTTGCCGAACTGGTGTTTGCTGATGGTGAATTGCTCGCTAAACTCAACAGTATTATTCATCCGGCTGTAGCCCGTAGTTTTGAACAGTGGTGCATGCAAAACAGCAGTAGTAAACTTGTGTTTAAGGAGGCAGCCATACTTTTTGAAACAGGTATTTACCGTGAACTCCACAAAACAATTCTTGTTACAGCACCTGAGGAACTCCGTATTAAACGTGTTGTAGAGCGCGATGGAGTTTCTGAATCGGAGGTTAGGGCTCGAATGGCAAGGCAAATGCCCGAAGGGGAAAAGATAAAGCTAGCCGATTTTATTATTGATAATAGTTCAAATCAGCTTATTCTACCGCAAATATTAAGTATAGTTCAAACTTTAAGCGCTATTTAAGCATGGGTAAGTATGGTAAATGGATTACTGGAGGATTAGGATGGGCATTTTTTGGCCCCATTGGTGCTGTTTTAGGTTTTGCCATTGGTTCCATTTTCGATAACATGGAAACCACTAAAATATACACGGGCGAGACCAGCAGGAATGGTTTCATTGTAAGTTTACTTGTTCTGGTTTCGGCAGTTATGAAAGCCGATGGCAAGGTTCTAAAATCGGAACTTGATTATGTTAAAAAATACTTTTACACCAATTTTGGCCCTGCGGCAGCCCGCGAGGCATTAATACTACTACGCGATATTCTAAAACAATCTGTTCCGCTTCGCGACGTATGTTTCCAAATTAAAGATAATGTCGATTACCACTCTCGCCTTCAGCTACTACATTTCCTGTTTGGAATAGCCCAAGCCGATGGTGTTGTTAGTGCTGAGGAATTTAATGTTATTAAGGAGATTGCCGGCTACCTCGATATTACCGATGCCGATTTCGGTTCCATAAAGGCGATGTTTATTCCCGATACCGATAAGTATTACAAGATACTCGAAGTTTCGCCCAATGCCACTAACGAGGAAATTAAAAAGGCTTACAGGCAGATGGCCATTAAATACCATCCCGATAAAGTTCAACACCTGGGCGAGGATATTAGGCAGGCAGCCGAGCAAAAATTTAAGATGGTTAACGAGGCATACGATAAAATTAAAAAGGAGCGTGGGTTTAACTAAAATCAATTTGCATTGGATACAACTACTTTGATTGAGGGCATTGGCTGGTTTGGTAATATCATTCTTAGCATAGGCGTATTACCACAGGTGGTTCAAACATGGCGAACTCATGATGTTCGCAGTTTTAACTGGCTATTCCTTTTGTTGTGGGCCTTTGGCGTGCTTTTCACATTCATTTATATAGCCTACAACGATATAGCTGTGGGAAAATACCAATGGCCACTTTGGCTAAATTATTTGGTTAATATTTTTGCCACTTTCTATCTGGTTTGGGCAAAGTATTACTATGGTAGGCACTAAACTAGTTAGGGTTTATTTGCATATTTTTATTATTTTCGCATTTACAAACAATTCATTACTTATATGGAAGTAAAACTTAAAGAACTACTGGCAATCTCTGGATATTCAGGATTATTCAGGTTCATCTCTCAGGGCCGACAGGGTGTAATTGTTGAATCGCTTACCGATGGCAAAAGGTCACTAATTCCTGCTACCGCTAAGGTTAGTGCAGTTGCCGATATTGCCGTATTTACCCAATCGGGTGAAATGCCTTTGAAAGACGTTTTGAAAAAAATTGAAACCCTCGAAAACGGTGGTCAAGCCATCAGCCCTAAGTCGGCCGAGAAGGAAATACGCAGCTACTTTGAAAAAGCTGTACCTGAATTCGATAAGGAAAGGGTTTACACTTCTGATATCAAAAAGATAATTGGTTGGTATAATCTTTTGCAGAGCAAAGGGCTGTTGGAGGTATTAAACCAAACCGATGAAGAAGTTAAACCTGAAGGTGAAAAATAATTTGAAAGTAAATATTATTACCGGGGAAGCGACTCACTGAGTCGCTTTCTTAGTATTCATAAATCACTCTAAACCCAAAACTCCTGTCTAGGCCCGGCAAAGGGCCATGTGCGCCTTTATAGGGTTGTAGGTAGTAAAAATCAGAGTTTAAAAGATTTGTGGCTATCACTTGCGTTTCAAATTTTTTGAATGGAAAATTCATAAACTCTAAATTCAAACCCACCAAGAGGTTGGCTTTATGCTTTACTAAAATATCTTTATTGTTATTCAGGTAGTTATACGAGTATCGTTCACCAAAATAGGAAGTTGTAATAGAAACTGTTGAATTCCTTGATACCCTGTAGCCTATCAGACTATTAATCCTTACTGGTGTAAGGGCAAGATATTGGTTATTATCTGTCGGAACCATAAAAAGGCTATCGGAGTTTGAAGATTTTCTCCTGTAATATGCGAAATTTATAGTGCTAAAAAGCTTGTCAGTGTTTATTTTGAATCCAACTTCAATGCCTGCGGTTCCAACGTGCCCTTGATTTTTGTAGTAACCCACTCCTGTCTGCGGCTCTTTTCCGTATATAATTAGGTCTTTAAAGGTAATATCGTAAACATTTAAAACGATTGTTGAATAAGGTGCTAAAATATAGCCGGTTTCAAACTCATAAATGGTTCCGTACTCAGGTTTTAACTTTTTAAAGCCCTCCGGAACTCGATTGGGCATAATACCTCCAGGTACCCTAAACGATTTGTTTCCCATTATCTTAAAATGGAATTTTTTAAAAGCCTTAGTAATCCCTATTCTTGGAACAAATGCATCGCCATATTTTGTTGAATTATCGTACCGAGCACCAACGCTAATGTTGGCATATTTTGAATTCCATAGAATTTGAGTGTAAGCCCCAAAGTTCTGGTAATCAAGATAATTTTTTCCATTTTTAAAAGGTTCCTCAAACTGATAGCTGATTGTTTTGGGTTGCTTCAAATTGTCGTAGTTATACTCGATACCCCCCGTGATTTGTAGGTTTTTTATCCCATAAATAGCATTAACACTTGGCGATAACTTGTTAAACACTTTGTTGTTGGTGTATTCCATATCGGGAACATTCAACCGCCAAGGTTTTTGCCATTTATAATTTATTTTGGGAATGATTGTCAGGTTCGATTTATGAAATTTATAGGAAAATTCGCCAAAGTTACTTCTAAAACTTTCTTGTAAAGGTGGGCCAGGGTAAAGCCGATCCCATAAATCAATTTGTTCAAACGAGTACTCATCGAGTAAGGTTTGGGCGGTAAAGTTTTTATAGGTTAACTGGAGCGATAGCTGTTTATTATAAATATCGCTTGCACGAGTCAGATTCCGTGTATTCTGATAGTAGTCAAAATAGTTCCTATCGCTGCGGGAACCAGCACCATAGGTCGATGCGATATTAAATGTAACATCTTCACCTGTAATTGTTTGACCAAAACTTATTTGGTTCATGCTAAACTGCTTGCCGGTATGTGTGGCGGTGTAGGTGATTTTACCGCCTTGTTCAAAACCACTTCGGGTTATTATATTCACAACACCAAGCCCTGCAAACCCACCATATACCGCTGAACCTGGGCCGCGTATAATTTCAATTCTTTCAACATTGTCGAGCGCAAAATGGTTTCCAAATGGAACGCACGAGAACATGCCATCGTTCATTTCAAAGCCATTTACCATGAATAAGTATTTCCCTTCGTGGGCCCAAATCCCTCGAATTCCCATACCTACAACGCCCTCGACATCAACACCAAAATCAAAGCCGGGAACAAAAAGGTGGAAAAGTTCAATAATATCCCTTGCCCCGCTTCGCTTAATTTCATCTTTGGTTATTACGGTTACAATTCCAGGGTTTTCCCTTAAATTGATTTTGGTTTTTGTTGAGATTGATACCTCAATGTTTATTAAATCTTCAAGCGAGAGAGAGTATAAATCGATTTCTTTCTCTTGAGCCGATATGTTTAAACCCAAAAAAAGGAAGGCAATGAATGCAAAAATCCTCATGCGTTTTTTTTGCAATTTAAATGCTAAGCAAACACAAGTCAATACTAACTATAAAAATGTGTTGAAATCGGAAATTATTGTCAGCTTTGGATTGTGTTCTTCTTGTTTATGTGTGGTGGCTACTGCAACAACCTGCATACCTGCATTAATGGCAGCCTGAATACCGGAGAATGAGTCCTCAAAAACAAGACAATTTGCGGGTTGAATGCCCAGTAGTTCTGACGCTTTCAGGAAAATATCGGGATTGGGTTTCCCAAGTTTTACCATATTACCGTTTACAGTAACATCAATATAAACCTTAATACCTGTGTTGTTTACCACAAAATCAATATTGCTTTGTGGCGCAGAACTGGCAATTGCAATTTTCTTTCCGAGTATTTTCAATTCCTTCATGAAATTGACTAAACCATCCAAAGGTTTGATATGGGGTTGGTAGAGTTCCCTGTATATTGCCTCTTTTTCCTCGCCAAGCTGGTGAACTTCAGCATCCGCTAATACCCTCCCAAAAAGGGCTTTTAGAATATCAGCGTTGTTTTTTCCAAAGTATTTTTTTGTGAAATCTTCACTCTCAAAGTTTAATCCATGTCGTTTGCAGAATTCCCCCCAGGCGTCAATATGGAAAAGATAATTATCAACAATTACACCATCCATATCGAAAATTATCCCTTCTATGCCGTCCAATTTAATTTTCATGCTTCAGTAATTTCAATAAGGTTTTGCAAAGATAGCTGAGTTAATCAACTTATATGGCAATCTCAATTAAACCAAATTTAAATTAGTAGCCAAAATTTTTGAACTATTTGAAATGTTGGGCTTTACCTCGAAGTATTATTTATTTTAATTGATGCTAAATGCATGATTGACAAATCATTATTTGATTCCGTGTTATAAATGAATAATTGGATTAAAGATTTACTATTTTTGGCACAGAGTTCGATATGACTATAAAAATTGATTCATATGAGAACAGCAATTGTATCAGCAATTCTTATTTTATTTTCATTAGCTCTCAACGCTCAGGATATTAGCGTCTATTCGGTTAATAATGGTAAGGGCGATGTTATAAAAGTATCGGCCGACACCCTTAATTTGGGGGAGATTTATCTCGACGATTTATCCAGTGAACATGGTATTGTATTGATTAAATTGACCAATTCAGGGAAACAACCCTTGCTTATTCGGAATGTTACCGGATGCTGTGGCACAAATATAAAATCGTGGCCCAAAGCGCCCGTATTACCTGGAAAACAATCGGAAATAAGGGTTGAATTTCGTATTGAACCTAAACCTCAGCGAATTAGTAGAACGGTTACCATTGAGTCAAACGCCCAGGGCAAACCAGTGGCAAAACTTCATATCGTTGGTGTTGTGATTCAACGAAGACAACCCAATGAACTTGTGCTGTAATTTTTTGTTTAAAATATAGTAAAGGGGATTGAAGACAATCCCCTTTTTTTGTAAATTTATCGGGTTATGCGTAAACGACTGAGCACAACTACATTCGATCTTCCGGTACAGGAACTCCGCAGGGGTTACCGTAGCGATGTTTATTTCTGGCGCGAAAAGGTAGTCCTTGAAAGCCACAACCTGCATCCACGAGTAACCATGCAGGTTTTCCAAAAAAATAACGCTATTCTCTGTGGCATCGACGAAGCCATTGCCGTTCTCAAAGTGGCAAGCGGTCGATATTCCGACTACACAAGAGCGTATCAACTTTTCGATAAACTAATTGAATTGAAAAAACTTGCTCGAACCCAGTTTTTAAACGATAAAACCAGGTATTTAAAGATTGAGGAAGAACGTATTAAGGTATCGCAGGAGCTGGATAACCTATGGATCGATGGATTTTCGGAGATTGAAATTGATGCCTTATGGGATGGCGATGCCATATCGCCTTATGAACCTGTGATGCATATTCATGGCGATGCATCGCTCTTTGCCCATCTTGAGACAATATACTTGGGCATACTTGCCCGCCGTACCAAAATAGCCACAAATGTTCGCAGGGTTGTTGAAGCTGCAAATGGAAAAACGGTTCTTTACTTCCCCGCTCGCTTCGATCACTGGGCAGTGCAGGGAGGCGATGGTTATGCTGCTCATATTGGCGGCGCTTCGGGTGTATCAACCGATGCTCAGGGTGAGTGGTGGGGTGCTGGTGCCTCAGGCACAATACCTCATGCCCTTATTGCTGCTATTGGGGGCAATACAGTTAAGGCCGTTCAATTTTTCCACGAATCATACCCTAATGCAATCCTCATAGCCCTTGTCGATTTTGACAACGACTGTGTAAACACCGCTTTAGAGTGTGCTCGTGCTTTGGGTGATAAGCTTTGGGGGGTTAGGCTCGATACTTCCGAGAATCTTGTCGATAAAAGTGTTTTCCCTTTAATGGGAACCTATAAACCCACAGGTGTAAATCCTAAACTGGTTGAACTCGTTCGCACTGCCCTTGACCGCGAAGGCTTTTCGAATGTAAAAATTGTGGTTTCTGGTGGCTTTAATCCCGATCGCATCAGGCAGTTCGAAGCAATGAGGGTTCCCGTTGATGCTTATGGGGTTGGCAGCTACCTGATGCAGGGCAGCTACGATTTTACTGCCGATATTGTTTTGGTTAACGGGAAGCCCATAGCTAAGGTAGGTAGGCATTTCATGCCAAATCCTCGTTTGGAAAGGTATAACACAAAAGAGTGATACAATGAAAGCATTAATTGTGGTTGATGTTCAAAACGACTTTTGTCCGGGCGGAGCATTGCCTGTAACCGATGGCGATAAAGTGGTTGAACCCATAAATGGCCTAATCAAACAGTTTGAAGCCGATGGACTTCCTGTGGTTTTTACAAGGGACTGGCATCCCTCCAATCACTCTTCATTTAAGGAAAATGGCGGCATTTGGCCTCCTCATTGTGTGGCTGGAACGCAGGGGGCCGCATTTCATCCTGACCTATACTTTCCATCGGTTGCCTTTCTTGTATCAAAAGCCACTGAACCCCACCTGGAGGCATACTCAGGGTTTCAGGGAACAGGCTTGGCATCGTGGTTGCGCCAATATGATGTGGATGAATTGCTGGTTACAGGTTTAGCCACTGATTACTGTGTTAAAAACACTGTAATTGATGCTCTAAAACTTGGTTTCAAAGTTACAGTTGTACAAGAGGCAATAAAAGCGGTCAATGTAAATCCCGACGATGGTGAAAAAGCAATCAACCAAATGCTAAGTCTCGGCGCTCAAATTCTTTAATAACAAGAAAAGGGGTGTGTAAACACCCCTTTTTCTTATGGATTTACCGTGATTTATCGGGTAACCGTTAACTTGCGAGTAATAATTACTCCATTATCGCTTTTAATTTTAACCAGATAAACGCCTGTTGAAAGATTTGACACATCTATTTTCCCTTCGGAAGTCTCAGTCCCTGATGTCCAAACTAGAGCCCCGGTAATATTGTAAACATCTATCGACCCTTTAGTAAAACCAGCTATATTTACAAAAATCGAAGAATTAGTTGGGTTGGGGTACACGGTTAGTTTGGATTCATTTTCTTTGGTATCTACACCAGCCGGCCAGGTTACAAAAAGAAGATTTGGTTTTACATATACTTGAATATCTTCGCCCTTCTGAACGGTTAGTGTAACAGTTTTATTTCCGTATGTTGTATACTTAACTGTATATGGTCCTTTCCCTGATTTAGTTGCGGGTACTGCTCCATCGCCAAAATTCCATTCCCAACTTTCTGGTGAACCATAAGTCATGTCGGTGAAAACCACGGAACTGTCTCTCATGTTAGCTGTAGTTTTGTTAACCATAAAATTAGCGGAGAGTACCGATGGGCCTTTTTTCCACATGCCGCCATAGTTTGCGCTTGAGTTAAATCCTCCTGCCCAAACGGCACCATTGGGTGAGGCTCCCATATTGGTAAACTGGTAATTCTTATACAAGGGTGCATAATCGGTAAAGGTATTACCTCCATCAACACTGAACGATACTCCCATTTTATTGGCAGAATAGTTTGAACCGGTTGAGATTAAAGTGTCGGTTCCTAGAATCCAACAAAAATCAGCCGTATAAACGCTTCCACTTGGAGTGAATTGTGTCCAAGTAGCACCGCCATCGGTAGTACGATAAAACTTATCAACATTATTTTCATTACCATAAATAATACCTTCATTACTATTCTTAAAGGCTATTTCAAAGGCAGTTGAACTTAGAGGGGTTTGGTAAGCCTGCCAGGTTGCACCCTTATTGGTTGACTTGAATATTCTACCTTTATTGGTGGCAAACCATACTGTATTACCAATAACGTCATAGTAGCCTATTACTCCGTATTCCCCATCCAATGGAGTTGGTATGTTGGCCTGCGAAACCCTAGTCCAAGTTGTTCCCCCATTGGTTGTGGTGTATATTTCAAAATATCCCCCGTTAGGATCGCCCATGCAGAATCCGTTGTTGGCATCCCAAAAATGAACAACATTGGGGAAGCCATTGGGTTTAGTGAAAGTGGCAGAAGTTTGTTGTGTCCAGGTTTTTCCGCCATCGGTGGTTTTGGCAATCATGCCACCGCCATTGGTACCATCGTAAAGGGGCACCCAAGCAATGCTATCGCTTATTGCACAAATCATTCCGGCAGCCAACCCTGTGGAACCCGATGGGTTTATTGTTCCAGCACTCCATGTTTCACCACCATCAACTGTTCTGGTGTACTCTTTAACGGCAGCTTTACCCCCTGATCCGTCGTATGCCACTGCCCATGCTACCCTGTTGTTAACAGCTGATATGTATTGAATCCCTCGCGAGGAGGTGGTAAATCCGCTGGCCTGCTGAACCCATAAATGCTTATAATCTCCTTGGTTGGGTTTAATGCCAATAATCATTTCGTTGCTTTCGCTAAAATCGTAGCTTGTACCACTGGGTTTCATAGCAGCAGCAGCGTAGTACCCATTAGCAAAACCGCCCCAACCCCAGTTAATGTGTAGTTCACTGTTGTCGTTGTACCCATCACAAACCCATGCATGTCCGCCGCTTGCAGAACTACTCCCTGCATAGTATACAGGACGGTTGGCATCTATCTCTGTTTTGATTTTGTTAATCCAATCGGTTTGATTATTTGGATCAAAGGAGTAAATTTGGATGGTTGTTGGGTCATAATTAAAGTAGTTTGTAAGGGCATAAAGAACATCCTTGCTAAATGCCCCCGAACCATCGGTGGCATAGTTCATGTTAACTGCCACACCTGCATGGTAACAAAGCGTGGCTACAGCAACCTTTTCTTCGTAGGTGCTTCCGGATGTCAGCTCGTTAGGCATACTTGCCCAGCTGTAGGTAGTAGCTTCATAATTGGCATACTGAGTACCATAGGTTGAATGTACATATTTATGCCAACCCTTTCCGGTTTGTGGCCATTGGTGGTAACGCATAATTTGCGACATGGCAGTAGCTACACATCCGGTTGGCGTTCCAGTAGGGCATAACATATTATAGTAGGGGGATTGATTCCAAATAGTAGAAAGAAGCGGACCTGCTCCTTTAAAGCCTTTACTGATTTTACCTTCAAGAATGTCTTGCCATTCCTGTTTTACAGATTTATCGCCAACTTTTGTTTTAGCGGCAAAGTTAACCTGCTTGGCATACCAGTTAAACCGTTCGGCTACTACAGGATTATCAATTTTTTTGGGCATTGGGTTGGTTAACGACCAACCAATAATTGGCTTTGCCTCATCATCGGCCGACACAATAATAAAACCCCCTTTGCTCATGGCAAAAATGTAAAGTGCATCTTTCCCCTCAAACTGATGGGTGTTTATCAGTTTCAGATCGAATGTGTCGATACTAGAGCCTTTCTTTGCGCTCAAGTAATTTATGGCAACCTTTCGTGCCAATTTTACATCAACAGGATTGGCAATGACCAGTAACCCTGAAAATGCAAATAGCAATAGTGTGTAGATTTTTTTCATTGGATTTGGTTTTTGTTGTTACTGTTTATTTTGATTTGGTTCTTTAAATTTATCGTTGGTTTCCTTCAAAATAACCCGGAGCCATTCTTCCCGGTAACCGGGTTGCGATGGGCTTACTGGATATCCCCAAGGATTTCGGATGAAATTTCCGTCCTTTTCTTTTTTTACATTGCCATCGATATACTTAACCAAAAGCCAGTTGCTTAAGTCGTTCCATTTCTGAGTAGTACTGTTGGCAGTATTTACAGAATAATCGGTAAGGAACTCAATGGCAAGTTTAGGGTCATTTTCCCATAACTTGAGGGCTGCAGCATCAACTGCAGGGGTATAGGCCTCAAACTTGGTTTCAAGTTCGTTTTGTACCTTTTTAATATCCTGTATTACTAAGTCGTATCGCAAGTAGGCAAAGTGTGCTACCCTATTAAAAATCCAGAATGCCGAGGTGGGGGAATAGGTAAGCATATCGCCATTCCCCTCGGCGTAGCTTTCGGGAACTCTAATTATACCGCAGTATATCGGTACGTAAACTGTTGAGGCTGCATCGTCCACTCCAAACCAGAAAATTCCCCCAATTGGGTTGGGAAGCCAACTGCGCATTTGCGCAATGAACGAGAATCCCGTTTGTTGTGTTGCTGTTACTCGTTCGTGGAAGTATGTTACGCTATCGACTTTCCATGTTAAAGGTCGCCAGCGGTAGGGTAAACCATGAGGCCCAGCCCCAACATCTTTGCTCATGTCCAGTTCGGTACCTTCCAGATGGTCGCGTTTAAAGCCCATTAAATCGCGTGGGGTGAGCTTGCGGTTGGGCTTTACGTATAGGGGCATTCTGTTTTTTAGGTTTTCGCCTTTAGCATAATCCCAGTATGCATCCATGCCATCGCATGAATGATTAAAGAAAGCCCATACACGGGCATCGCAAAAGCGAGCGCCATCGAAAGTTACAGGATTATATACATCGCTAAAGCTGAATTCAGCATCGTTGCCGGAAAAATATCCGTTTTTGCGGGCGTAGGCTATAACGTCGTAGGAGTAAACCACTTCAACATCGGCATTATTTATTAAGTGCAAATTCTTGCTGCTTATGGATGTCTTCAGGTTTTCCAAAGGAAATGTTTGAATTCGGGCTTGATTGGCATGTGCCGAGATGTACCCATCGGGTATTCGGATGGCTACCCAAACCGCCCCCTTATCGGCATTCACATTTTTCTTAAGTTTCTTATCGTACTTCAGGTTTGTTTTTTTGGCAATCATCTCCAGTATCCATACCTCGTTAGGGTCGCCAATGGAAAACGATTCGCCACTGCTGGCATAGCCGAACTGCTCAACCAGTTCAACCATCACCTTAATGGCTTCGCGGGCAGTTTTTGCCCGTTGTAGGGCAAGAAACATTAGGCTGCCATAATCTATTATAGCAGTTGAGTCCATTAACTCTTCAATACCTCCAAACGTTGTTTCGCCAATGGCAACCTGGTACTCGTTCATGAAACCAATTACCTGATAGGTTTCCTGCACCTGAGGGATTTGCCCAAGGGGCTTGTTTGTACCCCTATCGTAAAGGGTAATCATTGTGCCTGCAGGCCAAGTAGCTCTTGGTTTAAAGTAGAGTTCACCATACCTTATATGGGAATCGGCTGCATAGCTTACCATGGTTGAACCATCGGCACTTGCACCCTTAGTTATCAGGTAATTGGTGCACGAATAGCTTTGGTGCCAAACCAATGTACCTATAATTAGTAATAAGATGTAAGAGATTTGTTTTTTCATTTCCAACCCTTGATACTGTTAATCAACAAAAATAGAAAAATATTTTTAAGAACTTAAACTCAATTTTTTGCAAAGCAGTATAGTAGATAATCGCAACATAATTGTTGACTAAATGCAAATATCCATTGACATAAAGCAGTTCTATTATTTGCTTTGGCATGCCATTTGTTTTAACTTGCAGGAAAGTTTTTTATGTTAAACCTAAAGTTTAAAAAATTATGAAAATGAAAAGAATCTCAATGATTGCCCTGCTTATGGCAGGTATGTTTGCCTTTGTTGCATGTAATAAGGATGATGCAAAGGATTTAAACAAGGATGAAGCCCAGCAGCAAATAACCAATGCTGAGCAAGACCTGCAAACTAAAAGCGGTGAAATTGTTGCTACCGATGGGTACAAAATTCAGGAGTATTTTGCAACCCAACTTTCATCTCCTTTTTATTCAAAATCTAATGTATCCAAAAGTATTGTACCTTCTCGTTTTCAGAAAGCCTATGAGTTGACCAGGCAGAACATGTTACTGGAAAACCCTGAAATTGAATTTTATTTTGAAAGATTCATTATAGGTTTCTTTAACGATGTAAAGGGTACATGGAATTGGACACCTAATGGCTGGACTTACGAGACAACCCCAACCGATAAGGTTGTTGTTAAGTTTCCATATCCAGCAAATAATGCTACCAACAACGTAACCATTACCTATTACGACTTCACTACAACCTTGGTTAACGGTCAAAATATTCCAACCGGTATAAAGGTAAAAATTGAGTACAACAACAATCAGGTATTTGCATTGGCATACTCCGCCACCATTGCAAACATGATGAAGTACTCGCAGAAGGTAGATGTTACTTTTGGCGCATTTGCAATTTCTAACGAGGAATCTTTTGATGCCTCCGTAAACAATAAAGTGCTATATAGCAAGAATTTCACCTTTAAGAAGGATGGTAAGCTTTTCTATAGCGAGGTTGCTAATTTAACTATGACCATTATCAGTGAACAATCTGCCAATGTTTTGATTACTGCTACTCAGGTGATTGGTAATCTTGAATTCAGGTTAAAGATTGATGCAAGTACCAGTCAACTTGAAACAGGTAATCCTAACGACTTTGCATCGTTGTCACTTTATACCACCGGTGGCGACAAGGTTGGTGATTTCGTGTTTGTAATGGAAGGAGAAGATTGGGTTCTTTACTTTAAGTTCAACAGTGGTGAGCAGGTTAAGGCCGAAACCCTTATGCCTTTAGTTTCTGAAAGATTTAACTCTTTTATTAATGATTTATTCAGCAATTTATATGGTAAATGACCATTGCTACAAATTGTAAAAGGCTGCCTTTTGGCAGCCTTTTTTTTTAAAATGCTTGACTTTTGCTTTTCAGTATCCTAAATTTATTGAAAAACTAATATATCATGGAAGATAAATTAATAGTGATAGCAACTGAAAGTAATTCAAAAGCTTTAGTGCTAAAATCGTACCTCGAGGCAAATGGCATAGAATGTTTTTTACAAAATGCAAACGTCCTTCAGGGAGCCATTGCCGAAGGGGTTAAAGTGCAAATACGCGAATCCGATGCCGAAAAGGCATTGCAACTGCTTTCGGCATTGCGGCATGCTGAGGATGTAAAAAAAGTTGAACAACAACTTAGGAAAATCCTTGTACCTGTTGATTTTTCAGAACCATCGCAAAATGCTGCACGTTATGCAGTTATGCTTGCCTCCAAGTATAATGCTCAAATTAAGTTGCTTCATGTTTTCAACTCGCCCGTGGTTGATATGATACCCTTTACCGATGTGGCCAGCATTCAGATCGATTTTGACATGAACTATCATGCTCTTTATAGTTCTGCCAAGGAGCGGTTAATAAAGTTTTACGAAAGCCTTAAGGCATTTGCTGACCAAATGGGCTATGGTGATGTGCAAATTGGCTATACACTCCGCGAAGGTTATGCTGCCTATGGCATTATTGAGGCAAGCAAACGTTATAGGCCTGGAATAATTATAATGGGAACCAAAGGCGAAGGGTACAGGAGTACCGAACTGGTGGGTAGCGTGGCCACTGAGGTGTCGGACGAAACCCATATCCCGCTACTTGTAATACCCGAAAAGGCAGTCCTTAAGGGAATAGATGAAGTAAAAAAGGTACTTTACATAACCAATTTTGATGAAAACGATAACCTATCCATTCGAAAACTCCTTAGGATTGTTTCACCATTCCAAGTTGAGCTGCATTGCATTCATATTACCGACAAACCTGATACTCCCGGTGTTAAGGCTCTGATGAATACCACTAAAGACTATATCAATAGCGTTACCACAGGAATTCCAATTGCTTGTGAGGTTATTGTTGGAAAGGGGAACGAGAGAAGCGTGATTGACTACATTTCAAAGAATCACATAAACCTTGTTGCATTGACCTCGGTAAAAAGGAACTTGCTCTATAAGATTTTTAACCCATCGCTTGCTAAACGAATGATTTACCAGGCCGATGTTCCGGTTTTGCTTTTCCACGCATAAATGGGAAATGGCCACTAATCAAAGTGGCCATTTTAGTTTATACCATTATAAGCAACAAAAACTTATTCAACTGCCATGTTGTGGAAAACATTAGTTACATCTTCATCTTCCTCAATTTTTTCAATAAGTTTTTCAACTTCAGCCTGTTGTTCCGGTGTTAACTTTTTGGTATCGTTTGGAATTCGCTCAAACTGGAAGCTGATAATGTTTAACCCTTTCTCTTCCAGGAACCTTTGTATTGGGCCAAACTGTGTAAAGTCAGCAAATAGCATTATGGTTTCATCTTCGGTAAAAACTTCTTCTACCCCAAAATCGATGAGTTCAAGTTCCAGGTCTTCCATAGAGATGTTGGGGTTTTTAGCCACCTTGAATGAACATTTACGTTCGAATATGAAATCGAGCATGCCTGTGGTTCCTAGCGAACCTCCATACTTGTTGAAGTAGCTGCGAACATTGGCTACGGTTCTTGTTGGGTTATCGGTAGCCGTTTCAACCAATATGGCAATGCCATGAGGTCCGTAGCCCTCGTAAACCACTTCCTTATAATCCTTAGTGTCCTTATCGGTTGCCCGTTTTATGGCTCGCTCTACATTCTCTTTAGGCATGTTCTCCGACTTTGCATTCTGGATTAGCAGTCGGAGTTT
>Ga0078972_1011663_pt1 | contig 15596 bp, 11 predicted proteins | sample YelNatPaOPGAMG01_FD_67568 | JGI IMG/M metagenome (GOLD analysis project Ga0078972, IMG submission 67568) | Hot spring thermophilic microbial communities from Obsidian Pool, Yellowstone National Park, USA - OP-RAMG-01 (SPADES assembly) (version 2) | ecosystem: Environmental > Aquatic > Thermal... | reverse complement strand
TTGATTTTTCTAGGGAGTTGTAGCGTACATTGCACACCCTGTGCGGTCCGAATATTGCTACTAATTGCGGGCTGATTCCATTTCTTGGTAAGCTGAATTCTTGCTGCACGCTTGAACACTTCTGCTTCGTTGCGGGCTGATTCCATTTCTTGGTAAGCTGAATTGTTGTAGAGCCATACAAACGCCTTGCCGACGTTGCGGGCTGATTCCATTTCTTGGTAAGCTGAATTTTCGTCATCGCCCGATTCAATTGCATCATCGTTGCGGGCTGATTCCATTTCTTGGTAAGCTGAATTCTTGCCCCAAAATTTGTCGCCGCTTTCCGTGTTGCGGGCTGATTCCATTTCTTGGTAAGCTGAATTATATCGAAGATTCGGATTGCCGCATGGCGGGTTGCGGGCTGATTCCATTTCTTGGTAAGCTGAATTTAAGAGCTTACTCAGGACATCCCAATAGGTGTTGCGGGCTGATTCCATTTCTTGGTAAGCTGAATTCACACGCGGATCTAAACGCTCAAAAAGTATGTTGCGGGCTGATTCCATTTCTTGGTAAGCTGAATTCATGACCGGCATAGGTGATGAGACTACCATGTTGCGGGCTGATTCCATTTCTTGGTAAGCTGAATTACTGGCGGAGACGTATAAAAGTCATAGAGTGTTGCGGGCTGATTCCATTTCTTGGTAAGCTGAATTGCGATGCAAGCTGTTTTCTGCGCTGCACGCGTTGCGGGCTGATTCCATTTCTTGGTAAGCTGAATTCACACACCCAGCAGGAATGAGGAATACCCCGTTGCGGGCTGATTCCATTTCTTGGTAAGCTGAATTTGGCGCCTCCTTTTGCCAAATTGCTTCCCAGTTGCGGGCTGATTCCATTTCTTGGTAAGCTGAATTGGTTCCACCACGCGGGAACTGATACTGCGCGTTGCGGGCTGATTCCATTTCTTGGTAAGCTGAATTTCAGGGTCATCACGTATCTGTAGTGCTGACGGTTGCGGGCTGATTCCATTTCTTGGTAAGCTGAATTTGATGATATTTGGAAAGGACTGCGAGCTAGTTGCGGGCTGATTCCATTTCTTGGTAAGCTGAATTCAATGATGATTATTACAAATAGCGTCATACGTTGCGGGCTGATTCCATTTCTTGGTAAGCTGAATTTGAATGGATTCAGCTAACCGGTGATGATGTGTTGCGGGCTGATTCCATTTCTTGGTAAGCTGAATTTGAATGCGCATAGGATGGCCTGCAAGGCGCGTTGCGGGCTGATTCCATTTCTTGGTAAGCTGAATTAGTGCAGAGTTAAGCTGTTGTTCCTCAAGGAATTAACAGCTGCTCTGCACTCAAGAAATGGGCATGAGTCAGAAAAGTTGCAGCTGTATATACGATTTTTTCGTTGATTCTCTTTCATGCCCATAGAAACTGACGATATCTTCATACTGCTTGTCGGTTATATGGAGTATTTCAACTTTTCCCTTTTTAGGCAAGATAGAAGCTATGTCGCGCTCTATGGTTTCCAGCTCTTCAGAGCCCGATACAAGTTTGAAATACACAGAAAGCTGTACCATCTGAAAGCCGCGGTCAAGCAAGTCTTTTCTGAACTTCGATGCGGCTTTTCGTTCTTCCTTCGTTATGACAGGCAGATCGAAAATGACAATAGCCCACATAAGCTTATACCCGCTGATATAAGTGATCACATTCCGGCCAGACACTCCCTGATGTTGGGAAGACATAAAAGCACCTTTTTCTGTGCATATGATTCGACGAGAGATCCCACAGAACGGCGGAATGCGTTTGCGAGCGGCATTATCTGTTCACCCATGGGAACATCCATTATTAACAGACTGCATAACTCGGTTTTCACTTCAGTATCTATCTTGTTTTTCCCACTTTGGATCAGCTTTGAAACTTTCCAATCAACAAGCGGCCGGAATGGTTCGAGCATATCATCCACCAGGGCAAAATAATTCCTTAGGTTGGCATGATGAATTCCGAACATGGGCAATAGGCCGAAAGCTACCAGAGATCTGCAGATACTGCTCCTCAGAATTGCATACCCATAGTTCAACATACCGTTGATGGGATCTTCATCATTGGATCTCAGGAATTGGCTGCCAAAGAGCGCAGGCCAGTACATCCTTGCAGCCTGCGCTTCCCTGTTGTCAGAATCGCCAGAAAGAACCTTCCGTGAGAGTATGTTCAATTTCCCTGCTTGCTCGTTTTTGCTTGTACAAAGCAGAACATTTGCCTGGTTCGTGATTTTTTCCTGCACAATTTTCTGCCACAGCCTTTTCATGAGAGGGCGAGTGGCTTTAAGCTGGTACTGGATTCTGCGGATGGATTCCATGTTATCGCTCAGCGGCAGAAGCATGCCTGCAGGCTGGAAATCCTTTCCTGTTATGACAAATGATTTGTTCCGTTCTACAAGAGCCGCCAGAAGAGGGCCTGAAACTGTAAATCCTGCATTTGAGCAAACGAGCGCATCGAATTGATCATAATCTATTCTTGCAAGGACGGAGCGTGTTTCACCGGTCGATTCTATGACCAGGAATCCACGCTCTGTTTTCAAATAGCGGCCTGATTGTTCTATTTCGACAATGCCCCCGATCACATTTTTATTTTCGACACAATAGCCTTCCATCTATAGAGATGTTTACATGTTTCAATTGCAGGCCTTTATTTTTATTTACTAGTGAATTAATTGAAAAATAATTATGATCCGAAATTTTAGGTTTCCATAAAGAATCTCTGTATTTATAATTAGTCTGTTCAATCCATGTTTTTATATCACCACTTGCATAGATTGGTCTCAAATCTATTCTATCATCGGTACCGCTGAATCCTGCAACCTTGCAATATACAATTCTATCAGCAAACTGCAAGGCAAGAATATCATTCTTGTACAATCTCATGATGCGCTTTGCCGCCGGGTTGGGGCGCTCGGTTTTTATACTGCCCCCCTGCGCATGAGCCTGGGCTCTGGATACATATACACCTTTAAATGTATAGCCTCCTTTTTTCTCCGGGATTCTCCAGATATCCACAAACAGCATGTCTCCCTGGGGATATGCCTTGTGCCCCTTTCTGCCATTCTTGCCAGGAAGGAAAGGGATAAAACCCTCTACGTTTTTGGCTCTGATTTTGACTGTCTTTATCCCTGTCTTTGAGCTGAGCTCCTGCAATGCCAGCGACAGCTTAGTGTTATCGGAATTGTCAGGGGTCAAGCCTTTCTGGGCAAGGAAATCTTTGATAATCGCCCGTGTTTTAGCGCTGAAAATACCTTGTTTTTTTTCTTTTTTGATATTTGCCCAGCTTAATTTCGCAAGAGGTATTTTTTGAAAGAATTCTGTTTGCTCCTTGTCGGGATTGGCCGGATCATATTGAAAACCATGAGCAGTTTCTTTAAACAAAGCGCCCTCAATGCCATGATCAGGTTTAAAGGAAATCAGCATATTCTGAAGTCTTCGCTCAATCCATGCCCGATCTGCCGGGAAGGGAGGCCGCATGATTCTTTCGGCGTTGCCTCTGGCATTGGCTGTTGCAAAGCGTTGCAGTATGGCGCGGGTTGTCAGGCCAATGACCAATGCATCGATCGCGTGATGGCGATGGTCTGCACGATTTTTTATTTCCCTGTTAGGACTGAGTATCGAGTTGAGACCCCATTTCTCGCGCAATATTGAAGTAAGCCTTCCGGGAACAACGCGCACGGCTGAGGGGAGCAAGCCGTTCTGCGAAGGGTACAGGCAGGAAAGGTATTCTCTCGTTGCTCTGGCAATGTAGGCCGTATCGCTTAGCTGGCTTTCAAGAAACTCGCTATTCTCCAGGAGTTCTTCTTCAAGATCCTTTTTCAGGAACGCATTCTTCTTTGCAAAATTGTATCTGAATATATCCTTTACCCTCGCTTCGATATCTTCCCATACAAATCCATTGGGGTTGGAACCGAATGCTTCATAGGGCGTCCTGTTGCCCTTGAAGGCATTGCAGGAACGGTGCGCCACGGTAAGATTATTCCGATTGTTGCGGAGTGTCCTCGAGAAGGGCAGAATATGCTCGATTTCGGCATCGCCATTAAAAAGCTGGTGAGCACTGATGACCTTTCCGCAATAGATGCAGTACCGCCCCGCGGAATGTTCGCCCAATTCCTCCCAGAGGCGGTATTTGAGAATATAGGTTCTAGCAACCTTGCCGTCTGGATTTTTAATCAAGGCTCTGATTTCTTTTTTGATCTCTTCGTTCTTTTCCCTGTTTTTCTTCTGCTCTTGGATGATTTTACGTATCTTTTCTCTTCCAAGCTTGAGTTCAGTTGCTACTTCCACCACAATTTCATCTGGTTTGCCATACCGGTCGATGAGCACATTGCAGAGTTTTCTCAATTGATTGAGGGCGATGTGCACGGTAGGATTGGCAATCTTTCCGTAGCGCATCTCGTCGGAGAGTTCTGCAGCGTTTGCATGCCTGCTGGATGAAGAAGCCGGTATGGTGGCATACTTGAGCACCTGGCCATAGTAGGGCAGTTTTTCAAATACCTCTGATGTTCTTGGTGCATAGTGCTTGAGCCCCATTTTGTCAACAGCTTCATCGTACCTGATCCATTCAGAGCGCATGAGGGCAGAGCACTCCCTCATGAACTTGGCAGAAAGCGAGCCAACTCCGACCTTCAAGTCGATAGCGGCAAGCGCTTTTCTTGTTTCGTCTGGCTCAATGCCGTATTTCTGGAATGCTGCCACAATGCGATCCTCATCATCCTCGACAATGAAGGTTTCCACCAATGCGTCTCGTTCAGCAATATTGAGCTCAAACCAATTCTTAATATGCTTTGAAAATGCCAGATCGGTAGCCATGCCTTCCAGTTTGTCTTTGCTGCCTTTCTCGAGATTGAAGATAGCACTTGCCGGAAGCCCGAGGAAAGAACGAATCCTGTCGAATGAAAGCGAGCCTTTTTTCTGAAGCTGTTCGAAGAGTATCTCTTTCTGTGCGGCGGTGAGTTTGGTGGGCCGATCTGCGAGGTACTCAAGATTATTGATGTCCTGCAGGGCTTTGAACATCTGTGACGAAGGCTGGGCAAGATATGCTCGATATTCGTTTTCATAAAACGTGCAGAATCCTCTTTCAGGCCGCTTTAATGGCCTCTGGAAAAAGATGATTCTCCATGCCCTGTCCCAATCGAATTGAGGATGGACGGCACTCTGAGCGTTCCGAATTGCGGCAAACTCGTGTTCATACATTGCTCTGTTGGGATAGAACGGAGTCCCCGGTCTGAATCGTATGGTCTCTGTGACTGTCGCCGGCCCTGAGCCGGTTCTCGTTTTGAATTTGGCTTCAATTGCCTGTTTTTTCTCCCAGAGATATTGCCCCAGGGTGCGGTTGCCCAGTTCACGCTCGAAAGCGTTTATTTTCTGCTTATATTCAGAAGCTTCTTTGCTGGAATCAGTTTTTCGGTTCGATTTGAAGCCTCTTCGGGCCGCCAACTGCATCATGACGCGTCCGATTTCCAGGGCATTCAGAGGACGGGTCAGAGCTTCCGCTCTCAATTTATATGGATCGAGTTGTACCCAGAGCGTATGAGATTCCGAATCAGAAGGAACATAGCCACCGCTCTTGAGGAATTTATACATAGCAAGTTTCCGACGTTTTCTTCGTTCGAGCTGACGGCGCATCATGCGTTTCTGTCTGCGCGTCTGATTGAGCGGTTCGCCAGGCTGGCCCGATGTCGAAGACTCTCTTCCATCGCTGAATATGCGTACACCCATATCGAGCATAAAGACCTTCGTGTCATTTTCATTGGGTTCCATGACTGCCCACCCGATCGAATTCGTCCCAATATCGAATGCGAAACGGATCATGATGACCTCCTCTTTATTGTTATTATTTTTCTTGACATATTCTAATAGCTATTATATCATATGATTAGCTTACCAAGAAATGGAATTAGCACCCGCTAACACGGCTCTTGAAGCCACCAAATGAATGAAGGCCGCCACCCATGGGGACGGCCTCTTCTGTTTTCAAAGGATGATACGAATAATTATCAGACCCTTGTCACAATCGCTGATACACTTCCGGTTTTAGTTTGGGCTGACCCCATTTAAGTAGACACATTATTAGATTTGAACTGCCCTCCTTTGTGTCCACTCATAGGGAGGCAGTTCAGGCTGTGACAGGGGGCTAGGATACTCACGTTTTCGAAAGCTGGCGGACGGGAAGAAATTTGCGCTTGCGTATATTCATGCGAAAGCCATTGGAAACGAGCACTCAATATACCACATATCTTGGAAAAAGAGGATTCGCTTCTTCTATTCCATCGATCGGACAATTTCTTCTCTTTCTTTGAAATACCTAACAGTATCCTTCACAAGCTTATCCATTATTTCCGAATTACATGGGCTGTTAGAAAGGACATAAGGATTTGGGAAGGGGCCGAGTGGCTCTGGCGTTAGAAACCGCCCTTTCTGATTCATCCCCGCAATGTATGCAGCCATTATAACAGTATCAAGGTCAAGATTGGCTGTACCCAAAGCATCCCGATTTGTATCGGCCAGATGCAGGTTGATAAGTCTTTTCCCAGCTAAAAGAATTGCTTCACCAATATTGTTCTCTTCGAGAGACATATGATAGACATCTGCGTTTATATGCCCAATTGCTGGATGATCTACCGCTTCGATATACTTAATGGCATCAGATACTGTGTGAACTAAGCTAACTTCGCTCGCTCTTATTGGCTCTATCGCGGCCAATATGCCAGTCCGAGCAAAATCATCGCCGCACTTGCGGAGAGAATCGACAGAACGATTAAAATCCCATGCATCATATGCGTTTGGATGACCAACCGCCCCCGGCACTACAATAAGATAATGGCCACCTGTCTCGGCAAGGAAATCAAGTTCGCGACGTATATAATCAATTGCATTTTGTCGGGAGTATGGACTCGGACTCGATAGATCGTTTTCTATCGAGAACATGCCGCATGCGCCTGATACCTTTATGGCAAAATCTTTAAGTATGTTGTGCATCTCTATTGCTGTCATGCCGGAATCTTTGGTCCAGTGATTCCCTTTGAGCTCTACATATTCAATTCCATTTTGAGATAACCGATTCAAGCTCTTGTTGATCGGTTCAAGACCAAACATCCAGATGCTCCAAGAGAGATCTATTTTACGATCAAACAACGATGGATTCGAACGCTTCATTTCAAGATACTGGCGTTTTATTTCAGAATTTTTTTTCTCGAAATTCTGTGACGATATTACGTACGAATTATCGCTTTTCTCATTGCTCATTTGTGCGCTTCCTTTACGCATTATTCTATAAGCTTGTTTTGCTATTCCGGCGGCTTAATGCGCTTACACCGACTGCTAATATGATCAGGGCACCAGTCGCAAGATTCTGCAGATATGGTGTTGCTTGAAGCATATTGAGACTGTTTGAGATCAATCCCATAAGGAATACCCCAAGAAATGTGCCGAAAATTCCGCCTTTCCCGCCACTAATTGGAGTACCGCCAATTACGACTGCTCCAATGGCCTGCAGTTCTATGCCGGCTCCAGTCGAAGCACCAGCAGCTCCAATTCGAGAAAGAAGCATGATTGCAGCAATTCCACTCAAGAGGCCATTAATGATAAAGAATAACAATTTTGAGGCATTTACATTTATTCCTGAAAGATATGCGGCTTGAGAATTGCTTCCGACGGCGTATACTCGTCTTCCAAATCGAGTAAATTTCAGAATGAAATGAACAACTAGGTAAACCGCTATGCCAATAATAAACATGAGCGGAACTACACCAAATACCCGAGTCGAACCTATAAAGGAAAACTTACCAAAAATTGTCTGCAGTGTTGCGGAAGTAATCGCTAGGGCAATACCGCTAAAGATGCTTGAACTCGCTAATGAAGTAATAAACGAGGGTGCTTTGAAAACTATGGATGTAACCCCGACAAATAAGTCACATATAATTGCTATGGAAATTCCACATAGCACGACAATCCAGATTGGAACCGATGCTTTGATCATGATTGCCATGACAGAAGCGGTCAAGCCGATTATTGCTCCAACCGAAATATCAAAATTGCCGGAAATTATCAAAATAGTTGCTCCTGACGCAACAACCCCCAATGTTGCAATCTGCTCAAAAATGTTAATGATATTCGCCAATCGAAAAAATCTTGGGTTTATCAATCCGGTTACCACAGAAATCGCAATGATAACAATTAGAAGCATAAACCACTGTGCGCGCAATATTTTGTTTGTCATTGTATTAGCCATATTTTTCTCCATCCAAATCAAATCCCAATAAAATCATGTATCAAAGTTTGTTCGGAGATATTATGATTTTCCATAATTTTAATGAGCTGGCCATCTCTCATAATTCCAATCCGGTCACTCATTGATAACAGCTCAGGCATGTCTGATGAAATCATTATAATGCTTTTACCTTCTCGTGCTAATTCGACTATTAATTTATAAATTTCTTCTTTAGCTCCGATATCAACCCCTTTAGTTGGTTCATCAAAAATAAAGAGCACCGCATCCATTAACAACCAACGCCCAAGAACAGTTTTTTGTTGATTACCGCCGCTCAAATTCATTACACTTTCTTCTACATTGTTGACAACAATATGCAATCTATCAATTATTTTTCTAGATATTCTTTTTTCTTCTTCCAAATTCAATAAAGCCTTTGATTTAAGCTCAGTATTTAATATTACTATATTATCCTGGACATTCATTGGCTCGAACAATGCATATTTTTTTCGATCTTCTGTAATGAGACATATTTTATTCTTAATTGCATCCCGCGGATTTTGTATCTGTACTGCTTTACCATTAATGATTATTTCGCCATTATCTTTTCTTGCCATTCCAAAAATACATGCTGCAAGTTCACTTCGCCCAGAGCCTACAAGGCCACCAATACCAAATATTTCACCAGCTCTTACATCAAAGCTTACATCTTTTACTATATTCCCCCAGCTGATATTCTTGATTTTAACCTGCACTTCACCAAGAGGCACCGACTCGCGCTTGAAGAACATTGCTGCATCTCGGCCAACCATTTTGTTAATAACAAAATTGATATCAACATCTTCTCTCGGATATATCCCTACTTGTTTGCCATCTTTTAGAATCAGGATAGTATCTCCAATTTCAAATATTTCTTCGAGATAATGTGAAATATATATTATTCCCAAACCACGTTTTTTTAAATCTTCAATAAGCCTTATAAGCGAGCGCTTTTCTTCCACGCCAAGCGAACTTGTGGGTTCGTCCATAATGAGTACTCTTGCGTCCTGATGGAATGCCTTTGCAATCTGCAGATTTTGCTTTTGAGCTGCAGACAAACTTTCTACGAGCGCTTTTTCGTCAATATCAATATGCAATGTCTGCAAAATTCGTCGTGATTTCTCGAACTGCGAATTGGCATCGACAATGAAAGGAAAACGATTCATTGTCTCATTGCCCAGAAAAATGTTGTCTGCCACAGTCAATGAATCTATTAATTCGACATCCTGATAGATCGTAGCAATTCCCAGCTGCATTGATTGCCTTGGATGCAGTTCTGCATACGTTTTCCCCTTAATATTGATCTTTCCAGAATCAGGCTTTACAGCGCCTGAAAGAATTTTGATGAGTGTCGATTTTCCCGCTCCATTTTCTCCAACAATGCATATGACCTCTCCTGAATGAAGATGAAACGAGACATTATCAAGAACAAGATGAGAACCATATCTTTTTGTTATTTGATCTACAATAAGAATTGTTTCTCCATCAGCCACAATATTCCCCCACATGAGAGAAACCGCAAAAGGATAATCAGCTAGTGATTAGCCTTTTGCGGTCGTCACAGGAATCAACAATAAAATCCGGTCCTAATTTCAATACATCCCATTAAATTGCGGGAAATATTTTGCGGTCAGATTTTTCCATACAGGATCAATATCCCAAGGAACTACCTGCATTTTGTCATTAATATTCGACAATGTTATTGAAGTATTCGGCAGAAGCAGCTGCTGGTTCAAAGTTTTGATTTTACCGGTTTTGTATGCGTGTAATGCAAGGAATGAAACCATTCCTTCCCACCCTGGGGAAGTTGAAATGGAATAAGCGATTTCACCTTGCTTAATCAGCTCGATTCCATACGGAGCACCATTGGTGGTAATGACTTTTATCGGATTGTTAAGCACGCCTCCAGCTTTAAGAACACGGACTACCGCAGCTCCCATTTCATCATTAAAAACAAATAGAACGGAAAACTTCGTTCCAGACTGAACAAGGTCCTGAGCTGCGTTTGCAGCAACTGTAGGATCGTATTTGCCGTCTCGAATAGCAACAATCTTGTTCTTGCCAAGTTGTTCAACAGCTGGCTTGAAGCTTCCCATGAACATCTGAACAGGAACATGTTCCGACAATCCAGTGATAACCGCGATATTCTGACCTGGATACTGTTTTGCAATGTATTCAGCTACATTCTTTCCCATGCCCACCCAGTCAAAGTCAATCGCTGCTACAATGTCATAACCCGATTTCAGAACTTGGCCAACATTATCTGTGACAACCAGTGGGATTTTAGCTGCTGCACATTTCTGAGCAGCAATGTTAGCCCCATTCTGATTGAACGTAAATACGCACATGCCATCTACGCCCTGGTTTATGAGAGAATCAATGTTGGCAATTTCGGTTTCAGGGTTATAATTCGAATTAAGAACTATTACCTTAGCTCCCGCTAGCCCAGCAGCATACACAAAACCATCCACATCTTTCTTGTACCATGTGTCTGGTCCTGGTGTGACATAGCCATACACAAGCTGCTTCCCTGATGATTGAGCGATGGCAGGCATTATTCCACTTAATGCCATCAGCGCAACCAGCACTACCAAAAATGTTTTCCTCATCATACAAGCCTCCCAAAACCTATTATTTTTAGCGCTCTTCAGAGATGTCGAGCGCTTTTAAGGTTTCTCGCAACCAATTGAGAGAACGCTCAATAAGCGGTCCTCCCTGTCCTTCGCATTCTATACTAAGAGTGCCGCAATAGTTGCTATTTTTTAGCAATGCAAGAATTGTCCGTATATTTTCTGCATTCACTCCATCACCAACTGCGCTATGACTTATTCCGATACCCTTGTCTTTTCCTCTTGATGCTTCCGACAGACTTTTTGATACATCTTTGATATGTACATGCCGGATTTTGGAAATGAATCGTTTACAGAAAGCTACAGGATCATTGCCAGCAATGAAGGTATTACCTGTGTCAAAATTGAGACCCAATCGGTCAGATTTCGAGAAATCGAGCATTTTTTCGAGCATTTCAGGATTGGTCGTAAAATAGCCATGAATTTCTATGTTGATGTTTATTCCATATGCTTCTGCAACCTCCAAGATAATTCCATAGCTTCTTTTCATTGCTTCCATCGCCTGCTGGTCAGTCAGCCCTTCAGGCTTATGCAATCCATCTGTTGTTGCGATATTGGGGCATCCAGCCAGTTTGGCCCATGGAATGGTTTTCAGGACATATGGCACTCCAAATAAAGGCCCATCTTTACCAGATAGAGGGTATGCAGCATCAATCTGAGAAAAAGAAACACCGTAGCGAGCCATCTTTTCTCTCATGAGTACCGGATCTTCAAGAAGCGAAACATGCGGGAAATATCCAAGGCCATGAATCCATGAAACTCCGTCAATCACGCCACACTCAATAGAATGAACATCATTGGACTGAGCCCATTTAAGGCATTTTTCAAAACTGAAAGCAGCAGAATTGAAAGCATCGGTGTGGAATCCGATACGCATATCTTTGCCTCCACAATAAATACATTCTTATCGAGTTTAACTTGTAGGAATAACATATTCCTATCTTTTAAATGCTTAGCACGAGTTTTTCGATTTGTCAACTATCAAAATGCTGCCATGCTTGTTTGCAACGCCAATTCAAGCAATAATCTGTTTATGATTTTGAAGCCGAAAATTGTAATCATAGGAGCAGGAAGTCTCAGCCATGGGAAAAGGCTGATTGATGATCTTCTTACAATAGAAGAATTTTCTGAAGGTTCTTTATTCTTGGTTGGCAAGCATCTACCAAGCCTGAAAGTAATTGGTTCATATGCCGAAAGAGTTGCTCGCATATTGAAACCATGCATTAAGATCATTGAAACTGATGAGCTTAGTTTTGCACTGGATGGCGCAGATATCGTCATTACAACATTCGATGTGGGTGGTTATGCAGCGTTTAATCGTGATTTTTCGATAATCAGAAATTATCATCTCGATGCTTGTATTGGCGATACGGCAGGTCCTCTTGGGGCTTTTCGCGCGCTCAGAAATGGAGCGCTAATGGCCAAAATTGCGCAAACAATGAAAGAAGAATGCCCTCAAGCCTTGTTGATTAATTATTCAAATCCGATGGCGCCTTTGATCTCCATCGCATCCGGTTATAATATTTCCAGCATAGGAATATGCGGAGGCATTGAAGCGACACGTACTTATGTTTCAAACATTCTCGGCATTGAAAAAGATATGTTGCAGATGCATTTTGCTGGCATAAACCATCTTTGCTGGTTGCTCGATATTCAAGGCAAAGAAGGAGATCTCTATCCCCGTTTTCGCGCTCTCATGCAAAATCCGGAAATCAGGGGCAATGAAGCTGTGCGTTTCGAAATACTCCAGCAATTTGGATATTTTGTTTCCGAGAGTTCCGGTCATATCAGTGATTTTTTCTCTTATTTTAGAAGAAACGATGAACTGCGGAATCGATATTGTTCGAGCCCTGGTTACTCAGGATCATCTGGTGCATATCTAAAATTATTGTCATTCTTGCACCGTCGAATAGGAAATGTTGATTATCTTGAAGGGGCCCAACCTAATCGCAAACGCAGCTCGGATCATGGCATTTCGGTTATTGAAGCATGGATAACAAATAAGGGTTGTTCTGTGTATGGCAACGTAATGAATAGTAACAGTAATCGTGCTCCTGCTTTGCCGAATCTTCCTGTTTCCTCATGCGTAGAAATTCCGATTGAATTAAACGGCCAGGAGATTTGCATCCCGCAAGGGATTCATCTTCCTGTGGAACTGGCTTCTTTGTGTACTCCTCTAGCCCTGGAGCATATTCTTGTTGCTGAATCTCTTATGGAAATGAATGTGGAGAAAATATTCGCGGCTTTAGCGATCGACCCGTTGACAAGTTCTATTCTTGATCTTCCTTCAATCAGGAAGTTGACAGCCGATCTCCTTGCAGCTAATAAAGAATGGTTACCCAGCTCTTTGGCAGAGCAACCACTTAGAGCAACAGTAGAGGTAAGGAGCACGAATAAGATTACCCATAAGACTGGGGAAAGTCCTGAACTGGATTTAGTAAGAAATTACGAAAGATGCCGAAAGACTAGGAAAGCAAATTACGAACCGAATCACGACTGATTACTGTTGTTTCTATGACTGTCCGTGTTCTGGACTGAATGTTGGGATGATATATTCGATCCAGAATAAGTTTCCCTGCCAACTCACCCATATATTCGCTTGGATGATCGAGAGTTGTTAGACGAGGAAATGAATGGCGCGCTAAATCTGAATTATCAAAAGCAATTAGAGAGACATCATCCGGAACGAATATATGATATCGTCGAGCAAGACGCATGAACATGAGAGCTTCATCATCAGAAGAGCAGATTATTGCAGTAGGTAATTGACGCTTAACTGCAAATATCGATCTAATCTGGCCATATGTTTCGATCGGTGATGTTTGGCCATGAATGCCGACAAGCCATTCATCGCGGATACTTGCTTTAAAACTGGACAGAAAACTAATTATTCCTTCTTTTCTAAGCACTTTCGGGCGATAATTCGAGCTGTAAATCAAACCAATATCACGATGTCCCCGTTCCCATAAATATTCAGCTGCCTTCCGGCCTGCAGCAATTTCATCAATTACAATGCTTGTAAAATCATAACCGGGATATTCACCATCAAGCAATACAACCGGAATCCCTTCTGCTTCAAATTCATTGAGAAGATCCGAATTAGATTGCTTGTTTTCCTCCTGTACAGGAGTAATTATTATTCCATCAACCCCTCGTTCTCGCAAATTGAGCAAAATTGAACGTTCTTTCGTTGCATCATACCATGATTCGTTCAGCAAAAGCGTGTACCCATCGCGTTGAATAACAGCGTTACATGCCGATACAAGACGAGTAAATATATAAGAAGAAATTCGGAATGTAACCATTCCTATAAGCATTGAAGAACTTTGCGTTCGCTTTACACAAAAGGTTCCAATTCCCTGTCGGCTTTCGACAAGACGTTCTTTGATCAATTCATTGATCGCTTGTCGCACAGCATTTCGCGATACTTTGAATTGAGCCATCAATTCGGATTCAGAAGGAAGTTTTTCGCCCGGTATTATGATCCCTGATTCAATTTTTGACCTGAGGTAAGCTTGTACTATTTCGTATTTTTTCTTTGCTCGCTTTAAAGCTGCCATAGTCCAAATATTCTATTACCATGATCAAAGATCTACAAGGCCACTCATTGGCTCATTGGAAATGTCACAGTCGGTGATACACTTCCGATTTTAGTCGCTCTCTCATTTCCGCTTTTTTGATCGTTTGGAAAAACCGCGCCGATTGTCATTTCTGGCCGTTCGTTTGAAAAAGGGAGCAGGGCTGAGAATTCAAATTTCTCATCCAGTTGCATGGCTGGCGTCTCTGGGGGAGGGGGAACCAGCAGGCACCCCTGCGGGAATCGCCCTGACCCTGCCGGGGGAATATAATGAGATGTGACACCGGGCTCTATGTGGGAGCGTCTATGGTTGACATGCGCGCATCCAGTGTACAATCCGCATAGACGGTGTTGCTGGCTGATGTATTTCAGAGTCAGCGCTCCGGTTGGTTTTTTATAGGAAATACGATGAACGATGCTATCGTCGTTGAAGGCTTGAGCAAGCGTTTCGGAGAGGTTCAAGCAGTCTCCAATTTGTCGTTCAGCGTTCATCGGGGAGAGCTGTTCGGTTTTCTTGGTCCTAATGGCGTTGGCAAGACCACGACCATCAATATGCTGACGGGGCTGGCGCGACCTGACCCGGGGACCATTCAGATTGGCGGTATCGACTGCATTGACAAACCGAGGGCTGCCCAGCACCTTATTGGCGTAGTTCCAGATGAGAGTAATCTCTATCCGGAGCTCACCGGCTTAGAAAACTTGTGTTTCTGCGCTGCACTCTATGGCCTGGGGAAGGCCGAACGTCAAGATCGAGCCAAAAAACTGCTGGATAATTTCGGTTTGGCTCAGGCTTCGAACCGCAAGTTCGGCGGATATTCCAAGGAGATGAAGCGCAAGCTTACTATTGCTGCCGCCATCATGCATCAGCCTGAAATTCTTTTCCTGGATGAACCCACCACCGGCATTGATGTAGCCAGTGCGCGACAGCTGCGTCAGCTCATTGACGATATTCGTTGGTTCGTTTTTTGGAAAATCAGGGTGGCGAGGTTGTCGAGGCTCGAAGGATACGTCCATCTCTTGAGGACATCTTCGTACAGATTACTGGCATTGAAGCGAATGCTATGCGCAAAGAGAAGGAAAAAGCTGGAGGCAGCCAATGAAGCACTGGATCGCCTT
>Ga0078972_1011662_pt1 | contig 15597 bp, 23 predicted proteins | sample YelNatPaOPGAMG01_FD_67568 | JGI IMG/M metagenome (GOLD analysis project Ga0078972, IMG submission 67568) | Hot spring thermophilic microbial communities from Obsidian Pool, Yellowstone National Park, USA - OP-RAMG-01 (SPADES assembly) (version 2) | ecosystem: Environmental > Aquatic > Thermal... | reverse complement strand
CCGATAATAAATTTATCAAGCTCCTCAACTATTTTTTTAGGTGTAAGATTTTCCATTAACCTAACTCCTCCAGTATTATTTGATTGTTTGTGTAAATGCATATTTTTGAGGCTATTTCCATAGCCTTTTCAACTATTTCCTTTGCGGAAAGTTTAGTATTGTCATAAAGTGCTTTTGCAGCAGCAAAGGCATAGGGACCTCCTGAGCCAATTGCAGCGATTGGGTCTTCTGGCTCAATTACATCACCATTTCCAGAAATTATTAAAATGTGCTCTCGGTCTGCCACAATTAAAAGGGCTTCAAGCCTTCTAAGAATTTTATCAGTTCTCCAGTCTTTTGCAAGCTCAACAGCAGCTCTTAATAAATTTCCCTTGTATGTCTCAAGTTTTCCTTCAAATCTTTCAAAAAGTGTAAATGCATCTGCGGTAGAGCCTGCAAAACCTGTAAGAACCTGTCCATTGTATAATTTTCTTATTTTTTTTGCATTGTGTTTGAGCACAGTATTTCCCATTGTTACCTGTCCATCAGATGCCATTATAACGGAGTTGTCTTTTTTTATACATAAAACCGTTGTTCCATGAAACTCCATCAATTCCTCCTACGAAAAATTTTTAGTTGAAACAGAAAATGAATTTTTAATTTACTTGAAACATCCTTTGAAATATTACTATTTTCTTTCAAAAGCACTCCAGTAAGTTTTTTAGAATTTAATTATTATTTTGCCACAGGCGTATTATATAATCAAGTTTACGACATTTCTCAAAAATGCTCTCTTTAAAAAAGAATTGTTTTTTCCGAATTGCCCCAAAAATGAAACCATCCTTTTAATCTATATTATTCATGAATGCATCAAATGCAAAGCTTTTTCCTAAGGCAAAGTGGAAAGTTCAACAAAAAAGGCGGGTAAAAACCCCGCCTCTATGATGGACACGGTGTAATTTTTTTAATTTAGAACTTAAGGATTAAGCCATGTCTTACTGCCCATGCATTATCAGCATCATGTCCATTAGCGAGTTTATAAGCATCGCCTGGCCAGAAATATCCACCTTCTACAAAGTAAGTGAGACCTTTGTCAATCTTATATGTTACCTTTGCATCAACTTCCCATCCAAGGTCTTTGTCTTTGTTATAACCATTGAGTGAAACAGACCTTTGAGCTTGTAACCAGAAGCCATAAAGTTCAGCAGTAATCTCTTTTGTAATATCAGCAGTACCACCAAGCTTTATATACTGGGTGTTGCAGATTCCTGCCTTAACTGAATATGCTGTGCCTTCTTTACCGAGGAAGTTGCATGCTGTTGGTGTAAGATAATCATATACAAATATCCCGATGAATGATTTTTCAAATCCTTTTGAAGTTATAAATCCTTCAATTTTGTTGCCTGTGCTGTCTTTGTCACCGCTGCCAATTCCATATTCAAGAGTAAGTTTTAAAGGAATTGCCTGGAACTTGTAGTCAAGTCCTGCTACTACTGCCCAACCACTAAGGTCAACATCATTTGCTCCGGGAATATCATTTACTTTCCCTGTTTGAAACTCAACATCTGCTCTAAAGCCAAGTCCTGTTCCAGCAATGTCATCATAATTTCCTCTTAAGCCAAAGTTCCAGAGATGAATGTCTTTTCCTGCAGGTAAAGGAGAATATGCAGCATTCTGGTCATCAACATAGGTAATGTCTGCACTTAAGCCCCAGCCTTTTCCTGCATAGGCTGCTATTAATGAATAAGCAGTTGAATCATCGCTTAGGTCTGAATTATATTCTCCGAATTTGATTGTTGCAGCAGCTAATGTAAGCTCTTTCATAGGCTGAACGAATGCTAAAATTGCATCATCGCCAAAGTAGCTGTGGTCAAGGAAAACTCCATTTCCGAGCTTAATTGGCATACGACCAACCTTTATACCAGCTGGAACACCAAGAAGACCAGAGCCCTGATAAAGTATCCATGCCTGGCTTATCCACATTGTTGATTCTTTTGTGTTACCAACCTGATAAGCACCTCTTGCACCGCCTTGAGCATAACCAAATGGAACATAACTGAATTTATAACCTGTGTCGTAGGGACCACTCACTAATTCAACAAATCCAGTTGTATTAGGGCTAACTTTTGCTTCAAGATTGAGTTTTACAAGATAGTCATAGTAAGAGCATGTTCCAACACATCCCCATGGAGAATCTGATTTGCTAACTCCTTTTGTCCACTTTCCCAAAGTTTTGTCACCTTCTGTTACAGCGGTATTTGTTGCAGTTGTGCCTCTTACCTGAATTTCACCGCCAAGTGTAATCTGTGTCTGTCCTTTTGCTACTGCTGCTGTTGTGTCTGAGGGAATCTCTGCTGGCGCAGAGTAACTGAGAGCTGCAAAGCCTAAAAGAAGAACCAATACAGATAAAATACTTACATATTTTTTCACTTCCTAACCTCCTGTTGGTTAGTTCAGTTACACCGTCAAAGACGGTGGTAATCCATTAATAAGTTGGAGATTCTTCGGCATTTTATGCCTTAGAATGACTCCTAAGTCAATTACACCGTGTCCGTCTTCTAATTTCCTTTTCAATTTGTTATCTCTTTTGCTTTTCATAAATATCCTCATTTACACTAAATTTTCAATAAAGAAAACAGAAAGCAATATATGTGCCAAAAAATGAATTGTAAAATTTAAAGTTTTTTAAATTTATATTGTTACAAAAGGTAACACTGTTGAGTAAAAAAGTTACTTTCCTCCTGAGTTTATCTGACTGTGTCCCATGATTTCTTTTACTTCCCTTGAGCCTTTTTAATTCTCTGATATTCAATCAGGATTTGCCTCTTTTTTAGACTGCCATAAATCCACTCCTTAAAAATTATTCCTACATTTTTACCACAAAATTTTTAAAGATGCTACATGGGTAGGTGAGGTATCTGGATTTTTTGTTTGTTTTTGCAGAAAAATAAAAATGGAGGCGAAGGGATTCGAACCCACGACCTCCTGCGTGCAAAGTGGATAGAACAGCCAAAAAAATCAAATAAATCAATGGGAAAGAAAGAAAAAAATGACGACATGTAGGCATTGTTTCAATTCTTGTTTCCTTCTCTGCTTATGTATCGTAAAGCTAATGCTCCAAGAAGTGCCTCTGACATACCCCAAGTTATAGCAGCGAATACAATCATAATTATCGCAACAACCATTCCAATATCTTTCACTTCCACTTCATTGTTACCCAAATCAACAATAAAATCTTTCATCGTTGCCCATTGCTTCAACTTCAACTTGTTATATATCTCTTGCCTTATTGCATCATGAATTCTGTTTGCATCCTTGCAAGTAAAGATTATCCTTTTTGCAACTCTAATTATCCACTTTACTTCTTCAAGCTTTACTTTACTGTTTTTTACTTGGTCTATGTCATCAAGAAAAACAATCTTCCCTTTCAGTTTCTCAATCATGAGTTGGTTCTTTTCAAACTGCCGTAAACCTTTAAGTTCTTCCTTTGATAACCCAACTCTCTTATACCAGTTCTCAATGCTCTCTGCTACTGAAATATAAACGCCATTTTCATGGAATACTTGCTCTGCTTTCCTGAAAAACTTTTCAAGCTCTCTTGTCTTGCCTGTTCCTGTGCCACCTTGTATTATGATTACCTTGCCCTTCTTGACATACCTTTCTTGAGATACAGTTTTTTTATAGCCAAAAAGATTGATGGTCTTCTTTTTCCTCAATTTGACAGATGCAGTCTTCCGCCAAAACTCGCCTATATGTTTGAAAGTTAGATATGCCATAGTGTTATGATAACACAATTTGAACTGTGGACACCTAATTTTTTATTTTTTTTGTCTATGGAAATTATAGGCAAAATCTATAAAAGAGAGGAGGTGAAATAGTGAGAAAGTTACTATTTGTAGCAGTTATTTTGTTCTTTTTGGTAGCTTGCTCAAATTCATCCGCAAGTGAAACATATTGTAAGGTTACAAGGGTTCTGGATGGCGATACTTTTCATTGCGTGCCTGATGCAAATATCACAAATGCAAAGGTTCACAAAGATGGCACCGTTTCAATCAGGATGAGGGGAATTGATGCACCAGAAAAGAGACAGGCTTATGGCATGGAAGCAAAAGAAAGTCTGAAATCTCTTATTGAAGGTAAAACTGTAAAGCTTGATATCAAAGATATTGACAGGTATGGCAGAGTTGTTGCCTATGTCTTTGTGTTTAACATGAATGTCAATCTGGAACAGGTCAAGCGTGGTTATGCTTGGGCGTACACTGAGTTTCTGGACAGACCTTATGCAAGTGAGTTTTATTCTGCTGAAAAGGAAGCAAGGTCACAGAGATTGGGCTTATGGAATGAGAAATCCTCTATGCCACCTTGGGAATGGAGGAAATTGAATAGGAAGTAATCGGTCAAGCAAGGCTTCGGCTCTACCGTGCCTCAGCTCTTGCTTGGCTCGTCGCAGGCAGAAGCTTCTGATTGAGGCTTCTGCTCTGCTCCTCGCAAGATTGATTTGCTCCGCAATTGCTCAGCTATCGCTCAGCAATTGCTCCGCAAGAACCCCCGCCCCACCCACCTCCGCCCCCAGAGGGGGCTCCCCCCTATGCTCAGGCATTCGCTTTGCTAACAGTGCAAGGGTCGTGCCTGTCACTCGCTTTGCTTTGCCGTTGGCAGCAAAGCTCGTGCCAGTCACTCCCCTTGCTATCTGTGCAAAGCGAATGCCTTCGCCCTCCGCTAGCTTATGGAAGCATCGCTTAATGCTCTGCTCCCATAAGCCCCCCTAATGCGTAAAGTGGTAATGTGTATTGCTTTACGCAAGATTGGTTATGTAAGTTTCACTTTACGGAATACTTGAAAAAGCTTTCTATGACAACGCTTACCTTATGTGGCTCTCTCAGAGCCTCTACAAGAGGCTTTTTGGTTCTGGGACATAGGAAAGTATAGGTCAACCGTAAATCGCTTATGCTGGTGGCTCTGGTGAAGTGACATACTTTTTTTCTTGTGGGCGTTCCCCTCGCTAACGCTCGGGTCGCTACGCTCCGCCTTCGCTAACGCTCATCCCTTCGCTATCGCTCAGGGACTAACGGGCTCCGCATCGCTAACGCAAAGGACAAAAGAACACTAAGGAAGAAAGTCAGAATTCCCTTTTCTTTCCAAAAGGAAATTATCGCACTGCGGTCTCCCAAGCCTGTCAAGGGTCTCCGCTGACGCTCCGATGAATTCACTATCGTTCACCCTTGACAGGCTTCGCCCGCAGTGCTTCAAAGGAAATTGAGGAAAGAAAAGGGAAAAAAAGTTCAGTTTTTAAAATGAAAATGAAAGAGAAAAGAAATTACATAAGATGTCCTGAAAGAGAAAAGTTTACGGGTCGGTGTCGGTTGCTCGGCGGTGTTCGGTGCCGTGTGTTCGGTGTTTATGAATGTGCTTCTTTGTCCTGTCTTGCTGATAAAAAGCTGGTTAATTTTTCTTTATTTGAAGATAAAAAATTTTTTTGATAATTTTGTAAATTATAGTTGACAAAAATGTCAATTATAGTTTACAATATAAGTAAAGAGAAAACAAAAAGAGGAGGTTAGAAATGGGAGAGGTGATTGAAATTTTAAAGAAATGCTTGAAGGATGATTTAAATGTTGAAAGCTATGACTTTGTTAGGGGTTATTACAGGGGGGTATTACACTCCTTGTCATATGACCCCTATTTGTTACTTGATGTAGCGCATGAAATTGAAAGTGAAAAGCTAAATGAAATGTTAGATAATTTCCAGAAAAGACTTGAAATAGTTGGTATGGAACATAGGAATAGAAAAATAGAGCATATTCCTTATTACTACTCTACGGAAGAAGACAAGGAATAGAAAAAAAAGGGTAGCTAACCGCTACCCTTTCAAAGAAAGGAGGGTTATTATGTCAAATATTTTTGGACTTTCAGAATTTGACACATGGATTAACGATGAAACAAGGGAAGAATTAAAGAAATTTGAAAGTGGCTATTATGGCTTATCTTTTTGGGACTGGCGGGAATATACAGCTCCATTTGGTGAAGTAAAAAACTCACAATTTAATATCGTTTACACTGAACGGGAAAGGGGAAAGGTTATGGAATTGGTAAGAAAATACAGAAATGGCGAACTTACACCAAAAGAATTTTTTACGGCTATTTATGAGCATGTAACTTATGTTTGTATATGGGTTTAGAATGATAAAAGCAAGAGTAACCCCACGGGAGCTTATCCCGTGGGTTGCTTTAGAAGAACGGAGGATATACTATGACAAATATTGCAAAACTTGAGGAACTTAAAAAAGATATATCAACCCTATCTCCTGAGGAATTAATAAGCACTGTTGTAAAAAAAGAAGACTTCGCAGTTATCCAGGGCAAGATTGAGCCAACAAGGGAACTTGCCTTGAAGCTCTTTGCCGTTACAAAGATTGAGAATTACACATGTGAACTTCTACAAGTGGTTAATTCAGAGAAAGAAACTGTTTACATTGTGAAAGCTATTATTTCAAGGCAAGGAAAAAAGGCAGAGGGACTTGGTGCATGCAGTACATTGGAAATAGACCAGCGGGCAGTTGACAAACGAACTGGACAACCAAAAGAACAAACACGACACCACCATGATGCTCTTGCAACAGCTGAGACCAGAGCCTACAAGAGAGCTCTTGAAGCTGTTGTTGGTGCACCTTTCATCAACGAAATTATTTTACGGCTCTTTGGTGGATATGAAACACCAAAGGGCGAAAAGAAAGAAACACCTTCAATCTCTCCAGCTGAATTTAAGGAGAAAATGGAGGGAGCAAAAGCATTGCAACACTTAAAGAATATCTGGACAAAATACAGTGCAAACCTATTGACCTACTCAGAGAAAGAACGGGCTGAACTTGTACGGGTAAAGGAAGAAATGAAAAAGAAACTTACGGAGAAAATATGATGAAGTCCAACCGCCCTGCACATCCATTGTGTCCGCTCTGCAAGTGCAGGGCTATGCCCACCCTGCCCACCCCTCCGCTCAGGCATTCGCTTTGCTATGGAGGCAAAAGCTCTATGCCAGTCACTCGCTTTGCTATGCCGTTGGCTGCAAAGCTCGTGCCTGTCATGGCTTTTGCTATCCTGCAAAGCTTATGCCTTCGCGTGCCAGTTGGTGGCTGGGTGCATTGCTTTGCAAACAATAAAGCAACATGGAGGGATAAAATGAAAAAACTTAACGAATTAGTAAAAGAATATGTTGATTTGTGTGACCTGACAATGAGCTATGCAGAAATAATTGGGCGACGGCTAATTGAATGGTGCAAGCCTGTAATTGATGACTTATGCTTCTCTGTTGAAGGCATTGATGTAATAGCTTTTTATTCAAAAAAAGATACTCTTGAAACGTTACTTTCGGCGTTTTATGCTGATAAAGCTGAAAGTTATAAACTGGTTTATTTTGTTGATATAGTAGAAGAGATTATTCCTCTATTAGAGGGTCATATTAAAACTCCTTACGGGATATACCTTACTCCAGAAGAAGCAGAAAGGCTAAGGCAATTATTGGAGGAAATAAAGAAGGAGGTTATGTGATGTTAGAAACAATAGTTGATAACTATATTGCAGAACTTAAGATTAAAGAGGTAAGTATAAGGGACAATTCAAAATTCAGGGTCTCTGATGCTGGAAGATGCCACCGAATGAGATATTGGAAGAGACAAGGAAAGCCAGCTTCTGACTTGGTGGACAGTAGAACAATGCGTGTTTTTGAAGTGGGGCACCTCTTTCATAAATGGGTTCAGAACATCCTTTTGAAGCAAGGTGTTTTGGAGGGCATGGAAGTTCGGGTTGAAGACATCCACAGAATAGGTCATGCTGATGCAATTGTTCGTACTCAAACAGGGTTAGTTCTCTATGACTTTAAGACAGTTCATAGCCGAAAGTTCCACCACAAGAAAAAGGAGGGCGCAGATATCCATTACCTCATGCAGGCAGTAACATATGCTTCGATGCTTCCAGTTGGGGTTGAGGACATTAGAATTGCATACATCTCAAAAGATGACCTCTGCATTGAAGAAGTTTCTGTTTTTGAATTTGCAGACATTGAAGAGTTAGCAAGGAAAGACTGGAATGACCTAATTGGTGCATGGGAAAAACAGATTGAGCCTGAGCCTATACCTCAGCAAGAATGGGAATGCAAATATTGCATGTATCGGACTGCTTGTAAAGTTTAAATGTTATAATGAATGAATAAATTATCGGAGGCTATATATGAAAATGTGGGATATTTTATGGAAGAGAACAGAAGATAAATATGGCAAAGCAAGGTGGGAGCGTGTTGGTGTTTTAATTGAAAGAGATGGGAAACTTTCAATTAAACTTGACCTTATCCCAGTATCAAAAGACTGGGATGGCTGGCTTGTGGTAAGCGAAAGGAAGGATAAAGACCCGTTTTGAGGAGAATATGGGAACGCCAGTAATCTGTGCGTTCCTTTCTCTTGACTTGTAGCCTTATTGCACTCCTGTATTTAGCGTTCAAGATTTTCAGTTGCTAACCATCCTTCTTTATCTTTGCAATCCCCTTCAAGAATTTTTACTTTACTCCAAAATTGTTTGATGCTACCCAGATCACTCGTATCAATTCGCTCAATTTTTGTTCCTTTTTCAATAGTGCAAATATGCTCCTCTGGTTGAAAAGCAAGTTTAATATCTGGTTTGGTAAGAAGTATCGTAGTCTTGCTGACTTTGAAAACCTCACCTGCAAAATTGTTGCTTACCAAGAAGATTAAAATCAGAGAGACAATCAAAAAAGCTTTTCTCATTTTCTCACCTCCTTTCGATTAGTATTTTTTTCTTTTTTCTACAACCTTTCCTATAACCCTTACTTTATGACGAGGCGTTAACTCTATATCAGGATACTTTGGGTTCAGAGGATGCAAGACTATTAAATCCCCAAATCTCTTCAACTGCTTAAATGTAGCCTCTCCGTTATCCTCATCCTTTACAATCACAAAATCGCCTGGTTTAGGCACTATGTTAGGATTAACAACAATTATATCTCCTTCTCGGAATTCAGGTTCCATACTATCGCCTTTAACAACTAATGCAAACATATTGTCCCCTATTAAATCAGTTGAAATCCACTCATCGGCTTGACCAGGAAGAAATGCATCACATACTTCATGCCATGAGCCAGCTTGCACCCATGAAATTATTGGGATTAGTCGTTTTTCCTTCTCTAAAGGCATGCTTCTATCTATACCAAGAAATTCTTTTATTGAAACATTAAGAGCCTCTAAAATCAACTGTAGTTTTTCAAATGTTGGTCTTAGTTTGTTCTGCTCAAGTCTTGCTATGTAGGTATGGGATAAATTTGCTTTCTTTGCTAATTCTCTTAAAGACAATCCTTTTTCTTGCCTTTTCCTCTTGATGAATTCGCCAATATTCATTTTGTTAATTATACTTAACAAACCTCTTGACATGCAAATATATTTTTGTGTAAACTATAATTAACATGGTAAACATTGGAAGAAGTATAAGAGAGAGAAGGAAACAACTTAAACTTACTCAGGAAAGACTGGCTAAGATGGCTGGCATTTCCAGAGTGCAGGTTAGTAATATAGAGCGGAATATTACTAACCCGAAGTATCAGACAATAATGAGAATTTTTAAAGTTTTAAATATGATGTAAATTTTTTTTGCTATATGTGTAAACTATAATTTACTTAGGAGGTGAAAAAAATGAGACAAATTGCAACTATCAAAAAAGTTTCAGTTGTCATTGATAAGGATAACCAGTTGCTTGCTTCTGTATTGCTTACTTTTCCTGTTGATGATGCAAAGGACAAAGAGAATTTATTTGAGCTTATTCGCATGCAGAATGAAGAAGTAGAATTTGAATGTTTACCTCAACAGGTATCATTGCTTGAAAAGGGGAACGGTAAAGATGGAAGACGGTAAACAGAAAAGAAGTTTTTGGGCATTTTTGCCTTCAATGGCTTTGGTAGATAAATCATTATCTTCTACTGAAAAATTAATCTTAGCAGAAATCTATTCTCTTGCCGATGAAAATGGAGTTTGTTACCCAAGCAATCGACATTTTGCCGAGCTCTTGGGTATTAGCGAAGTTCAGGCAAGTAGATGTGTAAATAATCTTAAAAAAGAGGGCTGGATTGATATAGAAATTACTCCTGGACTTGGAAACCAGAGGGTCATAAAAATTAATTTAAGAGGTATTGATGAAAAGTTAAAGAGGTCTTATCAAAAAGTTAAAGAGGGGTCTTATCAAAAAGTTAAAGAAAGAAATACATATAATAGAAATACATATAGAAATTCATATAGTAATGATAGTAGTTGCATTCAATTTTCTGACGAAAATTTCATGCTGTCAAATTCAAACTCTTTAGAAGAAAATTCTTTTAGTGAAAGCAATAATCAAAATGGCAAGATTATTTTTGATGAAAGAACTTCCTCTTTTTCAGGAATAGAAAAATATCTTCAAAAGTGGAAGGAAGCATACCCCCTTGTTGATGTTGAAGGAGAGATAAAACAAATGGAGGCTTGGATTACCTCTGTTCCTAAGACACGGTGGAAGAAGGATTGGAAGCGATTTATTGTGAACTGGCTTTCCCGTGAACAAGACAGAGCTGAGATAAGAAATGCAAAACAGAAAACAAAGAAAAATGAATGGGATGAATATTTTCAGGAGGCGTTATGATTGAAAAAGTAACATACAAATCATACATCAAAAAAGTTCTTCTTCTTGCTGGTCAAACACCTGATTTGGCTCAGCTTGATGCAATCTATGAGAGAATTAAAGATTATGAATTGGACGATTTTATAGGTGCTTGTAATGATGATGAGCTAATTGAAGCATGGTCGCTTAGGGTCAGTTATCCCGCTCTCAAGCGTGTTTTGGACAAACATATGGCAGATAGGCTTGAAAGGGAAGCAAAGGAAAGAAGGGAACGGGAAAAGAGAGAGTTGGAGGAGATTATACGAAGTGAGCAGGCGCCTTCGTTTGTTAAAGATTTCTTAAAACGGATAAAATCATTATAGGAGAAATCTATGATTGAGATAGAAATTCCTTTACCACCAGTGGCACAATCAAGACCACGCTTTGCAAAAGGTATTGTTTATGAGGATTATAAAGTCAAGAGGTTCAAAAGAGATTGCAAATGGCTTGCAAGAAAGAGCTATAAAGGGCACCCCTTTAAGAGGGATATCCCTTTGCACTTAGAGACAGTTTTTTTTGTTGGGGGAAAGGAGGTGAGTAAACCAGACTTAGACAACCTAATCAAATCTTTACTTGATGCATTAGAGGGGGTGATATATGAGAACGATTGTCAAATAGTCAAAATTACGGCTGAAAAAGTGGTTATTGGGCAACCAAAAATCTTAGTTCGGGCTTGGAAAGCTCCCAAGCCCGAATTTAATAATGCAATGGAGGTGTTATATGCTAAGAAAAGTTAGTCTAATTGTGGTTATTGCTGTTGTGTTTTTAATTGCTCCTGTAGTGCTTGCTTTTGACATTAACACTTATATAACTAAGCAGACAGTAAGAAAGGCTCTTCATGGATATTCCAGGTCTAAGGCACACATTTACACCGATAGGCAGGGCAACCAGTATAAAATTCCAGCAATGGGTGTAAAGTCAGATGATTATGTCGCTAATAGGTGCAAATATGGTTCTTGTGAATACACTTGGACTGTTGATGTTCCTACTTATTCAGGACCTGGAAGTCCTACGGGTAGTAAGACCGTAACTGGAACAGGCAAGAAAATAAAAGCATCAGATGTTGGAACAGTTACTTTTGTCAAGACTGATGATGGCTCGTTGCAATACATCACCGTTCATAAAAGCGATGGTTTTAAAGAAGCAATTCAGAATGGTGATATGTCGGCTTTAGAGAAGCTCAACAACATTACAGGTCAGTTTGGATACTATTACAAGGCAATTGTTAAGATGGGGACTGTTAGAAACCCACGAACTGGAGAGGTTAAGACTGTAAAGAAAGTAGCTCTTAAAAAAGTTAAGACAGCAGAAGAAGCTACTATTGAAGACCAGACCCAGACTGGAGAAAATCAGTGACTTGGTTAACGCATACTGCTTTTGCTGGTATGACAGCTTGGATTTTTGGTTTACAAGTTGGGGTGGCGGTGCTGGGGAGCACCGCTCCCGACTGGACAGAAGACCTCTTTGGTGTATCTGAACACAGAGGACTAACTCATTATGGGGTAATCTGGTTTCTTGCTTTTCTTCTTTTTCTTGTTCCAACTCTTGAAGGCATAGATTGGGCAAGATATCCAATGTCTTTCTGTTATGGTGGTATAACTCACTGGTTCTTAGATAGCCTTACTAAAGCAGGAGTTCCTTTTACCAGAAACATGAGGGTTAGGATTGGAGGGCTTATCAGGACAGGTCATTTATCTGAATGGATATTCTTTGCACTGCTTGTTTTGTTCTTGTTCCCTCTAACAAGACTTGACTTGAAGATTGGTTATAGCAAATGGAAAGAATACTATAACGCTGGAATAATCGACCATCGGGAGTATCTGGATAGGAGGTTTAAACTTTGGTAGTTATAGTTATAGCACTATTAATTTTTTTTATAGCTCCTCAAGTTCAAGCACAGGATTATTGCTCAAACATAATCCTTCAACTTGTAAAGCCTATTCCAGCAATGCAGGATGGGAGATTACTTGATGCAAGGGAGAGGTTTGAGTTTTCAGCACGCTATATAGAAGCGTATAACAAAGTCAGTAATCTTCTTACAGAGTATCTCCAGTTGAGGCAGGAAGTAGAAGAAAAGGGTGGATATTTTAGTTGGCAATGGAAGCGTGTAGATGCAGGAATTGAATACAAAAGGGAAATTTGGAAAGAACAGATAAGAGACTATCTCCCCACTAAAACGAAAATGAAGGCTTTGGAAAAGCAACTTACCTCTTTGGGGGTAACACAGAAGGAGTTGGACTTATGCTACAAGTCATTGCGATAATAATACTGATTTTGTGTTATGTAAATGCTGAGGCTGTGACTCTTTTTGAGCTTTGCTCAATATATGGTAAATCTTGTGCTTTTGTAGAAGATAAAGACCCTGATACATTAAGCATTACAAAAACAAGGATTGTCTCAAAATCTCTTCAATCTACTACCTCAGTAAACACGGAAAATGAACTTATTGCAAAGCAGACTGACATAAATTCAATGGTTGCTGATGATGTAATTGCAGAAGTTGAAATATTGAAAAAGCCAAGCTCTATTGATATTCCTGTAACTGACTTAAATCAATTTGACTTTGATGATTTGCTGAATTTGATTGATGATGTTATTGTTGAAGAAAATGACGATATCTATATTTTTTATCAAAAAGCTGTCTTACGATATGGAGATAAAACAGAAGAAGGGAAAGTTAAAGAAATACTTGAGAAAGCAAATTCTATCAAACATGACGATAAAAGAAAATATGCTATTCTTTATCCTACGATTGATATTTCTGATTTTCTCAATCTATGTCATCTCCAGACTGTGGAATGTATCTCTATTAGAGATGCAGTAATTGTTATGTATAGAGATAATTCACAATTACAGAAGTTGTCTTTGTTTGCTGAAGCAAAGAAAAAGAAGTTTAAAGTTGACGCATATATTGCTTTGCTCTCACAGGAGGCAAAGAAAGACCTTGAAGCTAACATATCATTTAATTTCTCAACAATCCCGAACTATCCAAACACCACAACTGGTTCTGGTGATACCTCAACAGGAGAAGCTACTTTCAGGATCCAGAGAAATTTTATTGATGTTGGCTTTAAGCTCAAGGCTTTGGAGGCAAAAGGATTTGCTAAAATCCTTTCAAACCCAGAATTGGTTGTTGATGATAGAGAAACAGCTTCAATTGGAACAGGAGTGCAAATACCTGCAATAACTCCCGCAACTGCAAATAATCCCGCAACTGTTACTTGGAAGAATGCAGTGTTAGGAATGCAAGTTACTCCCTACAAATTGCCTAATGGTTTGATAAAGATGAATGTTGAGATTACAAAAGATTTTCCTGACTACTCTAACAGAATAGGGGACAATATCCCAATACAGACAAATACAATCAAAACTTCCTTTACGCTTGAAGAAGGAAAGTTTTATGCAATTGGTGGTATTACTGAGAAGTCAGAGGCGCAATCAAGAGAAGCTCCTGCAATTCCTATACTGTCATGGATTTTGGGGACAAAGAAAACTGAAACTTCTGACAAAGAACTATACATTATACTTTCAGTGGAACAATTATGATAGAAACAGAAATTAAAGAAATTAAACAACAAATTGATGAAATGCAAAAACTCTTGAAAGAGATTTACAATCGCTTAGTTCCTTCTGAAACCTTACCCCCTGCAAAGGTTTACCAGTTGAAAGAGAAAGCAAGGAAAAAAGCTCTTGAAATAAAACAAAAGATTGATGGAGAATAACCATTATGTCAGTTAGACTTTACAAGCAACCTAATAAATGGTGGATAGACATAACGATTGGGAGAAAGCATCGCTTCAGGGAAATATTTGAGGGAACTTATGAAGAGGCAGTTGTCTATGAGCAAGAACTGAAAAAGCATTTATCCCTTAGACAGAACAAAAAAGCTACTTTAACAATCCAGCAGATTGCCTTTGAATATTTGGAACATGTCAAAATCCATCAGGCAGAGAAAACTTGGAAAGAGAAACATCGCATTATCCTGAAACACATTATCCCATTTTTTGGAAACTTTACCTTTGAATTGCTAAGTCCTAAGATTATTGATAGCTACAAGTTGAAAAGGCTTAAAGAGCTTCAGGATAAAAGCATCAAAGGCTATAGAACAGTAAACATTGAACTTAATATCCTTAGCAATATGTCAAGATTTGCCTTTGAAAGAGGCTATACATCAGAGCCGATTAAGAACCTGAAAAGGTTACCACATAGGTATAAACTCCCTGAACCTCTTGATGTTGATACTGCCTTGAAATTCCTGAACACAGCAAAAGAAGAACCTTTTTATTATGCCTTGTTTCTTTGCCTTTACCATGCAGGCATGAGAAAGAACGAAGTCTTTCATTTACAGTGGAGTGACATTTTCTTTGAACATAATTTCATTAGAGTTTTAAAGGCTAAGATGAACAAAGAAAGATTTATCCCTATGTCTAAACAGTTAAAAGATGCTTTGTTAAACCTGAAAAGCCTTAAAATCGATGTTAATCCTCTTGTATTTCCTTCACCACAGACAGGAAAACCTTTAACAGATATCAGAAGAGCCATAAGAAGAATAACCAAGAAAGCAGGAATTGAAAGAGAAATTTCACCACATCAACTTAGACATACTTTTGCAACTCACTTATTGGAACAGGGAATTGATATAAGAGCAATTCAGGCTCTTTTAGGGCATGAACAAATCACAACAACACAGATTTATACCAAAGTTGCCTTGCCAGTGCTACAACATGCTATACAGGCTCTGGAGGCTTTAGCAGGTAGTCAACATGTAGTCACTGATGTAGTCACTAACCCTGACAACCCCTTGAAAATTAATGGAGGCGAAGGGATTCGAACCCACGACCTCCTGCGTGCAAAGTGGATAGAACAGCCAAAAAAATCAAATAAATCAATGGGAAAGAAAGAAAAAAATGACGACATGTAGGCATTGTTTC
>Ga0078972_1011661_pt1 | contig 15597 bp, 11 predicted proteins | sample YelNatPaOPGAMG01_FD_67568 | JGI IMG/M metagenome (GOLD analysis project Ga0078972, IMG submission 67568) | Hot spring thermophilic microbial communities from Obsidian Pool, Yellowstone National Park, USA - OP-RAMG-01 (SPADES assembly) (version 2) | ecosystem: Environmental > Aquatic > Thermal... | reverse complement strand
TGAACCTGATTCCCGTCATAAAAGGAAGCCGGCAAAAGGGTCAGTTTTTTCCGGAGATCGGAGGAAGATTTGGACACATTGCCGATGAATGAAATCTTTTCGATGGTCGGTCTTTCGGTCAGAACATATACGAGTTTGATACCACCTTCGTATCCTTCTGCATAGACGCGGATCTGTGAAAAGTATCCCGTGACATACAGATTTTTCAAATCTGCACGAATGGAGGAATCCGAGTAAATGTCCCCCACATGGGTATGGACCTTGTCCCTGATCGTGTTGATATCGATCCGGCGGTTCCCCCGGATTTCGATTTTTTTGACAATAATGGCGTTATCATCCGGAGCCGACCAACTGTATGACGGGAAGGAAAGACCGGCCACACACAAGAAAAAGGACATAAAAAGAAAGTAGAAGAAACTTCGGTTGTTCAATGGCCTTCCAGACATCAGTATTTTTCTGTCATATGTTGGTTACGGACTGCCCGGAGCCATATCTCCGGGCCGAAAGGCCCCTTTCATCCGTTTTCGGGAAAAAATCTTTTGAACTATAGCATGAAATTTCCCGCTTCCCAACCCGCACCACCGGCAGGATTCATGGTCGCTGCAGTCAACAAACGGAGCTTTTTTTTCACAAGACCCGTCAACGATCATCCATCATGGTTGAAGAATGTCTCCCATGCTGCAACCTTGACACCAGAGCCCATATCTCTTTATAGTGACGCCCGGGCCGAGGTAGCTCAGTCGGTAGAGCAGAGGCCTGAAAAGCCTCGTGTCGGCAGTTCGATTCTGCCCCTCGGCACCACTTCCAAAGCCAATCCACACCAAAACCATCCACATAAATCACAATCTGTTTCTCCCGCCTATGGAGAACTTCCCGGAATCCAGCTTCTCAGGGTCTCTGCCTGCGATCAGGATAATGGAACACGATACTTTGCGCCCCTTCATTCCCTCCGTCATTCCTAACACCCCCAAATAGATTTTTCAGCCCTCCACTCGCGACTCGAAAAATTCTGATTTCTCACTGCTTGTGCCCAAAACAATGGTGCGAATTTGCACTTTTTTGTCCATTACGCACATTGACCTCCTCTCAAACAATTCTCAAGCCTTTAAAAATAAAAAACTTTTTCAGTCAATCAACCTGGCATAAATATTGCTTTTCATATGCTCCCTATTTCAAACCCGCTCACTCAATGCATCTCAATGGCCAAGATGTGGCGACATTCTTTAATTTCAAGTCACCCATCGGCTCAATATCGACGATATTCTGTTGAACGGGAGATATAAAAATGACTCAGAATCTCGCCCCTATCATCATGCTCATTACCCCATGGCCCCTTCTGGCCATTGGAGGAATCGGCTTTCTCATCGCCAGTCGCCATCCCCGCATCATGCGCCGGCTTGTCAAAGTCGCGGCGCAATTTGCCCTGATTGCCGCACTGGCTGCAAATATCAGCCAAATCGTTTCACCCGGTGAAACGGTGACATTTTTTTCCGCCCCTCTCCCGGGGGACATGGGTCACTTCGCCATTACGGTCGATCCACACGCACTGTCAGGAATCATGATCCTCCTGGTGGCTTTCGTGGGCGTCATCGTCACGCGATTTTCCTTTACTTACATGGAAGGCGACTCCAGGGAAGGTGTTTTTCACCAGCGCCTCAGCCTGACGCTTGGCGCTTTCTTTACCTTGATTCTTGTCGGGAATATCTGGTCTTTCTGGCTTTCTTGGGTTCTGACAAGCCTTTTTCTCCATAAATTGCTCGAGTTCTACGAAAACCGTCCCGGCGCCATTTTGGCCGCACAAAAAAAATTCCTCTTTGGAAGAATTGCCGACATTACGTTGTTCACGGCCTTTTTCCTCCTTGTCCGAACCTTGCATATCGACTCTTTTCCGGGTATTTCAAGGAGCCTGGAAAATATTCAAACCCCTGATGCCCCACTTTCCATTGCTGCTACCCTGATCGCAATCAGTGCGATCCTGAAAAGCGCCCAGTTCCCGTTCCATGGATGGCTTATTGCCGTTATGGAAGCCCCGACGCCCGTATCGGCTCTCCTCCATGCGGGGCTGATCTATACGGGGGCATTTCTGCTTCTCAGGACAAACGCGCTCCTGACGTTCGTTCCTTCCAGTCGGGATCTGCTGATGTTATCCGGAATCCTGACGATTTTTGTGACATCTCTCATGATGATCACTGAAACAAACATCAAGGAATCCCTGGCCTATTCAACCTGCGCCCAAATGGGTTTCATGCTCATGGAGTGCGGCATGGGTCTTTACAGCCTGGCCTTCGTCCATATATTGGCCCACTCCCTTTACAAGGCCCATGCCTTCCTCTCTTCCGGAAGCGTTGTCGAACATTTTCGGGTCATTGCCCTGCCTCACGCGGATTCCAAGGCAACCTTCACCCGGATCCTGGGTGCGCTGGCCATCGGAACAGGCATGACAGGGGTGACTGCCTGGATGTTCCATTACAGCTTACGAAACCCCCCTTTCCTCATCATGGGGGAAATCCTGTCTGTCGCAGTGGCCCTCCTGCTCTTGCAGGGGATGCGGACTGCCGAAGGGTCGGTCCGGGGTTTCCTTCCCCGGATCCTGGGGCTTTGTGCACTCGTCGACATTTCCTACGGTATTCTGCACGAACTATTCACCCGCATTTTGCGCGAGAACATCCCGGTGTCGCCTCCTCCGCTCGATCCGGTAGGTGAGGTCCTTCTCGGTGTGATTGCTGCGGCATTTATCATCCTGATGCTGATCGGGGAATTTCTCCCTTTCATTCTCGAGAAGCCCTTCTGGAAAAAAGCTTATGTCCATCTGGGAAACGGATTCTATATCGATCTGTTTCTGTCAAGGATGATTACCCGTGTCAGCCAAAATCCCGGCATGAACCGTCCTTTCCCGGAAAAGAGGTGAAAAAGATGGAAAATACACTGAAAATACAAAACGACCAGATTCTTGCGTTCGCAGAAAATGCCTGTCACCTCATTGCGCCTCTCTGGCCTCTCAAGAACTTTGTTGCCGTCAACCCCTACCAGGGTCTTGGCGATCGGCCATTCAGGTCAACGGAGCTTTTTTTGTCCAACACGATCGGAAGTCACCTTCACATGCCGGTTCATTACTATCTCGAAAAAATCCGGGATGGCCAGATCACGCTGTCCGACATCTCCGAAGCGCTTCAAAATCAAGGATCCATCGTCTCAGCAGAGGACTTTCTGGGTGCAATCAACCAGCACAAGGAGAGATCCACTCCGCCCGACCTACTGACGGAATGCGCCATGAAAATCGAGAACCAGAATTGGCCCTCCTTTGTTATTGAACGGATAAGCCACTTCTGCGCGGGATACTTTGACGAGGGACAAGCCTACTGGTCCAGCCCCTGGTCAGACCAGCCCCTCTTCAGGGCATGGAAGGAATATGCTGCCATCGATTTCAGTCCGGCGATCATGGGACTGAAACTTTTTCGGGAGAGGGTCCGGTCAATCCCGGATTCACCTGAAGAAACCATCGTTCATTGTATCCAGACCCTGAACATTCCTCTGGAATCTCTCGAAAGGTATTTCTTTGCCCTTCTTTCCAGCGTCGGTGGCTGGGCTTCCTGGGCCCGTTATCAGAATTGGCAAGCCGGACTCGAAAAGAAAAATGACAACACTCCCCTCCAGATCCTCTCCATCCGGCTCGCTTGGGAGTATCTCCTCCTCGAGAGCTGGCCCAATACCTCGCTTAGGGAAAAATGGATGCAAACCCTGCCGGCATGGGAAACTCTTGACGCGCCTGACTCCTCTATTCCCCTTGACGGTATGATCCTTCAGGACGCCCACGAAACGTCTTACCGTAAAACTCTTTTCAATATGATCTCTTCCACGGAGCCCCTCGAAGAAAAGGACCTCCGTCCGGATTTCCAGGCGGCTTTCTGCATTGATGTCCGTTCGGAAATTATCCGTCGTGCCATCGAATCGCTCGCACCGAACGGGCAAACGCTCGGGTTTGCCGGATTTTTTGGCGTTCCCCTGGAATTTCTCCCCTTTGCCTCGGCAACAGGAAAGAAGCACCTGCCTATCCTCTTTCCTCCTTCCTACCGGATTCAGGAACTGCCAGTCGGCATCCCTCCGGACACGGTGGAACAATGGGCGATGATCCGGAGAAGAAATGTGCGGCTTTCCAAAACCTGGAAAATTTTCAAGACCAGTCCGGCTTCCTGTTTTTCTTATGTCGAATCCTTCGGCCTTTTCAGCTTCCTCACGCTTGTTTCCAACAGTCTCGGATGGAGCCGTCCAGCCCCCCATCCGGACAAGAAGGGCTTGCGTCAGGAGCAGTCGGAAAAATTGGCTCCAGTCATTGATGATAACCTTCCGGATCCAAGCGGAAAGAACACAGGTATTCCGTTGTCGGACAGGGCGCGACTAGGAACATTCATCCTCAAGAATATGGGACTTACAAGAAATTTTGCCCGTCTTGTCCTTCTTGTCGGCCATGGCAGCACCACCACCAATAATCCTCAGGCCACAGGACTTGACTGCGGTGCCTGCGGGGGACAGACGGGTGAGGTGAGCGCACGGATCGCCGCGGCACTCCTGAACGATCCGGAAACACGCCGGATTCTTGCGGCAGAAAAACAGGTTGTCATTCCGGACGACACCGTTTTTCTGCCGGCACTGCACGATACCACGACCGACCAGATCCGACTGTTCGATACCGGGCAACTCCCTGACGGATATCGTGCAGAACTTCGTTCCCTGGAAAAGATCCTGGAAGAAGCCGGACAACGGGCCCGACAGGAAAAAGCCCCGACATTGGGCCTGCATGCCAAATCCCATTGGAGTATCATGAAAAATCTTCAGAAAAGGACCCGGGACTGGGCCCAGACCCGGCCGGAATGGGGACTGGGGCGAAACGCGGCTTTCATCGCTGCCCCTCGTATCCGGACCCGCGCATTGAATCTGGATGGACGCGTTTTCCTTCATGAATACGATTGGCGACAGGATCCGGATTTCAGTACGCTCGAACTCATCATCTCGGCGCCGCTGGTCGTCGCCAACTGGATTAACATGCAATATTTTGCCTCGACAGTGGACAATGAACGGTATGGCAGCGGGAACAAGGTTCTCCACAATGTCGTCGGTGGTTCGATCGGGGTACTGGAAGGCAATGGCGGTGATCTCCGCCAAGGGCTTTCCATCCAGTCCATTCATGACGGTCAACGATGGATTCATGACCCCCTCAGGCTTCATGCTCTACTGGAAGCCCCTTTTGAACCGATCCGGCAGATCCTGAAAAAACATGACAATATCCGCAATCTGGTCCAAAACGAGTGGATCCTTCTTTACCGGCTGGACGACACCGGGAAGACCTACCGGATACTTCCTTCACTGTTGAACTGAACTTCCGGAGGCGTTCCTCCGGCTGACCGGAGGCTCAAGTGGCAACTGGTAGTATGGATGCCAGGAAGACAAATGTGATTCAATAGCGAATGGACCGACAGCATATGCCATGAGTGGGCGCTTTGGCCCGATCTCACCACCGTACGGTTGACCCTTCGGGTGTGCTTTTGACTGGATGCCGGGTAAATCCCTGGCGGAGGAACCTCTTGAATAGCAACGGAGATTCCCGGGATCTCCCTCCGGACGATTCTTTTACCCTGCTGTCTCCCTCCCTTTACAGGCCGGAGATCCGGACAAGTTTGCCCGGAGGCGTGTGCCTGATCGACAACCAGGGTTGCATCCTTTATCAGACAGCCTCCTTCCGCGAGATAACACAAAGTGTGGTTGCCTCTCCGTCCGGAATTCGAACCGGGCTCCTCGATATTCTTCTCGAAAAGGCTTCAGGTCCCCTGGATGAGGGACAAAACCGGATCCGCTACCGGGTAGAGGACACCCAAGGCCGCGTCCACGTCCTTGACTGCGATTTCATCCCTCTTTCTCCCTCCCCTTCCGGTCAAACGCAAATTCTGATTCAGCTGCAGGATGTGACAGATATGGAATCGCTGGCAGAGGAAATCCTGTCAATCGGAAGATACCAGGACGTTCTGGGAAAAATAGCGAGTCTTTCCGTCAATGGCGCTTCCATCCAGGAAATTGCATCCTGCGCTGCAGAAGAGACATCCCGGGCCCTGAATGTGGAATTCTGCAAGATCCTGATCGCCGGAGATTCGGATGATATGCTCCATCTCTTGGCCGGCGTCGGATGGAACAATGGCCTGATCGGAACCTATGTACAGGAAGGAGGGGATTTTTCCCAGGCAGGGTTTGCCATCAAGGAAAAAAAACCTGTTATTGTGAAAGACCTTTTGAAAGAAACCCGATTTTCCCCGTCCAAGCTTCTCTCCGAACATCAGGTCCGTTCGGGCGTCAGTGTCCCTATGATGTTTCAGGATCAGATCCTCGGTGTGATGGGAGCGCACACCCGCTCTCTTCGGGAGTTTGATGAGAGAGAAATCAGTTTTCTGGGAACCGTTGCCAATACGGTGGCCACGATTCTCGAACGCTGGAAACGGGAAGAAACCCAACTCACCATTTACAAAAGGCTGTTTGCCCAGGTCGAAGACGGTGTCATCCTGACAGACCAGCACGGAACCATACTGGAATGGAACCCGGCAATGGAACGCATGTCCGGCTACTTCCGCCATGAGGCAATCGGGAAGACACCGGCCCTTTTGTCTTCCGGCAGGCAGGGCCCCGATTTCTACAACATCCTCTGGGAAAAAATCCGTTCGGGTGAACCCTTCGTCGAACGGTTTATTAATAAAAGAAAAGACCAAAGCGAATTTCTGGTGTGGGAGAGAATCAGTCCTGTCATGGATCCGGACCGGACGATCCATTTTTTCCTGGCCATTCTGACGGATCTGTCCGACCGGGAAAAGATGCTCGAAGCCTTGCGGCATACCGAACAAATCAAGCTCGTCGGACAACTTGCCGGTGGAATCCTCCATGAAATCCGGAATCCCCTGATCGGCATCGGAAGTCTGGCCGCGCACATTTCAGACTCGAACACACTCCCCCCTGAAGTTCAAAGGCAGGTCCGTCTTATAGCCGACGAAGCCAGGCGCATCGATGAACTTCTGGGAACGCATCTGAAAGAACTCAAACCTCGAACCTTTGATTTCCAGCCCATTCATCTGGAGGAACTTCTTCATGACGTCCACTCCCTTCTTCAGGAAAGCTTCAGAAAAAACCACACGACATTCCGTGTCAAAACCCCAAAAGGCCTCCCCATGCTCACTGCTGCAAGGGGCCCTCTCCAGCAGGTACTGATCAATCTGTTCATGAATGCCCTGGAAGCCATGCCCGAAGGCGGAAAAATCGAAGTTGTCCTTCAGGATACCGTCTTTCATAACCAGCGGAGCCTGGCGATCATTGTCAGGGATTCCGGAAAAGGCTTGCCGGAATCTGTTCTCCGAAGGCTGAACGAACCGTTTTTTACTCACGGAAAAGCAAAAGGAGTTGGTCTGGGACTCTCTATCTGCCGGGATATCCTGGACCGCCACAAGGGGAGTCTCCAGATCAAAAGCGAGCCAGGAAAAGGAACAGAAGTGACAGTCCTACTTCCTTTGGATTAAGGAGCAGAAATGATTCAGACAGTGTTGCTTGTCGAAGACGAAGCTTCGATCAGGGAAGCCTATGCGTTGCGCTTGGAACACAAGGGTTACGTTGTCCATACGGCGCGAAACGGAGAGGAGGGAATCGCCCTCCTTCAGAAGACCCCTCCCGACATTCTGATACTCGATATGGTCATGTCCGGAATATCAGGTCTCGAACTCCTCAAGGAAATCCGCACCGCGGATCCGGAGCTTCCGGTGATCGTCCTGACCGCACGAGGAACAATCAGGGATGCTGTCGAGGCCATGCGGCTCGGGGCGTTCGATTTTGTCACCAAAAGCATTGACATGGACGAACTGTTCATCGCCCTTTCGAACGCTTCCCGTTTTCTGACCCTTTCTCAGGAAGCCCGTTACAGGACCGGGCAAGAATCTGAACGTTTTTCCCTGGACCGGATGATTGCCGAAGGCGAGGTCAGCCGGACGCTCAAGAAACAGATCAAGAATCTGGCGTCAAACGACCAGATCACGGTTCTGTTACAGGGGGAAACCGGCAGCGGAAAGGAGTACGCTTCCAAATTAATCCACTACAACGGCTCGCGGAGTGAACGCCCATTTATCGAGGTCGACTGCCCCGCCATCCCTTCCGAACTGTTCGAGAGCGAGCTCTTCGGCTATGAAAAGGGATCCTTTACCGGTGCCACCACCCGCAAGGTCGGACTTCTGGAGCTCTCCGACGGAGGCACGGTCCTTCTGGACGAGATCGGAGACCTGCCTCTCCATCTTCAGGCCAAACTCCTCAGGGTCATCGAAGACCGCAAGATCCGGAGGGTTGGAGGAGGAGCGCAGTACCCCATCAACGTCCGTTTTATGGCCGCTACCCACCGGGACCTTCGTCTGGCGGTCAAAAACGGGCAATTCCGGGAGGATCTTTTCTACCGGCTGAACGTCGTCAGCCTTCATATTCCTGCCCTCCGGGAAAGGCGGGAGGATATCATTCCCATGGCCGAACGTTTTCTCTACGAATCCGCACAGGCCTTCCGGAAAAATGTCCGCACAATTGCACCGGATGCCCAGGAGATGTTGCTCTCCTATGACTTCCCTGGCAACATCCGTGAACTCTCCAACCTGATGGAACGGGCGGTTATGTTTTGCGCTGGACCCCGGCTGGAAGCCAAAAACTTTCCCTCCGACATGAACCAGGTCAGGCAGGAGAGCTTCTCCCCCGGCACCGTTCGATCGAACGAAGCTGGCAGTGAACTGGTTCTCCCGATGTATTATGAAATTGGCAAAGACTCCCTTCCCGAACATGAAAAAAACCTGATCAGGCGGGTTTTGGAGAAGTCGGGAGGAAACAAGACGCTGGCTGCAAGCCGCCTCGGCATCAGCCGTTGGGCGCTGGATCGACGGATCAAGGGGTCATAGGAGTCGGTGGAAAAGAAGGAAAACCTCAGAAGCGACAGGTGATCAGACCAAAAAGACTTTCAGGAAAAATTAAGGAGGAGGGAGATCTCTCCCTCCTCCAAAACCATCAGTAAGCCTTGCTGTAACCGGCTTCGTCCCCGTAATTCCAGAGCTTCTGGACAGCGGACCACAGATATTTTTTGCCCAGCTCGCTCACAAACTGGTCAACATCCTTGTCCGTTACAGGACGGGTGGCCGTAAAACGGCAACGGTACCAGTTTACCAGCATCAGATCCGGGCTGACATACCCGGGCCACACTTTCGTTCCGCGATTCGAAATGAATTCGATCTTGAACGGACCATACTCGTCAAATTTTGGAATACCGTCTTCCGTGATGACATAAACGTCAACACCCACAAGGGTAATTTTTTGGGCGGGGCGTTTTGCCCTTCCCGTCGTTGCGTTCAACGTTGACATGCAGAACTCTCCTTCTCGATACGATCAGACTGTCCGTTTTTCCGGTTAAACCGTGTCCATTGCGCGAATGATGGCGTCAGCGTACTCGTCCGTAGAAGCTGTACCGCCCGCGTCATACGTCAGATGCTTGGCTTCTGCCAGAACTTTGTCGACCGCTTTTTCGATCCGTTCCGCAGCCTTGTGTTCGTTAATCCACTTCAACATCATGACGCCGGACAGGAGAACGGCGGAAGGGTTGACTTTCTTCATTCCGGCATACTTCGGAGCCGATCCGTGGACAGCTTCGAAGATGGAGCAGTTGTCGCCGATATTGGCTCCGGGAGCAAACCCCAGACCGCCGACAAGCCCTGCACAAAGATCGGAGAGAATATCCCCGTAAAGGTTGGGGAGAACCAGACAGTCAAACTGCCCCGGATTGCGCACGAGCTGCATAGAACAGTTATCGACAATGATGTCACCGGATTCGATTTCCGGATATTTCTTGGCGACCTCCCGGAAAGCTTCCAGAAAGAGACCATCCGTCATTTTCATGATGTTGGCCTTGTGCACACACTGGATTTTCTTCCGGTTGTTGGCTTTCGCCCACTTGAAAGCAAATTCGGCGATACGTACGGAGCCGGGCCAGGTAATGACCTTCAGGCACTGGGCCACTTCATTTGAAACCATATGCTCGATGGCAGCGTAAGAATCTTCCGTGTTTTCGCGAAAGCTCAGGATATCGATCTTGTCCCATGGTCTCTTCAGAACCGGAATCAGTTTGGCGGGACGGACGTTGGCATAGAGATCGAACATCTTGCGGAGCGTCACGTTTGCGCTTTTGTGGCCGGTTCCTACAGGTGTTGTCGTCGGTCCCTTGATGGCAATCTTGTTTTTCGCAATGGACTTGATCGTCTTTTCGGGCAGGAGCGTTCCATGCTCTTTCAGACAGTCCAGACCAATCTCTTCATACTCCCAGGTAATGTCCACGCCGCTGTGGTCGATCACCCTCCGGACAGCTTCACAAATTTCTGGCCCGGTTCCTTCTCCGGGAAGCATCGTGATAACGTGTTTTGCCATAAATAAATTTCCTCCATATCTCGTGTGCATTGGATGCCCCTCTTCATCATTGAAAAGAGGCACCTTCTAAAAGCAATTCGGATGCCTGCGCAAAATGTTCCATTAGTATTTCATTAATAATAATTAATTTAAAAAATAGATACCGGTATTTTTACCATATGAGCGTTTTCGCTCATATATATCGCTCATAATTGAAGCAGTATGTGCATATCCGCTCGTAAAAATGGGGCGTGTGAACCTCAGTTTTGGGCAAAATCGGAACGCGGTCAGAGAGATGAGAATTTATTCATTCCGGTTGTCTTTTTTCGTTGCCATCGGGAGAGATGTGCGGGAATCCATTCCGAAGGATCACTTTGGCTCCAGCTCCCCCCGGAGGGAGTCGCGTCACCCGAAGACCTCTTTTCAGGATCGCGATTTTCTGGAATCTGCGATGCGAAGAAGGGCATTCATGATCGCCACGGCCACCGTCGACCCCCCCTTGGGACCATGTGTGGCGATCCAGGGTAAATCTGTCTGACGGGAAAGGAGTTCCTTGGATTCGGCCGCTCCGACAAATCCGACGGGAACTCCGACAACCATGGCGGGCCGCACATTCTCTTCCCGGGCGAGCCGGAGAATTTCGAAGAGAGCCGTCGGGGCATTCCCGACAACCGCTATTCCCCCCTGAAGGGCAGGGATAGCCTTTCTCATGGCGACAGTCGAACGTGTTACGCCTTCTTGCCGGGCTTTCTCGGCAACATCAGGGTCGCCCACATGGCACCGGATAACATTCCCGAACTGACTTGTCAGGGGTTTTGAAATGCCGCTTTCAACCATCTGGACGTCGGCGACGATGATCGATCCCGACCGGATCGCCTTGACAGCCGCATCGATCGCACCCACGTGGTGGTCCATCAGATCCGCAATTTCATAATCCGCTGCAGCATGGACGGCCCGCCGAACCACCTGATGCCATTCCTCTTCAAACCCATACCCCGATATCACTTCATCGATAATACGAAAGCTTTCTTCCTCAATCTTGTCGGGCTGGGGAATGGGAGGGTCCAGAGGAGGCTCTGCGGGAACGAACTGGGAGCGAAGAACGGTTGACAGGGAGCGGATGAATCCGGGCATTTCCAGGAGGCCAAAAACGTGCCGGACATCCGCTTCAGGAAGCGTCGCATTCCGGTACCACTGGTCGAACCGTTCAAGAAGATTGGCCGGATCCTCCTCGAACGTCACAACCGCGAGACATCTTGGTGAAACCGCGAGCAGACTCTCCAATTTTCGTGTGAACGCTTCCATGCCCTCCTGAAAAGCGAAAACAGCCACATGCCGGAACCCTCCTCTCTTTTCCAGCTGAACCTTGATTCCCTCCAGGTGGGAATGGGGTAATTCCGACAGAATCAGAACACTGGGCGTCATCAGCTTCTCCTTGTTTGAATACTTGTTCTTCTGGGGGAAAGGTGGCATTTTCGCGAATACATCATGGTCGGTCAGGGTCCCTCTTCTTGATGGACAGTTGTCGGACAAATGCGTCAACAAATCCGGGGTTAGAGGAAAAGTAGAGATGCAGATAGGAGGCCAGGGCTTTTTTTGACTGGAAGCCTTCCGGTTGTCCGTCCACCAGGAATGCAGGCGGCAAACGGTCTTTTTCCGCATCAAAAACCAGTTCACTGTAGTGAAAGAAATGACCCCGGATGGGTGAAAGATCGGAAGACCACGCTTCTCCCTGGACAGGGGTAGCGGAAACATAGCCCAGGCGCCTGAGGTTTCCGTTCATCCGGAAGCGGCAAGGAAGAATACCGGCCCAATCAAGATCCGGACGTGTCGACAGGCCTTGAGTCAAATACAGCATGCCCCCACATTCGGCGTAAATAAAGCCTCCATCCTGATAAAAACGTCGGATGGACTCGAGAAAAGAACGGTTTCCGGCGAGTTCTTCCGCAAACAGCTCCGGATACCCTCCACCCAGATAAATCCCATCCAGTCCAGAAGGAATCTCCCGGTCCTCCATTGGGGAAAAGGGAACAATCCCGACCCCCCTTTTTTCCAGTTCGGCCCAGTTTTCCGGATAATAAAAGCGAAAGGACTTGTCCCAGGCAACACCCAGCCGGACATGATGTCCGGCTTTCGCATGCAATTGCGTTCCCGGCAGGGAAACCGTTTCGTCCGGAGGAATCATTCCGGAAAGGGTAGGGTTGAAGAAATCCAGGATATTCTCCCATTTCCAGTCGGATACAGCACGCGAAAGTTCCTCCGTCAAGCCGGCGTTCCCCACCTCTCCCTCGCGTTCACGAACATCCACCAGACCCAGATGCCTTTCGGGGAGCCGGAAAGACTCATGGCGGGGAAGTACACCCAGTAGAGGCGGCAATCCTTCCTCCTCCAGGGCTTTGGCAAGGATCGACACATGTCGTGCGCTGCCTGTCTGGACAGCAATGATTCCCCGGATGTTGCTGTCGGGTCGAAAATCGTGAACGCCACGGACGATGGAGGCCAGCGTATCAGCCATCCCTTTCGCATACACCGTCAGGATAACAGGCAGGTTCAGGGTTCTGGCGACATCGTAGGTGGATGTTCCCCGCGCCAGACCATCGTAGAAGCCCATCACGCCCTCGGCAACTCCACCCGAAAATCCCCTGGTCATGCGGTCAAACAGATTTCCGAGCCCTTCACCGGTCAAAAAATATGGGTCGAGGTTCACGCTTGTCCTGCCGGAAATCCATTCATGAAATCGGGGATCAATGAAATCCGGACCACACTTGAATGGACGGACAGCTCTCCCGCGCTCCTGAAGGCCCCGAAGGAGGGCCAGGGTAACAAGGGTCTTGCCGGAACCCGAATGGAGACCTGAAACAACGACTCCGTAACGATCAGCCATCACTCTGCTCCTCAGACCAAGTCGGTGGAGCATTCAGGAGGTGGAGAACGGGAGGGCCCGAACGAAAAAAGTCAATAATATTCAGACAGGCATAGTCCTGTGAAATGCGGAAATAATCCGTCAGGGAGAGCCCGAGCGCTTCGAGGACAAGGATTCGGTTCACCCCGCTGTGGCCAACCATCAGGAAATTCTTTCCGAACCCTCCGGTCTCCAGGATGGCGGAAAGTGTCTCCAACACCCGTTCACGAAATGTTGTCAGGCTTTCTCCACCCGGCGGGGCGAATGACGGATCGATCTCCAGCCACTTACTGTAACCGGCTGGATCCGTCCGGGAAATGTCGTTCCGGGTCATTCCCTCCCAGTCTCCGAATGACCGTTCGCAAAATCCTGACAATGATCTGAGCGGAATGTCACGCCCTTCCGAAAGAACTCTCACACCATCGAGGGTTCTTCTGAGCGTGCTCGACAAGAATCCATCCAGCGAAGACGAACGGAACCTGTCCTTCCAGGCTTTCATCTGTGAATATCCCCGTCCGGAAAGGGGTACGTCCGTCGAACCGTTGATCACATGAAGTTCGGAGTTTTCGAGATGCCCGTGCCGAAAAAGGTAAAATCGCGCCCGATCCGGGTGAGGAAGGTCGTTCAGATATTTCACATTGAGCCTTATTGTGACGGTGGGTGGCCGATGCCGGTCACCTGTCCATAAAGTGGGCGATGACCAATGATTTTCAGGGCATTATAGCAAACAATCTCCATGTTGCCATGCTCTAAATGGACCGATCGTTGCCTTGACCCGGAGTTGTTGCTAGGATGGCAGGACACGTTTGGGTCCCCACCGGAATTCGAAGGAGCGCTGCCGATGCAAAAACGCCGTCTCGGAAGGAGTGGTCTGTCTGTTTCCTCTATTGGCCTGGGGTTGATGGGGATGTCGGAGTTTTACGGTCATAACGACCGGGAAGAGTCACTCAAGACGATTCATATGGCGATAGAAAAAGGGATGACCTTTCTGGATACGGCCGACATCTACGGGATGGGAGAAAACGAACGACTCCTCGGGGAAGCGATCAGGGAACACCGACGGGATGAGCTCTTTATCGCCACCAAATGCGGCATTCTTCGGGATCCTGCCACGGGACAGTTCCGGGGGGTGAACGGAAAACCCGACCATATTCGTAAATCCTGTGAAGAAAGTCTCAAACGACTGGGAGTTGAAACCATCGACCTGTATTACCTCCACAGGGTTGATCCCGAAACACCGGTGGAAGAGTCGGCGGGAGCCATGGCCGAACTGATCCGCGAAGGCAAGATTCGTGCATGGGGACTGAGTGAAGCCCCTCCCGACACCATCAGGGCAGCCCACAAGACTTACCCCCTCTCCGCCCTGCAGAGCGAGTACTCCCTCTTTACGCGTGACGTCGAGGTCGAAGTTCTGGGAACCACCCGTGAACTGGGGATCGGTTTTGTGGCCTACAGCCCTTTCAGCCGGGGGCTCCTGACCGGAAAAGTCACTCCCGAAGGTTTGTCTGAAAACGATTTCAGGAAACAGAATCCACGTTTCCAGGACAAAAACTATCAGCAGAATCTGCCACATATCAAGAAACTGGAAGAGATCGCCCTGAAAAACAACCTCACACCTCTTCAACTGGCACTCGCATGGCTTTTGGGGCAGGGTCCGGATATCATCCCCATTCCGGGAACCTCCAAAAGATCCCATCTGGCGGAAATCCTCGACACGATGCAACATCCCGTTCCGTTTATCGAGTTCGTCCACCTTGACGAAATGTTTCCGCGAGGGATTGCGAAAGGCTCCCGTTATGCGGAAGAAGGAATGAAAAGAGTCTATGTTCCCCCGGTCCTCTCCGAAAAAGATCACTAGACCCGCCAGCGAATTGATACCTCGGCGGCTTTCCGGCATTCCTTGAAGACCTGACCTCCTTTTCCTGTCGAAGATCCCCCCCTTCCAGGCGCAGTCCGCCAGTTTTTCCTGCATTCAACCCGTCTGTTTCTCATAACCCACCTTCGATCTCCGGAATTCTCAATACGACGACAAAATCTTCCTGTTCATTTTGTGACCGGCGGCTTGACGAGCCCCGTCGGCCGTATTACTCTTTTATTAAGGTTATTAAGTTACAAACCATAAAATAAAGGGAGAAAAAATGGCACGCTATCTGATCGTGGCCAGTCGTGACATCACGGAATACACCAATGGACAATCGCTTTCCGACCTTTCCGAAAATTTACGGACAGAGGGGGCGGATGTCTTTTTTTTC